>Ga0210057_1009989_pt1 | contig 10850 bp, 12 predicted proteins | sample CryGeyCG2114_010_2_FD_183968 | JGI IMG/M metagenome (GOLD analysis project Ga0210057, IMG submission 183968) | Groundwater microbial communities from aquifer - Crystal Geyser CG10_big_fil_rev_8/21/14_0.10 (SPAdes) (version 2) | ecosystem: Environmental > Aquatic > Deep subsurface > Groundwater ...
AACCCCGCAGTTTACTTATTCTTTGGAGTGCCTGCCTGAACGCGGGCGCGTATTTCTTGTACGCCGTTATTTCGTTTGAGTAATCCGCGTTTTCCACGTTCTTGCTTGTAATGGGCGAGTAATGGTATTCGTTTTCGTAGCCGAGTTGTTGGAGGTGGCGGGCGTGGCTGGCGCCCATAACCAAGGTTTGGCATCCCTCCTTCAACGCTTTTTCGTGCATGAGGACGCTTCTGAAGACCTGGAAAGTTGAACAGAATTCGTTTAAATTGAATTCCGGCGTTTTTCTGGCTTCAGAGAAGAGGATGTCCAAGTGTTTCGCGTATTTGTCGGGCACCACGTCTTTTTTAACGGAGGAACTCAGGGTGGCGCCGACGATGTCGTGGAGGAGGCGCGGCAAGTCCTCATTTTCCACGTGAACCACGGAAGCATTCTTTCTCTTGGCGTATAAGAGAACCGCCTTGTTGAATCTGAGGTCGGGCGCGGTTTTCAGCCAGGTCTTGACTTCGGGGTCCGCGAAATCTTTTTCGGTGTAAGGGAGTTCAAAACCGATTTTGGAGTTCCTCTCAATGAATTTGTTCGTGAAAGATACTTCGCGGGTGGCCGGAAAACTCCTTAAATTGCGGCCCATGAAGCCGAAAACTAGGGGTGAGTCCCGCGTTTGGTGGTATACTCCGACGACTTTCATTACGGTTTTAGGGGTTGCACGAGTATTTCTTTGTTTTCAAGTTCGGGAAAAGGTTTAAATGAGTTCACGGGTTGCTTTCAACCGTGAAAGTCAACGGGTTGCTGGTTTTGGGAGTAGTGTTAGTGGTCGTTGCCTCGTTGTGGCTCGTAAAAACCTGGGTGTGGACCAATAACTCGGGCGAAGACGACTTGAGTTCGCTGAATGGTTTGGATACGGCGGAAATACCGGCTCACTGCGAGGAACACCGCCACGACCCATGCGCCTTGTTCAAGTGCATGGTGGACTCGTGCTGGTGTTTTGAGGGTTACCCTGGGCCCGCGCTATACGAGGGCGACGGATTCGTTTTGAGCGAGGCAGAGGCGCGTTACGCGGTGGGGGACTACCTTGAATCGCGTGGCGGCTTGACCGTCAAGAACGCCGTCAAGTTGAATGAAGCGTTCTACAACGTTTTCGCCGAGGACGCCGAAGGCAACGAAGAAGTGTTCACGGTTGTTGCGGATGGCTCCATAATCAAGACGATTTGCGGGGTCTGAATTGCGGCGGGCCCCTGAAACACTAAAGCAATGATTTTAAATTCAGACGGCGCCAAGCTTTTATGGTTAAAACCGTTGACCGCGAAGAACGCGAGCAAACCGAGTGGAAGTACATGGGTTTGTTCATTCAAATCCTCGTGCTCGCATTCATTTTGTCGGTGCTCGGCTTCGGAATAAGCGTGGGCATACTTGGCGCGGTCGCAATCATCCTCGTCCTGAGAGTCGGGTTCTTGAACGGCGTGCAATACGACGCGAAAGCCGCGCCCGACAAATTCAAGTGAACCCCCTATTTTTCGTCAATCAACGGATTGAAGAACGGTTTTAAAGCCGTGTCCAGTGTTGAATCCGGTGGCGTCAACCCACCGGGGTGAAGCAATTTGAAGAAAAGCGCTTTGGACTGGATCGCCGAAATCCTCGTGATAATCGGCGGTTTGAACTGGGGTTTGGTCGGCCTCGCGAACATGAACCTGGTTGAAACGCTGGTGGGCGGAATCCCGCCTTTGAACACCGCGGTGTATGCACTCGTCGGCTTGTCCGCGTTGTACATGCTGTACAACTTGTTCGCCAACAAATGAGGATGGTTTTTCAGGGGTTTACAACAAAACCCCTCCCTTTCCTAATTTCAGGAAACAACCGAAAAATCTTTATTCCCTTGATTCGTGCTATTTGCTGGGCAAATAGTGGAATCCTTTGACTTGCTCGTTGCGGGCATACTTGTGTTAACGGTCTGGAAGGTTTACACCGATATCCACAACAAGAAGTTCAACACGGACGTTGAGCAGAACAAGACCACCTCCCCTTAAACCCCTTCCCCCTTTGCTTTGAGCGCGCGTTTTTATTGGTTTCCGGCGTTGTTTTAACGGGTGGAGTCAAAATGAAGAAATTACTTGTAATACTCTTATCCGCATTGCTGTTGTTCGGCTGCACCGCGCCGGCGCCCGCCGAAGAAGGCAGCCAAGGCGCGCGCGCCTTGTGGTCGGGTTGGGCAAAAGCCCGCGTTTACGGCGGCGGAATTGAGAAGAGTTACGACATCACGCTCACGATGCAGGACGACGCCTACTACGACTCCGACTTGGACGCTTTCGTGGTACTCACCGAAACGGCGACTTGCAGTTACTCGGAATCCAGTTACCTGCCCCCCATGGTTGAGGGAATGCCTGAAACGCGCATGTCGCGCACCGGCTCGGGCTCTTATTACAAGGAGTACTACGAGGTCCCCGACGACGACAAGCCGCGACTACTGAAATTCGACTTGCAGGAGGCGAGCTTGAACCTTGGCGAGCGCGAAAACGACTGGGTTAACTTCGCGCTCATGCTCTCGTTCGGCGAAACCCAGACGTCTGCTGAGACCGGCGGATGCATGATTGACGATTTGAACGACGTTGACTTCCTTGACGGCGAGTTTGATTACCCGGCGGTGGACGCCGAGGGAAGGGAAGCAATCAAGGGCAGTAAAACCATTACGTACGGCTCGGCAAACATTGACGTTGAATTTGAGTACCACAAGGTTGAGTGAAAATGAAGGAATTCGTTGAAGACCTGAAAGTCGGGGAATCCGTTGACGCCCTTTTCAGCGTGAAATACAAGCGCTCCGTTGTCCAGTACGCCAACGGGTGGCGGTTCGCTTTTGGCGCGGCCGACAAGACCGGCGAAGTGGAAGTGAGTTACTGGGGGGGCGACGACCGAGTTGCCGTGCAAAAAGCGCACGACTCGTTCAACGAAGGCGATGTGGTCCGCGTGCAGGGCTTCGTGGGCTCGTGGAAGGACCGCAAGAAGATTGACGTTAACGAGGGCAAGGGCTCCATAACCAAGGCGGACAACTACGACTTGGCCGACTTCTTGCCGGAATCAAAGAAAAGCATTGAAGGAATGTACGCCGAACTCCTCGGATTAGTGGACTCCGTGCGCCACGAAGGCCTCAAAAAACTGTTGGACTCCTTCTTCCGGAACGACCCCGAATTCGCGAAGGAATTCAAGCGCGCCCCGGCTGCAATGTATTTGCATCACGCGTGGCTCGGCGGCTTGCTGGAGCACTCCCTGGCCGTGGCGCGAATCGCGCGGGAGGCGGCGCGGGAATATGGGGACGTGGACTTGGACCTGCTCGCGGCGGGCGCGTTGTTGCACGACGTCGGCAAGTTAAAGGAGTTCGAGGTTACTACGAGCATCAAGGTGGGCGAGGAGGGAATGCTTCGCGGCCACGTGGTCATGGGAGAGGAAATGGTGAGGCAGAAGGCAGTGGAAACGGGTTTGGACGAACACGTGTTACTGAAGTTGTCGCACATGCTGCTTGCACACCACGGCAAGCATGAGTTTGGCGCCCCGAAAACCCCGATGTTCACGGAGGCAATCCTGGTCTACTACGCGGACGAACTGGATTCAAAGGCCGCGCAATTCGCGCGCATCAAGGCGGAAACGAACACCGAGGACTTCCGCGTTTACGACAAGTACTGGGGAGAGGTTTACTTGAAGTGAGGAAACACGAGCGCAAGACCGACCAGGAGTTATTCCAGCAATTAGTGCTTGAGTTCCACGGCTTGCGCGGCGTGCGCTTCTTATCCATAATCACCCACTTGTACGTGAATTACTTCGTGAACGAGTTGGTGTGCCGGGAATTCAAGCACCCCGAAAAAGTGATTGACGACAAGGATTTGGGCGAATTCAACAACAAGCTGTCCTTGTTGAAGGCACGCGGCTTCTTTGACGGGCAAAAAGAGTTGGAGAAGAACGTGGAGTTGTTGACGCGCATACGCAATTATTACGCGCACAACATCACTTCCAAGGGCTTGCCCATGGAGGTTTCGGACCGCGTCAAGGAGTTGAAGGCGTTACCCGAGTTCAAGAACGAGAAAAAAGGGTTTTTCGCGCCGTTCCTCTACGGGAACGAGTTGGAGGACTTGTTCCGCGTTCACGCGATTCAAACCATTCTCGTGTTAGCCAAGGAAGCGCGAAGCTGACGCCGACAACGCTGGCTTCCGGCGCACTACGTTTTATTGTACTTGAAGAGTTTATCGTACGTCTCGTGGTCAAACAACTTTATTATGAAACACAAGACCTCGATGCGGTCGCCTTTCAACGTGTAAAGTATCCGCCAGTAATTCGTTAATTCAACGCGCCAAAGATTCGTGAGATCGTACTTCTCCACTAATTCTTTTGGCCACAATTTGCGAGGAATCTTGTTGCCGTACGCGGGGTTTGACTTGAGGAGTTCGCTCTTCTTCTTGATTGACTTCAAGAGCTGGATTTCTTCGGAGTTCTTTACCCCTTTTGCGCGTTGCCGGCCAACTACTTCGTTGAGTTTCTCAAATTCCTCGCGCGCGTTGTCAACAATGAGTACTTTAACCGTCAAAGTTCTACTCCCCGTTTTTTGAGCGCCTCAATTTCTTGTCGCGGCGCAAAAATCCAGACCACTCCCTTAGTCGTAATCAGGATTTTCCCGCTTTGCTGCAAGTAATCAAGCACGGTCAACAACGTGGAGTGCAGTACTTTCTTCGGCAAGGAACGCTTCAACCCCGCTATGGTTATTGGTTCTCCAGCCGCCTCCAACGCTGCTTCAACCATTAACACCGTGTGCAGCGTCGGCGAGTGGCCAATTCGTTCAAGCATAACTTGCTTCTGCATAAGCATATACTTATGCTTTTCAGGTATATATTTGTTTTGTTGTGTTGTTGCACCGCTTGAATGCATGCTTTAACGCACGCCAAATGATTTTAAAAAGAGCGCGAGACCCGTTGCTTCCAGTGGAACTACTCGTACCTGAGGGCTTCAACTGGCTGGAGCCGGGAAGCGGTTCTGGCGGGCAGCAGCCCGGAGACCACGCCCACTCCAAAAAAAGGTTTCAATGACTTTTTTCCAGGGCGAACACGGCCGCCGTGGTGAACAAGTTGGTTGCGAGGACCACGACCACCGTGACTTCCACGAGGCCGGGCACCACGATGCCTTGGGAGGCGGGCACGCTTGCTAAAACCATCGCGGTTAAGCCGCGCGGCAGAATGCTCCACACCGCGTTCTCGTCCGCCAACATCTTTTCGTCAAGCCGCGTCAGCAGGCGCGTGGCGGCGAACCGCGTCAACACGATGGCCGAAAAACAGGCGAGGGCGAGCACTATGACGGCGTTCGTGAACGCGTTCAAGTCCACGATTACGCCCATGAAAATGAAGAAAAGGGTTTTTACCAGGAAAGCGACCTCGGTCTGGAAGAACGGAATTGCTGGGTCCAGCAACGCCTTCTTTTTCACGAATTCGTGGGCGTTGGACAACACGACTCCGTAAACCAGCACGGAAACAACCCCGTTGCCTGAAGCGTATTCAGTCAAGCCATACAACAAGAACACGCTCGCCAATGTCAGGAGGTAAGCGAATTGCTTTCCTTTGAAGGGCTCGATTGCTTTGAGCCACAAGAAGGCGGCTACTCCGCCGAAAACAATTCCCACGATGAGCGACGAAGCGAAGAGTTGCGCCGAAAACTGCAAGTCCAACGCATTCATTTTAACGAATTGGATTGCCGCCACCGCGGTCACTATCGCCAAAACGCCGTTGAACGCGCTCTCCAAATTCAACAAATTCTTTGCCTTGTCGGACAAGGACAAGGAGCGCACCATTGGCGCGATTATCTCGTAACTCGTTCCCGCCAGCACTGCACCCAACAACAACGCCTGCGGCAAACCCCACTCAAACGAGAGCGCCGCCAAGGCAACCACGGCCACGGTCAGCAAGCTCGTGAGAACGGTGAACCACGACGCCTCGCCAACCACGCGCGCGAGCTTCAAGGCATTGGTTTTCAACCCGCCCTCAAAAACGATTATCGCCAAAGCCAGTGCACCGATAAAGGGCGCGGCTCCAGCCAAATCAGAGGGCTCCACGAGGTGCGTGACGGGTCCGATTAGTATGCCCGCCGCAATCAAGAGCAAGACGTCCGGTATTTTCGTGCGCTTGAAGAACTCGTTCGTCAAATAGCCGTAAAACAACGCGGCGCCCACGAGGCCAACCAACAAAAACGATTCCGCCATCTAATCAGCCGAGAAAAGCATTTTGTCTATGACGCGCTTGATTTTCCTGGAGTCGTAAGCCGGCTTAATCAAGGTGGTGTGGCCGCGCACTCCCTTCCCGCTCTGCTGCGTCGTAATCAGGCCCGCGCCCTCCAAGTCGTTCAAATACTCGCGGAACCACCGCGCGGTTCGCGCGTCCTTGCCCGTGCGCTTTGAAATCCGGCGGTATTGCTCGTAGACCTCGCCGCTGAAATAAAATTTTTCGCCGCCTTCCTCCAACAACTTCTTGTAACGCGCGTCCTGCGGCAGCGTAGCCAAGGCATACAATAGGAGTTGCTGGTGCACTGGCAGAGCGCCGATGACTTCAAAGGCGGCGTCCTCGTCCGCGGCCTTGCGCGAGGCCTCCACGTCCTTGTCCTCTATTTTCTTCAAGCTCTTTTTTTCGGCGAGTTCGCCGGCGCGCATCAGGAGGGTCAAGGCGTACCGCGCGTCCCCGTTCTCGCTTGCAGCGATTGCGGCGGCCAAATTAATGGCGGAATCCGTTACCGCGCCTTCCTTGAAGGCGTCGGATACGCGTTGCTTGAGGATTCCCTGCAATTGTTCGGCGTTGTAGGGGTTGAACACGAGCTCGGTTTCGCAGAGCGAGGACTTGCTGCGCGCGCTCAGGCGCGTCTTGAAGTCCACCTTGTTGCTCACGCCGAGGATGCTCACGCTGCCCTTCTTCAAGTCGTCGTTGGACCGAGTTAACGAGTAAATCAGGGAGTCCAGGTCTTTTACCAGGTCTATTTCGTCCAGCGCGATGACGACGTGTTTGGGCGTGGAATCCTTGTTTTCGCCTTCAATCCAGTCCAGGAACTCCTCGTAGAGGATGGCGAAGGAGTAACCCGTTTTCGCAAATCCGGGCTGGAACTCGGAAACGCATTTCTGCAACGTCTTGTAACGCGAGTCGTAAACGCGGCAGTTCATGTAAACGCTTAACGCGTTAACGCTTTTGCGGTCCATGAGCTTGTCCAGCACGTGTTTGACGCAAACCGTCTTGCCGGTGCCCGTCTTGCCGTAAAGGAACATGTTGGTGGCGCGCTGGCCGCGCAACGCGGGGGCTATTCCCCGCATCACCGAGCGCAACTCGTTTTCGCGGTAGAGCAGTGTTTCGGGCACGAAGTGGGGGGACAAGACGCCTTTGTTCTTGAACAATGACTTGTCTTCCACGAACTCGTCAAAACTTGGAGCCGGCACTATTCCACCTCTTGAAACTTAAAGGGTTTACAGCGATTTAAACGTTTTTTAATTAACCGCAGCAAGGTTTTAAGGCATTCCCCCCCTTAACCATTGCGTAAAATGAAATTAGAGGAAGCAATAAGCAGAATAGACGAAGACCTCGCGGAAAAAGAGGGGCGCCAAGCCGCGCTGCTCCAAAAATCGCGGAACGCGGTGCGCTCGTGCGCGAAGGCTATCAAGGCCTTGCACGTGGGCGAAAAGCCCGACTTGGAGGCGTTGGATGCCGCCGTAAAAGAGTTGCGCGCGATGGACGACGGCTTCGAAGGCATAACGCGCATCGCCTACCAGGAATACGCGGAAATAAGGTGTTTTAACGCAATCAAGAACCGCGAACCCGTGCCGGACTACGAGGAACTCAGCATCCCCTATTTGGAGTGGCTCACCGGGCTCTGCGACTGCGTTGGAGAATTAAGGCGCGCCCTGCAAATCGCGTTGAAGGACGGTGAAAAAGAAGAGGCAGAGCATTACTTCAAGGAGATGAACGCGTTGTACGACAACGTCATGGTGCTCAATTACTCGGGTTCAATAGTCGGAAGCTTGAAGCCCAAGCAGGACGCGGCGCGCAGGCAGGTGGAGCAGGCGCGAAGCGAGATTTTAAGGTGTTGAAATGCTTTCACTGAAATTCGTGCGGGAGAACGCGAGCGCGGTTCGCGCCGACCTCAAAAAGCGGGGGCGTTCAATTGATGTTTTGGACGAACTCCTGGAAAAAGACGAAAAAAACAAGACGGAACAACGCGAACTTGAGGAACTCAGATGCAAACGCAATGAAGCCACCACGAAGGTCAAGGAAGCCAAGAAACGAGGCAAGCCAACAAAGGACCTGATTCAAGAATCGGGTAAAATCAACAAAAAAATCAAGATTACGCTGGAAGAACAGGTCAAGATGTCGGCGGATGTGCAAACCCTGCTGAAATCTCTTCCCAACGTGTTACACGAAAGCGTGCCAGTTGGAAGAGGCGAGGAAGGCAACGTTGTCCTGCGCTCGTGGGGCAAGGCAACGAAAAAAGGCGGCAAAAGCCACGTTGACCTGCTCGTGGAACGCGGATTGATTGACTTGGAGCGCGCCGCAAAAATCAGCGGGGCGAGGCACTACTTCTTGAAGGGCAAGCTCGCGGTTTTGAGCCATGCCCTGCAAAGAATGGCGTTGGATTTCCTTGAAAAAAAGGGTTTCCAACCGGTTTTAACGCCGCATTTGATGAACCGCGGGTTTTACGAGGGCGTAACGGATTTGAATGACTTCGTGGACGTCATGTACCCGACGGACGGCAACCAATTCCTGGTCGCGACAAGCGAACACCCCCTAGTGGCAATGCACGCGAACGAAGTGCTTGAAACCCTGCCCTTGAAGTACGCCGGGCTGAGCGCGTGTTACCGCAAGGAGGCGGGCGCGCACGGCAAGGACCAGAAAGGCATTTTCCGAGTTCACCAGTTCAACAAGGTGGAGCAAATCGTTTTTTGCTCGGCTGACGAGTCGTGGAAGCGGCACGAGGAACTCATCAAGAACGCCGAGGAATTCTTTCAATTGCTTGAACTGCCTTTTCGCGTGGTAAACGTTTGCACGGGCGACATCGGCACGGTCGCCGCCAAGAAATACGACTTGGAGGCGTGGTTCCCGGTTCAAAACGCTTTTCGCGAAGTCGTGTCGTGCAGCAACTGCACGGATTACCAGGCCAACGCCTTGAACATCCGCTCCGGAAAATACGGCGGCGAAAAAGGCGTGGTGCACACGCTGAACTGCACGATGATGGCGGACACGCGCACCATCGCCGCCCTCGCGGAAAACTTCCAGCGCGACGACGGCGCAATAAAGATTCCCAAAGCATTACAGAAATACTGCGGCTTCAAGGAAGTGTAAAAAATGAACGTCGGATTCTTCACTGACACGTGGCTCCCAAACGCGGACGGAGTCGTAAACTCAATGGTTGCGTCGCGCTCCGAACTCGAAAAACGCGGTCACAAGGTAAGCGTGTTCACGAGCGGAGACAGGCAGACCAACCACGGAAGGCGCGTGTTCGTCCATAAGTCCGTGAAAGTGCCCGCCTACCCGCAATACAAGTTCGCGGTTTTCCCTTATGCGAGCGCGGTCAAACAAGCATATGACCAGCGCTTGGAACTCGTGCACTCGCACGCAATTGCTTCAATGGGGCTGGCGGCAATTGGCGCGGCAAAAACCCTGAAACTCCCATTGGTGGGAACCTACCACACAATGCTGCCCAGCGCAGTCCAATACGTCACCGACAACGTGACCGGACAATACTTTTTGACGCAGGCGACCTGGCGCGCGGTGCGTCTCTTCTACAAGACGTTTGACGCCGTGTTCGCACCCTCCAACGTCATCGCAAAAGAGTTGGGGGAGCACGGCGTGGAAGCAAGCGTGGTAAGCAACGGAATCAACGTGAAACGCTTCAACCCGCGGCGAGCCCGCGCCGCGCGAATACGCAGGAAACTAGGGGCGGGTAAAAAGAAAATCATTTTGACCGCGGGACGCATGGGATTCGAGAAAAACGTGGACATCATAATCAAGGCCGCGCCCCGAGTGCTCCGCGAACACGACGCCTTGTTTGTCGTAGGCGGCAGGGGCCCCTCAAAACAAATGTGCGAGGCGCTAGTCAAGGAGTGGGGGCTGAAAGACGCCGTCAAGTTCGCTGGCTTCATTCCCGACGCGGAGTTGCCGGATTATTACGCGGCGGCCGACGTCTTCGTGACGGGTTCCACGTTTGAAACGCAGAGCTTGGTCGTGCTGGAGGCAATGGCTTGCGGCACGCCCGTGGTCGGCGCGAACGCGCTCGCCATACCCGAAGCCGTGAAAAACGGGCGCACGGGTTACGTCTTCGAGCCTGGGGACGCCGCGGACTGCGCCCGAAAAATAAGCAAAGTCCTCGGCTTGAAGAAATTGTCTTACAACAAGTTGGCGAAGAACGCGCGCAGGTTCGCGGAAACCAAGTCAATTGAACGCGCTACCGACGACCTGCTCCACGAATACGGGAAAGTGTTTTGAAATGATGGTGGAACGGCTCAAAAGAGTCACCAAAAAAGACGAAAGGGAGTTGAAAGCGGTTTACAACGCGTTGGAGCCGGACAAGCGCCCCACAACGTTTGAGCACGTCCTCCGAATGCAGGATTGGAACGGACTGGAAATCGCCTTGTTCGTGGCAAGAAACTACGAGGGCAAGATTCGGGGTTTCGCCAACGCGAGCATAGAAAAAAGCACGGGTTTGGGGTGCAGCCACTGGACGTGCATGCACCCGCGAAGCCGTGACGCGGTTACGGGCAGGCAATTATTGAAAGCCAAACTCAACTGGCTGGTCAATGAGGCCGGGGCTTCAACGGTGTCCGCCGAGGCAGCCACACCCGAAGGCCGCGCCTTGCT
>Ga0210057_1009990_pt1 | contig 10848 bp, 7 predicted proteins | sample CryGeyCG2114_010_2_FD_183968 | JGI IMG/M metagenome (GOLD analysis project Ga0210057, IMG submission 183968) | Groundwater microbial communities from aquifer - Crystal Geyser CG10_big_fil_rev_8/21/14_0.10 (SPAdes) (version 2) | ecosystem: Environmental > Aquatic > Deep subsurface > Groundwater ...
GCCAGTATTGCCTAAATTACGTGAACAAAAGTGTCTGAAGAATGAGGTACGGGCCAGTGCCGAGGGCGGGGGTCGAACCCGCACGGAGTTTTATCTCCACAGGATTTTAAGTCCTGGGTGTCTACCAATTCCACCACCTCGGCTTAAATTTCTAGACCAAATTCATTTTGCACTAAAAGAGCCAAATTCTCCAGTCGCTCCTACTTCTACTCCCAACCATTGAGGCCCAGGCGGGAATTGAACCCGCGCATTGCGGTTTTGCAGACCGCTGCGTTACCACTTCGCCACTGGGCCACGCATCACTATTATAACTTTTTCAATTCCAGTCTGGCGACTTTGTCCCACTTACTTCATCACCTTATCAACCACCTCTATCTTATCACCGAGTGAGATTGTCCAGCGTGATTCTACCGATACCCCGCATTGCTCACCTTTGCCCACCCGGTCAACATTGTTCTTCAGTTTCTTGAGTTCAATCAGTTTTCCTTCGCCGAGCACTTCCTCCCGCCGACTAATCTTCACCCTTTTCCCGCGCGTTAATTCTCCGTCAAGCACGCTGCAACCGATCACTTGCCGATTCTTCTGTTTGTTAAATAGTCTTATCACTTTCGCTGCGCCGGTTACAACTTCGCTTTCCACCTTTGGCACCAAGCGTTTAAGCTCTTCCACCAACCACTCATTGAGATCGTAGATAACTTCAAAGCTCTTAAGACTTAAGTTGTACTTCTCGGCCAAGTCTTTGGCGGCCCGGTCAGACTTAACGTTGAAGCCGGCAAGAATACCGTTTGCCCCGGCGCTCGCCACGCGGATGTCATTCTCGGTAATTGTGCCCACCCCTCCATCAATCAGGATAACCTTCGCGTTGACCTCACTGTTTTTAATAATTTTATCAACCTCCTTTTTCACCGCTTCGAGTGTCCCGACGGTGTCTGCCTTAACGGTGATAATAATTCGAGCTTCTTTTCCTCCCTGGTTTGATTGATCGGTCTCCGGTGGGCGCGACTTCACCGACCCTTCCAGCCGAGGAGTTGTGGCCGCTTCGGCTTGTTTCTTATTGCTGAAAGTTAACCAACTGGTGCCGATCGCCGGTAGTGTGGGCCAGCCCAAGACGATCCCCGGACCCCCGGCTTCTTGCTGGACGGTTTTCTCACCCAGGAAGTTCTCTAATTTTCTAATTTTGAAGCAGTGTTCCCCGTAGACGAGGAAGTCGCCTTGCTTCAAATGGCCGTTCCGCACTACAACGGTACCGATTATTCCGATCTTCCGGTCAAGCTTCGATTCCAAAACGAAGCCACGAGACTCTTCTCCTTCGGTTTTCTTCTCTTTCTCCTCCGCGTCTGCATGAGTGCTTACTTCGGAGAGGAGTAGAATGAGATCAAGTAACTCCGGCACGCCCTCACCGGTCTTAGCCGAGACCGCGACCCAGGGCACCTCACCACCCAAGCCCTCGAGGAAGATGCCGTTTTCTGACAAGTCCTTTTTCACTCTTTCCGGATTAGCCGCTGGCTGATCGATCTTATTAATCGCCACCACGTAGGGGAGATGGTGCTTTTCGATCACTGCCTTCGCCTCCAGTGTCTGGGGTTTAACGCCGTCCTCGGCCGAGACCACCAAGATCGCGAGGTCAACGATCCCGGCTCCCTTATCTCTCATCACCGAGAAGGCCTCATGCCCCGGGGTGTCGATCAAGGTAAGCTTCTTGCCCTGATGCACTGCTTCACAGGCACGCACATGCTGGGTGATACTACCCGCTTCGCTCGCCACCAGATTTGATTTTCTGATATAATCGAGGAGGGTTGATTTCCCGTGATCGATGTGTCCCATTACGATAATTACCGGCTGTCTTTCCATATAAATGGAGTTATATCACAAAAGGATCCATCTTGACACTGCCGCCTCAACTCCGGTTGATCGGCGAGTGCGCGCGGTGATGCGTCCGTATTTCGATAGTGACTATGGCAATCCATCAAGCATCCACACTCCGGGTGTCGTTGCCTGGCGCGCGGTGGAGACCGCGCGCGCCGGTGTGGCCGCTTTTCTTGCTGCTAACCCGGTGGAGGTCATCTTCACAAGCGGGGGTACCGAGGCGAATAATCTAGCCATCTTGGGTCTGCGTAGGGGAGTTGGGCACATGCACATTATCACCACAACCATCGAGCACGCGTCGGTGCTCGAGCCTTGCCGAGCGCTCGAGTGCGAGGGTTGGCGCATCACTTATCTGCCGGTTAACGCGGAAGGATTAATCAATCCAAAAGATTTAGCTCAAACGATCAGTGGCGACACCACTCTTGTCTCTATCGGGTATGCTAATAACGAAGTCGGCACAATCCAACCCTTAAGAGAGGTCGCCCGGTTTATTCGTCGGTTTAGGAAGGAGCACGATACTCAATTTCCCCTTTTCCATACCGATGCTTGTCAGGCACCACGTTTCCTTGAGCTCAATGTCCACGAACTCGGTGTGGATCTCTTGAGTTTAAATGGTGGTAAGGCCTACGGCCCCAAGGGTAGTGGCGCTCTCTATATCAGGAAAGGATTAACTCTCGAACCAATCATCTATGGTGGAGGGCAAGAGTCCGGGCGACGAAGTGGAACCGCGAACGTGCCGGCGATTGTTGGTCTGGCTCAATCTCTCAAACTCTGTGCCCAATTAAGGGAGAAGGAAAGGGAGAGCCTGTCTCGCTTGCGGGATTATTTCATCAAGCAATTACTAACTCTGCCAGACACTTCTCTCAATGGTTCGCCCACCGAGCGTTTGCCCCACAATGCCAACGTCTCCTTTCTTGGCACGGACAGCGAGTTCGTCGTCTTAAATCTAGATGCCCATGGAGTGACATGCTCTTCGGGTAGTGCCTGCTCCGCTCACAGTAAAGACGCTTCCTACGTGGTGCGATCTCTCGCTAGTAAGAATGAGCAAGAAGGGGAAAGGCGCGCGCGGAGTGCCGTGCGCTTCACCTTGGGCCGCGATACCACTCGTCGCGATATTGATCGAGTTTTGAGAGTCTTGCCCCCCATCTTAGCTAGGGCAAAAACTTCGATGTAGTGGTATAATATGGACGATGAATAGAGTCAGGAAATTTTTGATTATCCCGCTTTTGCTCTTTGGGCTTATCGCGCTTTTCCCGGCTATCACCCAGGCAGAGGGTGGCGCCCCCGGATTACTCGGCATACTCTACAGCCTGCAAGAGAAACTCGTCTGCTGGAAGGATCGACTCCTCGGCGAACCCTGCCGGACCATTGTGCAACCGCCATTGGTCTACGGCGTTTCGGGTCCGGTTGAGCTCGGGGTGCGTGAAGCCGGCGTATGGAGTGTTCACGCCACCACCACCGATTCCTCGGACTTTTCCTATTCCGTCTTCTGGGGTGATGAGGTTGGCACGCTCGCCAAACCTCTCTTCCAAGTCGAGTCAGAATTTACTCACTCCTATTCTTCGCCGGGGGTTTACCATCAAGTATACTTCGTGGTTGATAACTCTTCGGGTCTAGAGTCGCAAGCCAGATATACCGTTAGTGTAGCGGGTGAAATTAGTTCTAACTTACCACCAAAGATTACCGGCGCCAGTGAGCCCGGCGCGACCATCCTTGGTGAGGATAATGTGGAATTCCGATGGACGGCAACCGATGCTGATGGTGATAGCCTTGCCTGGTCCATCGACTTCAACGACGACACCATTGTTCCACCGGCGACACTCTGCTTGTCGCCCATTCCCTCTGTCTTCACCGCTAAGCATAATTGGCAGGCAGTGGGCACCTATAATGTCCGAGTTTCGGTTACCGATTGCCGCGGCGGGGTGGACAGCCGAGAGTTCACGGTTGTCGTGCGCGAGCCGACCCCCCAAGATCTCATTTTGAAAATAGTCTCAAGTAACCCACCGGACGGGGCGGTCGATGGTCGAGAGTATCTCGCGCGAGATAGTTGGGGTAACGTCTATCTCACCTTCTCTACCAACATCGCTTCGAATTTACCAACCCTGAGTGATTTCCAGCTCACCTCAACCCAGACCGGTAACCCACCCGTGATCACCGCTTTTTTACCTGATGATAAGTCGTCGGCTCATTCCGGTCGGCTCATTCTTTCTCGGTCCATTTTCCCCGGGGAAAGGATTAGCATCAACTATCGCCCCGGTAACTACTCCTTGTGCGTCGGAGTTTTACCGGGTGATGTCAACCAAGACGGCAACACCAACTTTGCTGACGCCGGTACGCTCAATGCTTGGCTTAAAGACCCGGAGACTCGTTCTATCACCTCCACTACCATTCAAATGTATCGCAAAGACATTAATCGCGACGGCCTTTTCGACGAAAACGATCTTGACCAACTTGGGGAAATTTTGACCGCCATTAATCCCTTACTCCTTCGCCTACCGGGGTGCCCCGCTCGGACACAGGCCGGATTGTCGGTTCAATCACAGACGGCGAGCGCCTTTCTCTCCCCAACTCTCCATAAGGTGATTGAAAAATTTCTGAATCAACCAAGCGTGTTTTAGAATTGAAATTAATTAGTAGCGCGTGCTATGATTAGTTCCATGCACGAATTACCATCACTTCCTTACAACTACGATGCTCTTAAGCCACACATTGACGAGGCGACAATGCGCGTTCATCACACTAAGCATCATGCCGGTTATGTCGATAAACTCAACGCGGCCTTGAGCAAATTCCCCGAACTTGCGGAACGAGATCTCACTGACTTGCTTGAGAATCTTGATTCGATACCGGGGGAGATACGGACGGCAGTGCGGAACAACGGCGGCGGTCACTTGAATCACTCCTTCTTCTGGGAGATTATGTGCCCGGCTTCGGAGTCGAAGCTTACGGAATCTGTCCAAAATTTTTTAATCAAGTCATTTGGCGGCGTAGATGCTTTCAAAAATGAATTTAAAACTGCGGCCCTGGGTCGTTTCGGTTCCGGCTGGAGTTGGCTTATCAAGCAAACCGATGGTAAATTACTAATCACCAGTACAGCCAATCAAGACAGGCCATCCACTGCCGGGCGAGTAATCCTCGGCCTCGACGTTTGGGAGCACGCCTATTATCTCAAGTATCAAAATCGTCGGGCTGATTACATCGATTCTTTCTTTAACGTTATCAATTGGCAAGAAGTTGAAAGATTATGGAAGAGTTAAATAAACAGCAACTTATCCTCCTCGCCTTACTCTTGAGTTTCGTCACCTCGATCGCAACCGGCATCGTCACCGTTACTCTTATGGATCAGGCGCCACCGGCCGTCACGCAGACCATCAACCGGGTAGTGGAGAGAACAATCGAGACCGTCGTGCCTAAAGAGCAGTCGGCGGTGACGGTGGTGCGCGAGATAGTTAAGGAGATCCCGGTGAATGAGAACGAGATAGTGTTTAAGGTGGTGAAAGAGGCGGCCCCGGCGATAGCTAAACTCTTTGCTGTGGTCTCGCCGGCCTCCGGCGAGGAAGTTCTACAAGAGCTAGTCTTGGGGAGTGGTTTCTTCCTCTTGGGTGACAGGATTATCTCAGCACGCTCTATTTTGCCACCGGTTGCGGCTAGGGGTGTACCGGCAAAAGATGGTGAGGTCACGCAAATCGTCTCCTACGGCGCGGTCTTGAGTGATGGTCGGACACTTCCCGTTGAGATAGCCGAGGTAACCGGGAGCGCCAGCACCACCCCCATTCTTACCTTCAAGATCTTGCAAAGTGCCGGTCAAAGAGGGGCAGAGGAGTCGCTTACCTTCGCCACTTCTTCGGCGGACGCTTACCCCGGGCAAACCGTCTTGGCATTGGGGGCGGTTGATCGTGGTGGTAGGTTTAATTTTAATGTCTCGACGGGTATAATCTCCAGTTTGGCCGAATTCGCAAGTGGCGAGGCCAAATACCCGGCTTGGAATGCTGATGTTGTTAACGATAGTAACATCGGTGGCCCCGTTTTAAACATGGATGGCAAGGTTATAGGCATCGGCTATGCTCCGGGGCTCGTCGTTTCTTCGGGCAGTATTGACTTAAATGAGTAAAAAATGGTAGATTAATGGGGTATGCCACCACCTTTTCAAAATTTCACCGCCAAAGCCAAAGAGGCAATTAAGAAGACTCAAGAGCTCGCGATCGAGCGAGGCCAGAGTCAAGTTGACCCCCTGCACCTTCTAGCCGCCCTCCTTCTTCAAGAGGAGAGTGTCTTCGCCGCTATGCTCGACAAGATCGAGGTCGACACCATCATGCTAACTGATCACGTCATTGACCAACTCGAGGAGGCCGAGACTGGTGGCGTTATCTCGCCAACATACCAGCTCTATCTCACCCCCGACCTGGTGCGGGTTTTCGACACTGCTTCGAAGATTGCCGTTAATCTCCGGGATGATTTCGTTTCGATTGAGCACTTGGTGCTAGCGCTGCTTGAGACCCCCAACAAGGCGCATGAGATCTTGCAGCGCTTCCGAGTAACGAAAGAGAGGATCATGCGCGTGGTGGAAGAACTCCGCTCCGGTAAAATCCGCGATGTGGGTGACTCACGCAAGTTTCGCGCTATCGAACGCTATACGAAAAATCTGACCGAACTCGCCCGCGCGGATAAGCTTGACCCAGTGATCGGCCGTGAAGAGGAGATCCAGAGGATACTCGAGATTGTCTCTCGTCGAACGAAGAATAATCCAATTTTAATCGGTGAAGCCGGCACGGGAAAAACCGCCATTGCCGAGGGCTTGGCGATCAAGATTGCCCGGGGTGACATTCCGGAATCACTAAGAGATAAGGAAGTTGTCTCGCTTGATCTCGGAATGCTCTTGGCGGGTACGAAATATCGCGGTGAGTTCGAAGAGCGGCTTAAAAATATCATTAAAGAGGTTGAGCGTTCCGAGGGGCGGATCATTATGTTCGTAGATGAAATCCACACTATCATCGGCGCCGGCGCGGCCGAGGGGGCGATTGATGCTTCGAGCATGCTGAAGCCCGCACTCGCGCGCGGGCAGATCCGCATGATTGGCGCCACCACACTCAAAGAGTATCAGAAGCACGTCGAGAAGGATCAAGCCCTTACTCGGCGCTTCCAACCCGTCTATGTTGAAGAACCCAGCTTAACTGATGCCGTTGCCATTTTGCGTGGCTTGAAGGAGAAGTACGAGTTGCATCATGGCATTCACATCACCGATGGGGCGATTGTGGCCGCGGTTAACTTATCAAGCCGTTACATTACCGATCGCTTCTTGCCCGACAAGGCGATCGATCTCGTAGACGAGGCCGCTTCGGCCATGCGTCTCCAACTTGAGAATAAGCCGCCATCTCTCGATGACGCCCATACCAAGATTATGCGGCTCGAGGTGGAAAAGGAAGCCCTGAATCAAGAATTAGTGAATCGCGAAGATAAAAAATTGCGCAATCGCGTTAAGGATATAGACAGGGAGGTGGGTGATCTTAAAGAAAGCACAAGCGACCTCGAACTCCGTTGGAAGAATGAGAAGCAACTGATCGGCGAGATCAAGCTCCTCAAGGCCGAGCTTGAAACCTTACGACTTGAAGCCGAGCAAGCAGAACTCAAACTTGATCTCACGCGCGCCGCCGAGATCCGTTATAGTCGGATCCCGGCCACTACGCGCCAATTATCCGCCAAGGAGCAACGACTTAAAAAGTTGAAGAATTCCCGCCGCGTGCTCAAGGAAGAAATTACCGAAGAAGACATCGCCACCGTGGTGGCGCGTTGGACCCACATCCCCGTTACCAGCATGCTCGAAGAGGAATCGAGCAAACTACAACGCATCGAATCGGTGATTAAGGAGCGCGTGCGCGGTCAAGATGAGGCGATCAAACGCATCTCCGAGGCCGTTAAGCGTTCGCGGGCGGGCGTCGGTGATCCCGATCGGCCGATTGGCTCCTTTATCTTCCTCGGGCCGACTGGTGTGGGTAAGACCGAGCTGGCGAAGACTCTGGCCAGCTTCATGTTTAATGACGACAAGGCCTTGATTCGAGTCGACATGTCGGAATTCATGGAGAAATACTCTGTCTCAAAGTTGATTGGCGCGCCGCCCGGTTACGTGGGTTACGAGGAGGCAGGCGCTTTGACCGAGACGGTGCGCCATCGTCCCTTCTCGGTAATCCTCTTTGACGAGATCGAGAAAGCGCACCCCGAAGTCTTCAACCTTCTTTTGCAGGTGCTCGATAACGGCCGTCTCACGGACTCTAAGGGTAGAACCGTCAATTTTAAAAATACCATCATTATCTTAACTTCGAACCTCGGAAGTGAGTATATTAATCGCCTGGAGAAGAAGATCGGCTTCGCTCGGGAGAACGCTTCCGAGGTCACAGCCGATTTCGAAGAAGTTAAACGCAAGATCACTGAGAGTTTGAAGAATCACTTCCGGCCAGAGTTCTTGAATCGCCTGGATGACGTAATTATTTTCAACCCGCTCTCACGTGAGACGATAAGAGAGATCGTTGATATCCAGCTCAAGCAAATCACTGAGAGATTAGTTGGGAAAAACATTAGTTTGAAGGTTTCTCCCGAGGCGGTGGACTACTTGGCCAAACGTGGCTTCAGCGCCGAGTATGGGGTGCGACCACTTAAACGCTTGATTCAGAGTCGCGTCCTTAATCCTGTGGCGGAGTTTATTATTGCGCGGAAACTTAATCAAGCCGGGGGCATTGTGGCGGTGGATATCAAAGATGATGTACCGGCGGTGGAGTTGAAGCGGGTCTACAAGGTAACGCGGCGTGCTCGCCACGCGCCCTTGAGTGGTGAAAAGCTTGCCACTGCCTCGGCTAAGTAAATCTGCCCTTGTGGTCTGACCCCGGGGAATGTTATCTTTATTTTGACCTATGCGTCGGTGGCAGAGTGGTCAATTGCTCCAGACTGTAAATCTGGCGCCCTTTGGGCTACGGAGGTTCGAATCCTCCCCGGCGCACCAGAATAGAACTAGACGGTTTTTGAGAAGCCAAAATGCGGGACGCGCGAAGCGCGTCCCAAGGATTCCCGCCGAATTTCCCAAACGAATTCAGAATTTTTGGCGCGCTTGCGCGCACTAATTTTTCGCCAAGAGAGAGGTTCGAGCCAAAGATTTCTTTGGCTTTAACCTTTTTAGCAAAAAGGTCATCATCAGAAGCAATTTTGTCCAAGGATTGTGCGTCTTTTATCCATTCCTTCATCGGTTCGAGCCAATCATTCTGCTTGTGTGAAAGAGAGGTCATTTCTTCTTGGAGCGACTTCTTTTCAGATAACAATTTTGCTTTTCGATTTCGATAATCTTGTTCGTCAATTACTTGGTCTAAATATCCTGTAAGAAGTCGCTCTAACTTTTGTGAAATGACGGAGAGTTTTGTTTCGCTCTCTTTCACACTAGCAGTCAAAGACGGGGCGGAATTGTTAAAATCTTTTTCTGCCATTTTTAACAATTCCTCCGCCCAGTCTTTGGGCAAAGAAACTTTTTGAATTTCGGATGATAACTGGCGATCCAATTCCTCTTGACGAATACAAGGTTCGGGACAATCAAAATCTTTTCGTTTTTTCGTGCAGTGATAGTAGATATATTCGTGAGTGTTGCCATTCTTTTGCTTCTTAACCTTGTATTCGCCAGTTATCATCATTCCGCATGAAGCACAGGAAATGAGACCGCAATATGGTTGAGGCTCATTTTGCGGTTTGCGTTCGGGTTGTCCACGAAACCTCAACATTTCCTGTGCTTCATCAAAAAGTTTCTTTGAAATGATTGGCTCGTGTTTACCTTCGTGAACTTCACCACCATATTTAAATAGTCCGATGTAGAACGGATTGGAGAGAATAAAAGACGCTTTGGTTTTGGAGATTCTCTTTCCGGTTCTGGTAGTAACGCCGGATTTCGCCAAAAAAGAAGCAATGTCCTCTAACCTTTGATTACCTTTGACATATCGCTCAAAAGCCAAGCGCACAATGCGAGACTTTTTCTTTTCCACCACAATCGTTTTTGTCCGTGAATCGTTGAGATACCCCACTGGCGCTTGGCTTGGGAATATGCCCATTCTCACTTTTTGGCGAAGTCCTCGTTTCGTATTTTCGGAAAGAGAATCTACATAGTATTTGCTTTGGACAAAGGCCATAGAAAGCGTAAATTTGCCCTGTGGCGTACTTTCAAACCAAAATTGTGGGAACTTCAAGCTCGCAAGCAATCCGTTGTCTAAAAAGTAGACAATCTGTCCACCGTCTACCGAATTGCGCGCCAAACGATCGGGATGCCAAGAGAGAATACAATCTGCATCGCCCTTTTCGATACGCTTCATCATCTCATTGAAAATCGGGCGACCTGGAACTTTGGCAGATTGTTTTTCCACAAACTCTTGGGCGATGTTCAGATTTTCTCTCTTGGCAAACTCCCGCAATTCGGTGAGTTGTGCGTCAATTGACAAAACCTGCTTGTCTTCGACATCGGTTGACTTGCGAGCATACAAAAAGAATTTTTGCATAATATTTTTCTAAAAGCAGAAATGGTTGTACTAGGCGCACAATCCCAACAATAAAGTTAAAATTGTTCTAGCACAACCATTTCTGCTAACTTTACTTAATAATAATTGTGCGCAAAGTCATTATACTACTTTTAGAAAAAAGGCAAAAATTCTTTTTGTATCAAAGCAAATACTATGAGTCAAAATTGCTTCTGATTTCGAACCTCTCTCTTGGCGAAAAATTAGTGCGCGCGAGCGCGCCAAAAATTCTGAATTCGTTTGGGAAATTCGGCGGGAATCCCTGGGACGCGCTTCGCGCGTCCCGCATTTTGGCTTCTCAAAAACCGTCTAGTTCTATTCTGGTGCGTTTATTATACCAAGTTAGAACCTATTTCCAAAACAAAGTGAGGTAATGACTTCGCACGCTCCGCGTGCGTGATGAAGCGAAACTAAATCGTACGCTCGGAGAGAGCCCCACGCACTG
>Ga0210057_1009991_pt1 | contig 10847 bp, 18 predicted proteins | sample CryGeyCG2114_010_2_FD_183968 | JGI IMG/M metagenome (GOLD analysis project Ga0210057, IMG submission 183968) | Groundwater microbial communities from aquifer - Crystal Geyser CG10_big_fil_rev_8/21/14_0.10 (SPAdes) (version 2) | ecosystem: Environmental > Aquatic > Deep subsurface > Groundwater ...
TCTTAAAACAATACAAGATAAAGTTAATACTTATCTAGACTATTATCATAATGAAAGACCTCACTTATCTTTAAACATGAAAACACCTAAAGAATTTGCTATGTCGCATTTGACATGAAAGAGAACGGAAGCCAGACTGGAGTATGTTAAGCAAAACAATGGTAAAACGAAAGCCAAAGTGGAAGAGTTTCATTACGGCTATGACGGCAGGTTAATTTTCTACTGTGTCAGTTGGCTAAACACAGGCTTCATGGAAAAGATGGAGGAAACAGAAAACATTGGCCATAAGCAACGGGATTATTTCATCTTCTGGCCATCTCCTTTCTAGAAAATAATTATGCGTAAAAAGCGGAGATCAACAGGTCTCCGTTTTATCTTTTTGTCGTTTACAACTATATCAAAAGAGGGTAAAATAAAGGAGAAAATAAGGAGTATTATGAAAACAGGGTCAAAAAATAAACTACTAATAATTGTTTTAGTTTTATTTTTACTTACAGGGTGCGCTACCGATGATATTGGCTCTCAACCTACGCAAAAAGAAAATATTAATGTTAACGCGGTTCAGGGAGTTAAGTATCAAGAACAATCAACGATACAGACAAATATTCAGAATACCATTGATGCAACTGCAAGCAATGAAGAGAAACTCTCGAATGACAAATATTATATTAATGTTGACGGTGATAAAGTTCATTCTCCCGCCTATTCGAATACAATTCCTTCAGGAGCTAGCGCTCGGTGTGGCGACGGCACTTATAGCTTTAGCCAAAATCGAAGAGGAACGTGTTCGCATCATGGCGGAGTAGCAGAGTGGTTGTATTGATTAGTATATGAGTTGACGGAGGAAGAAATTAAAATTATTAAAAGTATTGGAAATTGAATTGAAAAAATATATCTTGAAATTTTAAATAAAAAAAATTTTAAAGTTATTATAATATGAACTTTAATACAAAACAAATTTTTAATGTTGTATTAAAAATTGGATCAATCATGGGTTTTATCTCTTTTTATTTCACGCTTAGAGATCAAATTAAGAGGCGCTCAAAATTTAAGTTCGATTTTCGCGGTTATAGTGGAAAAGTTAACACAAGAAATAATATGAGTTTTTATGATATTACATTTGACGGTTATGTAAAGAATCAAAGTAATGAACAAAATTCAATAACTGAAATTTACTACCAAATTTGGGGAAATAAAAGTAGGACTAAAACATTGGCCAATGGAATGGGTGTGGAAATCTTTGAGGCAAAAGATAAATCAAAAAAAATCTTTTTACCAATACTTTTTGAAGCGAAAGAAGGGAAGCATTTAATCATTAAATTTAGTATTTGTCTTACCGGAACACATGTTGATAAACTAGTTCGAGCTCAAAAACCAGTACAGGATGGTTCTCCGTTTATGTTGCCTAAATATAAATTTTCTCTGACATTTAAGGATGTAAGCGAAATTTTGTTTGATGATAAAGGGAAGATTAGAAGTCAAAAACTAATTAACCTTTGGTGGACACTACCAGACACTTTCAACTCTCTTAAGGCAGGTAATCCATTTCCATATTTTAATCATATGTTTAAAATCTTTTTTACTTATATATATTACAAAATATCTTCTTTTATCCAGCGAATTGGATTTTAATAATATTAAAAAAACAAAAATTGAAATAATTTTTTATGTCTCAAATTTACGGAAAACCAAGCCGTTATTTAATACTCAATGATCTATTCTATTTTTTAAAAGAGAAATTTATTATAATAATAGGAATATTATTAATTTTAATATTATTACAATATAGTAAATTGATAAGCAGTATAACAAGTTTGATAATATTTGTTGTAATATTATTAATAATTAAAAATTATATTGAAATTAAATCTAAAATTTATAGAAAAATATCAGATAAATTTCATCACGGCGCAGAAGGCGAACACGATATTTATAAAGAATTAAAGAAATTACCGCACGATTATTTAGTATTTCGTGATATAAAATTACCTAATATTGAGTGCGATCTTGATTTCGTAGTTATTTGCCCAACTGGCGTATACGCTGTGGAAGTTAAAAGCCATAAAGGCAATATCGGTTATGACGGTCAACAACTAACCAGAGACGGAAAAGTATTTGAAAAAGATTTTTTGAAACAGACGATATTTGAAGCCATGTCTTTACGAGAATTTATCAAGGAAAAATCCGGCAAGGAAATATTCACCCATGCGGTTTTGGTTTTTTCCAGTCCTTATGCCAGTTTAAGATTTGGTTTTAATCCAATTAATAATGTCATAGTTATTGGCAGAAAATTTTTATTGGAATATTTCAGCAAACAACCACCACGTTTTAACGAGATAGAAATAAATACGTTAAAAGAAATTTTAATGCCATTAATAAAAGGTTGATGCAGATAACCCCACCAATGGTGGGGAATTGCACCACTAAAATTAATCTTATTAAATCATTAATTTATAATATTATTATACTGAATTAATTTAATGGAAAAATTGATTATTGGCATTGTGTTTATTGGCCTGGGTTTATTATTCATTTTTAACAATAAAAACATTGCCAAAGGCGCGTTCAGTTTTTATCAAAAATTTTATACAGAACCTAATTTAAAAATAATATTCAGAGTTATTGGGATTTTTCTTTTTTGGCAGGACTGGCTTTGGTATTATTGAAATAAACAGAGGAGTTACGCAGATAATCGCTGATAGGACGCAGATGGCACGCAGATAACCGCGCAGATAAACACGGATGTGGCACGGCACGCAGTGACTCGCGGATAAATAAAACAAATATTTGCTTTTTTCGTATCAATATGATACGATTATTATATTAAAATGATACGATTATGATTAATTTAAGCCAAAAAGAACAAAAAATAATCTTAATTTTTCTTAAAAATAACTCCCTTTCTTCTTCAGTAATTTATGATGAAATGGCTAAATTAGGGGAAAATATTTCTTTAGTTACTGTAAAAAGATTACTTTCGGCGCTTGCCAATAAAGGAGTTTTAAAAGTTTCCGGGTCAGGACGGTCTACTGTTTATAATTTAAGCGTTTTAGGCAGAATTTTTGCCGATGTTAATGCCAAAGAGTATTGCGCAGTTGAGCCGGATAAACGTTACGGCATGAGGCAGTATAATTTTGATTTGCTTTCAGAATTTCCCAGCGACATTTTTTCAGAAGGTGAGCTCAAAATTTTAGAAAGCGCTACGGCGGAATACCATCGGTTGACTAAAGATATTTCCGCGACCATCCAAAGAAAAGAGCTTGAGCGTTTGATTATCGAGCTTTCTTGGAAATCATCAAAAATCGAAGGCAATACTTATACGCTTTTGGATACCGAGAAATTAATTTTGGAAAACAAAGCCGCTGCCGGCAAAACTAAATCAGAGACCCAGATGATCCTGAATCATAAGGACGCTTTTAATTTTGTCCGTGAGAATAAAAGCCGATATAAAACCATTAATCATAGAAATTTGGAAGATTTACACGCCATTCTCGTAAAAAATCTGGATGTTGGCCAGGGGTTAAGGAAAAAGCCGGTCGGCGTTGTCGGCACTGCTTATCGGCCTCTTGATAATATCCATCAGATTAATGACGCCATTGAAATTTTAGGAAAAAAAATTTTACAGCTGCGGTCGCCATACGCCAAAGCTTTTTTGGCATTATTAGGTCTGGCTTATATCCAGCCGTTTGAAGACGGCAACAAAAGAACGGCTCGGTTAACAGCCAATGCAATTTTATTAGCTTATGATTTAGCGCCCTTGTCTTACCGAAGTATAGATGAAAACGAATATCGCGAAGCCATGTTGGTATTTTATGAATTAAATTCAATTTTGCCAATCAAAAAAGTTTTTATCGGACAATATGATTTTGCCGCGAGAAATTATTTGGTTAAGTAAAAAACAGCATATGTCTTTAAATTTAAAAATTATTAAACTTATAAAACGCAGATAACCGCGGATAGGACGCAAACGTGGCGTGAATGGAGCGCGGATGATTCGCGGATAGACATGGATGTTACACTGGTAAAAACAAAGTATTTGTATCATAATGATACGATTAAGTTAAATTTTTTGCTGAAATTTATGCACAAAAGCGATCAAATCGAAATTATCCTTAGAGCTGTAATTATGAATAACAGCAAGATTTTATTATGCCAGCCATTGGATAAATCCTATTATTACCTGCCTGGCGGGCATTTGGAAAAAGGCGAGAAGCTCGAAGATTGCTTAAAACGGGAATTAAAAGAAGAAGCCGATGTTGAAGTAAAATCCATGAAATTTCTGGATCTGAAAGAGCATTTTTATAACGAACACCATGAAATTAATTTAATTTACCAAGTCGAATTGACGACAAAAAGTCCGAAAAATATTGTATGTCAGGAAGATCATTTTGTTTTTGCCTGGGTTGAGCTTGATAAAATAAATTCAATCAAGTTATTACCGCTGAATGTTAAAGAGTTATTGATAAAATTTTTTATTAAATAATGTCCCAAAATCTACGGAAAATCCAGAAGGTATTTTTTAAAAAAGGGTATAGTTTACAGTTGACAGTAAACTGTAAACTATGATATAATGAGTTTATGACAACTAATACCTATGAAAAAATAAGGGAAATATTGGGAAAAGTTGGTAAAATGACTGCTTTTCAATTGGCTGATGAATTGAATATCAGTCGGCAAGCAATGCATCGTCAGCTGAAAAATTTGCAGAGAGACAATATAATCGATAAAATCGGCACACCGCCGAAAGTTTTTTATTTTATCAAGGAAAAGCCGGGAATAGTAAATAACTTGCCAATCGACGCTAAACTTAAAAAATTTATTGACCAATATTATCTTATCATAACACCGGCCGGTGAAAGAAAAACGGGCTGGGAAGGATTCTCCTATTGGTGCCGGAAAAATAAACTGGATTCCGCTAAAACAGCCGTTGAATATAAAAATACTTTGGCTAAATATTTTTCTTTCAAAAAAGACGGTTTGATCGATGGCCTTGGTAAAATTAGAAATACTTTTAACAAAGTTAATCTCGACGCTTTGTATTATCTGGATTTTTACAGTCTTGAACGCTTCGGTAAAACCAGGCTGGGCCAGCTGCTCTTGTACGCCAAGCAAAGCCAGGACAAAAATCTGATGAAAGAATTGATTAAAGATATAAAGCCGGCAATTGATAAATTAATAAAAAATAAAAACATTGACGCTGTCGGCTTTGTTCCGCCGACGGTGAAAAGAGAAATTCAATTTATGAAGCAGCTGGAAAAAAATCTTAACCTAAATTTGCCGAGGATTACCATAACAAAAATAAAAACGCCGGTAATTATTCCGCAGAAAACCTTGAATAAGCTGGAAGATCGTATGGAGAACGCCAAAAGAACTTTTATGGTGGATTCCAATATCACCAGCCAAAATATTCTTCTTATTGATGATGCCGTGGGATCCGGTGCAACAATTAACGAAATTGCCGGGCAGTTGCGGTATAAAAAAGACGGGATAATTAAAATTATCGGTCTAGCCATAACTGGTAGCTTAAAAGGATTTGATGTTATAAGTGAAATATAATAAATAAATTAGCAATCAAATATTTATTTAAGAAAATATTTTGATAATGTCGTTAAAGCCATTGTAGCGGTGGTGAAGAAAAGAATAAAAACTATTAAATGAAAATATCTAAATCACATCCATTTTATCAAGCCATATATCAGGCGGAAAAACTTGAACAAACTGCTGGGCGAGTAACTGATGAAGTTATGAAAATTCGCAAGGAAATTCAAATGAAGTACCCTGAATTATTTAAGGAATATCTAGAAGCCAAAAATAAAAAACAGCAGAAAGAGCTTGAAAAAGTTAAAATAGCCAAAGCTCAGGAGAAAACCAACAGAAAAATTAGATCCAGATCAATAATAAAAGCAAAATTTAATAAGGTTGGCTTTGGCAAGGGACCAAGGGATTTATAAAGTAAAAGCATTAACGCTATTAAAATAACCAAAAGTAATATGGGAGATAACGAAAAATATGCATTTAAATCGTCTCCTGATTGGGCAAGATCACCTAAGGATGAAGAGATATTAGATATTGTCGAAAAAGGGCATTTCAAAAATCTTGGTTAACCGCGGGGCTAAAAGAGAATAGTTGGGAAATGAAAAGCACGCCTTTTAAAGTCATTGCCCCGCGTACTTATATGCCCACTGCCGGGAAAGAAAGGGGACTTCCGCATTATTTATTCAATAAAGAGCTGGTCAGGAAAGAGTTCAGGAATTTTAAGAATTTAAAAATCAATGTAGAAGCTAACGGCTGGCACTATTATTTTACCGGTGAGTTGAAAAAATAATTTAAATTATAACAATATTAAAGTTAATAAATCACAGATTTCACTGATAACGCGGATTATTAACGCGGATGAACGCGGATAAATATTAAATAATTAACCATAAAAAAATATGGACGATCAAAACATCAAACCAACCGGCTGTTGCGAGCCGTTTAATCCTGACTCTTGGCAGGATAAAGAAATCATCTGGACCAATAAAATTTTTGTCAAAGATCAGGTAACGAGCTTATTCCATATTCCTGTTAACATGGGCAAGAAGATAGTTAAGAATATGGAATTAATTGAAAAAGCCAATGCCAAAGCGCCGTATCAACTGATGCTCTGCGATGAAAAATCAATGTGGGCATGTAATATTTACATTGATGTGGCCAAAGACGTGCCAGGCGCAGAGATGGCCACATTATCCGGTACATTTTTAACCAAGGTTTTTGAAGGTCCTTACCAGAATGTCGGCAAGTGGGCGAAAGAGATGGAGGGGTATGTCAAAAATAAAGGCAGGGAATTGAAAAAAATATATTTTTTTTATACCACCTGTCCGAAATGCGCCAAGGTTTATGGCAAAAATTATGTAGTGTTGTTCGCGCAGGTTGTTAGCTGATTTCTAGGATGACACAGATTAAAAGGCCGAGATTTGAGGATTAGCGCTGATATGACAGTATCTACGACCGATCTCTGGTTGATCCAGCGTTTATTATCCGTTATAACTGCGGCATCAGGGAAGTATTAAAACAGATTAAATAAAAACATATTTTCAAAACAAAGACTACAAAGAAACTCGTGAAATTTTAACAACAAAACTAAAAGAATAATTTATAATATTTGTATGAATCTAATTAAAACGTTATATATTGTTATCTTGATAATATTCGGTATATTTATGTTTGTCTATGGAGAGCTTGATGATAGCCCGGGTGGACAGCTTTTAGGATTGTTGGCGGTCGTTGCCGGCATCATTGTCGTGATAAAAAAGCAGAAAAAAGCATGGAAAACTAAAATAACATTATTTAATAAAAAACAAAACTGAAATAATTTTTTTATGCACGATACCACCAACATCGAAATAATTTTATGCGCTGTTATAATAAATAACGGCAAAACTTTATTATGCCAGCCATTGGATAAATCCTATTATTACCTGCCTGGCGGGCATTTGGAAAAAGGCGAGAAGCTCGAAGATTGCTTAAAACGGGAATTAAAAGAAGAGGCCGATGTTGAAGTAAAATCCGTGAAATTTTTGGATCTGAAAGAGCATTTTTACGACGAACACCATGAAATTAATTTAATTTACCAAGTCGAATTGACGACAAAAAGTCCGAAAAATATTGTATGTCAGGAAGACCATTTCGTTTTTACCTGGGTTGAGCTTGATAAAATAAATTCAATCAAGTTATTACCGCTGAATGTTAAAGAGTTATTAATTAAATACTTAAATAAAATATAACAAGGGGATTGGACTAGATATAATGTCGTCGGATTTTATAAAGAGTCGAAAGATTTAAGAACTATTTATAAAAACCCCATCAAAATTGACAGGGTTTTAGTAGGTTCGTTCTAGACCATGTTATCGACTAAATGATACGGTTTGCTTGCAACTAATCTTGATAAGATCAGAATAATTGAGGTGTTTAACTAGCTCTGCGGCAATCTGATCAATAGCCGGTAGCATCGTAGTAATTTGGGCGTGAGCTTCCCGGGTGTAATAGTAAATATTTCCGATCATGTCGTAGCCGCCGTTGGAAAAAATTACTAAGACATCAATCCCACAAGCAGAATCAGTAAATTTTGCCATAATGGTTAAGATGCTCTGTATTTGGGTATTAATGTATTGCTCTGCCGATGGAGAATGGCCAGTCAAATAAAATTCGTGTTCTCTCTTGTTACGTTGTTTGGTGACGATTGTTCTGCCGATAAATTCAGCTGGCGCTTCTTTGGCTTTAAAGTAAATCATCTAGCCTCCTTATTTATTACACGCTATATGTAATGTTCGATTAAACAAATTATTATTGCACAATAATTATTTTATGTCAAGTTTATAAATATATATTATATGGACATCACAATTTTTTTAGCGAAATTTTGGTGGAGTTTGCTCATGCTCCTGGGAGCCCTGTCTGTCGGCGGGGGATTTCTGAAAAGAGTCATCGGTTATACTGAAGACAGAACCATTACCATTTCCACCGGCTACATTACTATGCTTTTGGGATTGGCGACGGTCGTCGCCCATAACATTTGGGTATGGGATTGGCCGCTGGCCATTACTATCCTTGGTTGGTTTACGCTGATTAAGGGTGTTTTGAAAATCGGTTTTCCGGACCACGTCCATAAACAGGCACAGATGTTCAAGGGTCAAGCAGCCCTCTGGGGCATGGCTATATTTTTTCTTGGCGTATTTTATTTTTGGATTGGGTTAAGATAACATTTTTAAAAAATCAATAATAACAAAATCTATGAAAAAAATTCACAAACACGGTGGTAACGCTGTTTACTGCCTAGGCTTTATTGGCGCTGCTATTTATTATATTGGACATGCCACTTCATTTTGGGTCGGAGTTTTAGGTTTTTTGAAAGCTATTATTTGGCCGGTGTTTTTGATAATGAAAACATTGGAATTTTTGTATAGCTAGCAAAAACAGTTAATTAAAGAATAACTCTAAATTTATGACAAAATATTGCGAGGCCTGTGGGATGCCGATGATCAAAAAAGAGGAGGTAAGCGCATCGCCATAGTTACAGATAACATGGATATTTTTACCACCTTAACTGTACCTAATCATAAACTTAATGAGGTTTTTGATGTAATTGTTAACTCAGCTGATTATGGTTTATTAAAAGCTGATCAAAACGGGAAATATTTTGATATCGCTTTGGATAGAATGTGGATCACTGATTATAAATCAGTATTATTAGTAGATGATTCTTTGAATATTAGGCCGTTATTTCAGGCTAAGGGCGGGCTGGTACATACATATGATAATTTTGAAGATTTTAGTGATAATTTAATGCACTTTGAAAATTTGTGAAAAGATTGGTAAATTGTTTTAGGTACACACTTTTGGCGGTTTTAGTTTGTTAAAATCTTAAGCATTTGGTTTGGGGTTTTGCCGTTAAGTCCGCAGTGTTGTAAATCATTGTAATACATATTCCAGAGTTTCAGTTTGTATTTTAGCTCTTCAAGGGTATTGAAATCAACCTGGTCGTAAAATGTTTCCTGATCAGAGCGATGGGATCTTTCAACCTTGCCATTTTGAGCCGGCTTGCCCGGGTCAATCAGGTAGTGAATAATATTACGCTTTTGGCAGGTTAAATCAAAAGCATGAATCTTTGGATTGAACGGATCGGTTGATTTGAGGTACCCAGTGTATCGGTTGGTGAAGCACGAACCATTGTCGGTTTTGACTGCTCTGATTCTAAAAGGAGCAATATCAATCAATTCATTTAAAAAAGAAATTGCCTCGCTGTTGCCCATACCTTCGTAAACAGTTAGGTATCTCCATCTGGAAGCACAATCAATGGCAGTAAACTGATAGTATTGCTTGTTTTCTAAAGTTTTAGGCACGTATTTAATGTCTATTTCAACTAATTCGCCCCTACCTAAAGGAATTTTAATATACTTGTATTTAATTTTTTTAGTTCGGTATCTTCTAGTTAGATTCTCTTGTTTTAATATTTTGCCAACTGTTCTTTGATGGATAGCTATGCTTTCTTGAGCTAAATCATCTTTTAGCTTAACCGCGCATTTCTTTTTGTCTTTTCTTAACTGAATAATTCGTTCCTTGATCCAAATCGGTGTTTCATTAGGCTGGGTTTTAGGTCGAGTGGATTTAGGCTCTAAACCAGCCTCACCAAACTGTTTGTAGGCTGCTACCCATCTCTCTAGACTTCGCTTGCCGTAAGGGCAAACCTTAACTGCATCCACCAACCTAATCTCTTTTTGGACAATGGGCAGAACCCACCTTAATCTCTCTTCCTTAATTGTTTTTGCCATATTTATACACATATTTATCTAGGATATATGTTACCCTAGAAAACCGCCATATGTGTGTGCACATTACCCAAATAGCTTGACTTTTTTGTTAATTTTTAGTTATCTTAAATTAATCTGAACACTAAAAGACGGGAAAATAAAATGAAAACTTTTTTCAGAGCTTGGTGGGCGACTTCTTTAAAAAACAAAATTAACACTAACCTGGTTTGGTTTTTCTTTGGTTTATATGGTTTTGAAATTGTTTTCACTATCAAAAAACTGGGTCTTAAAAAATTGCCCATATTTACCGTTTTATTATTTTTGCTTGTCATATTAATACTGGTTAATGATTTCAAAAAAAATATTAATAATTATAAGCAACGATCAAAAACGATCTGGAATAATCAACCACCAGCTCTAACGCTGGTGGTTTTTTAGTTTGCCGCCTACGGCGGCTAATTCATTTGGTTGGAAAGCCGAGTTTAAGTTGATCTAAATCAACTTGATGATAGCGTTGATTCTGGATGTAGTTTTTAACTATTGCTTCATTAATACCAA
>Ga0210057_1009992_pt1 | contig 10847 bp, 13 predicted proteins | sample CryGeyCG2114_010_2_FD_183968 | JGI IMG/M metagenome (GOLD analysis project Ga0210057, IMG submission 183968) | Groundwater microbial communities from aquifer - Crystal Geyser CG10_big_fil_rev_8/21/14_0.10 (SPAdes) (version 2) | ecosystem: Environmental > Aquatic > Deep subsurface > Groundwater ...
CATGAAGCTCTTGGACAGCTTACTCCGTCTGAATACCTTTTTAAGGTCCAAAATAGTCGAATTCCAACGAAAGACGTTATCGTATTACAAACCTAAGGGGTGTATCATATGTTTCTGAACCTAGACAAATCCGAAATGAATCGAAGATTCATTGAAGGTTGAGTCAAAGAGGACTTCGTCCTCTTTTCCACCTTCGCTCCGTTAGCACGGAGTTCGGTAAATGAATTGAAGATTCATTGAAAGGTGATATAATAAAAAAACATGCTTAAGTTCTACAATACACTATCGCGAAAAAAGGAGGTTTTCTTGCCCCGTAGCATCTCGAAGAGATTGCTTCGGGGTAGGCCCTGGGAGATAAACTGGTATCAATTAAGAGAGAGTGAAATTTTAGGCTTAAAAGGAAATCTTCTACGAGAACTGGTAAATTTAGGTATAAAGAAAGCAGGCAGCCTAAATCGGTTATCTAAATCAATTGGGATGAGCAATGGTCAATTGTGGTTTGATTTAAATAAGCCGCCTAAATTAGTTTCGGTAAGGAAGCTTAAGAGACTAGCTCTCTTCATTGGAATAAAATACGATTACTTCAATAATAAAATCTCCGAAATTAGAAAGGGTAAGGTCGCTTCAATTAAAAATCCGAAATTCCCTTTTAATTTAGCCACAAAAGAAGGTGCAGCTATTCTTGGGAATATAGTTTCTGATGGCTGTATTTATATTGATAAAAAAGCTAGAAATGTAATGAGAACTAAATACGCAGCTGGTACAAAGGAAGAACTTGAAAAATTTATAGATAACATAAATAAAATTTTTGGGAAAGTTTATTTTCAAAAAGAAGAAATGCGAAATAGTGTATATTTAAAAATAGGATCTTCCATAATTGCCGAAGGTTTATGCAAAGTTGGTGCACCAATAGGAAACAAAGCCAAGATCGATCCTGAAATTCCTTGGTTGATAAAAAAAAGTCCAGAAGAGTTAAAGAAAGCATATCTAAGGGCGATTTTTGATGACGAAGGTTGTATTGCTGGAAAAGAACTAAATTTTTATATTAATTGCTCAAAGAAAAAAAGATACGATCTTTACATTACCTTCTCTAGATCAATTCATATCAATAAATATCTTAATGAAACTCAAAAAAGGTTATTAAAGAAAATAGAACCTTATATGAAGGAAAGACAATTCCCGACTGGCCATAAGATAAAATCAATCGAGATAAGAAAAGCTATTAAGATATTAAAAACAGCCAAAGAAAATATACACTCCATTAAAAATTTCCTCTTAGAAATCCAACCCAAGCTTTTAAGAAATGAGGCAGAATTACTTACCTCACTAGGTATTCAAAATAGAATACGAAATTCTAGGTTGGATCTGACAGGTAATGGGACTTATAGCGTTGTTAGCGAGTTGAGAATTCAAAGAAGAAAAAATGTACTAAATTTTTATAGAAAAATTAATTTCGGTCTATCCAATAAAAAAGAGCGACTTAAAACACTTTTATTAGATAAAAAGTGGATCTAAAATGGCCCTCAAACTATACAATACTTTAACTAGGAGAAAAGAAACCTTTAAACCGTTTAAAAAAAGGAGGATCAATATGTTCGTTTGTGGAATAACGAGTTACGACCTTTCTCATATCGGGCATGCCAGGACTTATATTGTTTTTGATATGATTGCAAAATATCTAAGAGAAAAAGGATATAATGTTTTTTATCTTCAGAATATTACTGATATCGATGACAAAATTATTCAAAGGGCAAAAGAAAAGAAGATTTCCCTTCAAAAACTGGCCAGAGATTTTGAAAAGGAATATTTGGAAGATATGAAAAGTTTAAAAATAGACAGCGTGACGAAATATGCCCGAGCAACAGACCATATTAAAGAAATTACTAACCAAGTAAAGCGACTCTTGAAAAAAGGCTATGCTTATAAAATAGAAGATGGAATTTATTATGACATTTCAAAATTCAAAGATTACGGGAAGTTATCTCGGCGGACAGTTTTGCAGGCAGAAGATGCGGTTTCTCGGATAGATGAAAGTAAAGAAAAAAGAAACAAAGGAGATTTTTGTTTATGGAAATTCTCTAAGCCCGGCGAACCAAAATGGCCCTTCGACAAGGACGTTCGGCTGAGCTCAGTCGAAGCCCTCAGGGTAAAGGACGGTAGGCCTGGTTGGCATATTGAAGATACAGCGATTACTGAAAAATATTTTGGACCCCAATATGACATTCATGGTGGGGCCAGAGATTTGATTTTCCCTCACCATGAAGCGGAAATTGCCCAAATGGAAGCAATATCTGACAGAAAACCCTTAGTGAAATATTGGCTTCATTCTGGGTTTTTAACTGTAAATGGTCAAAAAATGGCAAAATCTTTGGGAAATTTTATCACTATTAGAGATTTTTTAAAAACGGGTACCCGCACCGGAGGTGTGGGTGCGGCCAGGATTCTTCGGCTTTTTGTGATTAAAACTCATTATCGCTCCCCTATTGATTATGATGAAAAAGCGATTTTACAGACGAAAAGAGAGATAGAGAGAATTGATGAATTTGTAGAAAAGCTCCAAACTACAAATTCCAAATTACAAACAAATTATAAGTTCCAAATTACAAATTATGAGAAAAATTTTGAAAAGGCGATGGAGGATGATTTCAATACGCCGAAGGCAGTAGCTGTGATTTTCGATTTGGTAAATAAAGGGAATTCGCTATTAGACCAAGGAAAAATATCTTCAATTGGCGCTAAAAACATTTTGGAGTTTTTAAGAAAAATTGACAAAATCTTTAATTTTATTTTTTGGAAAAAACCAAAAGAAAAAATCCCGGAAGGGATTCTAAAATTAGTTAAAGAAAGAGAAAGATATCGAAGAGAAGGAAGCTGGCAAAAAGCCGATGAAATTAGAAAAAAGATTAAAGAATTGGGTTATTGGGTAGAAGACACTAAAGAAGGCCCAAAAATTAAAAGGGCTGAGACTTAGCTGATTTTTACATAGGTCTCAGCCCTCTTCTCAATTTCTCCCTCCAATTACTCTTTAGCAATATTTTCTAAAGTCGGAGCAATTTCGGCCAGAACCTGGTGCAGTTCGAGTAATGCTTGGGCAAATCCTTTGATAAGGTGAGGACTCAATCTTCCGCCCTCCGAATAACCAGCTACTAAGAGAAGCAATTCGGCGCCCTTAAAGCCTAAAGGTTCAGATATTTTTCGGAGAATATCGATTGAAGGGGAACGTTCTCCCCTCTCGATCCTGCCCAAATGTGATGATGATACACCTGACTCAGCTGCCAGTTTCTGAAGATTTAGTCCTTTCGCTAATCTAGCCTGTCTGATTATATCGCCGGTATTGTTTTTCTCGACCATTAATTATCACCTCCTTTATTAAATAGCTATTTTGGCTTTAGCCAATTTAGGATATTTTTAGTATACAATCTATTTATTATTTTGTCAATGAAAATAAAGAAGGTGAGATTATTTCTCACCTTCTTCCTTGGTTATCCTCCTTTTGGTATAGTAGAAAACTGCCACTAATCCCAGCAGATAGGCTACCAGAATGGTAATCAGAGCAATATCCCAGAGAGCCATCACATTCATTTTTAGAGAAGTCAGAGGAGCATATAAAATGATTTCTTCTGGATCAATCTGGCCAGCAATTATCAGCAGATTCTTTAACTGGTCCAGCATAAAAATCATTGCACCCAGCCACATACTGCAAAAGGCAATAAGCAGGACTAAGGCAAATTCTTTTTCCCACCTATCACCAAGGAGAATTCTCTTCCACTTTGATTTCATTTCTCAAACCCCCTTTCGGCACTTACTTTTTTAGCCCAGCCAGCTCTTCGAACTAAATCGTTCATACATTTCAAGGGATTACCGAGCCACTGGTCTTGACTCTTTTCCTCTACTTGAGCCATATGCAGGTCTATCTGGTTAATCATTTCGTCTGGAAATAAATCTGCTCGCCGGTCATATTTTTTTTCTCCTTCTCTCGACCCCCAGGCATTGATTATTATTGTTTTATCTTGCTCTGTCCAATTGCCATCGCCGTCTGGATCGATTACCGCCCGGGAATAAATCTCAGCGAAGTCTCCTGCTGCGGGATTATCCAAGACCCCAAAATAATCTAAATTATTGACTATCCCATCTTGGTTAATATCGCTGCGGTTAAAGAGTGACTGCTGTTCAAACCGAAAAGTCAGAAACATTGACCCGGAGAAGAGCAGAACCAAAAAAAGCAAACCCACTCCTTTCTTGATCGGCATTATTCACCTCCATTCCATTTTAGTTGTTGCTAATGAACTATTTACAATATAGCTTACAATACAACATTTTTTAAAAAATGTCAACTAAATTTGCCGGTCTTGAAAATTTACAAAAAGAAAAAGGGGCCACATCAATATTGATGGTCCCCTTGCTCATCCTCTATTCCTCCTCAGGAATAACAAATAAACTACCTGGGAATTCTTGAATCTTACCTGTGCTTATATTCCTAGCAGATATCCCTCTCTCTTCAGAATAGTAAGTTAAAATTAGGTAAATATCGCCATCGGGATTTATCCTAAATCGTTTATCGCTCTGCCCTTTCTCCCTTCTTTCTTTCTGTCTCTGTTGATACAACTCTACCAATGGTATTCTTTCCACCTCTTCACCTCCATTTTTTTTAAAAAATTTAGCACTGCTTACCAGCCAAAAAGCCGACCCCAGTAAGGAAGCATAATCACTATCAGAATGATAATGATCGCTGCCACTATTAACCACTCAATCAAACTTAGTTGCCTCATTTTTCGTCTCCTTTCTCCAGCTAGTTTTTTGATTTCCTCGGGGATGTCTTCTCTTCCTTCTTCTCTCCAAGTCAAAAATGCCTCGGTGATTGATGGGAAGAAGAAACCAACCTCTTTTTGTTGTTCTTTAATCTGGGCTCTAATCCCTGTAGCCTGGTCACTTTGAGTATGGAGAAACTCCCAGACCTTCCTCTTCTTACAATCTCTTCCAACCTTTCTTTAACTTCCTTTCCTAGATCAATCTTAATTAGCCCTTTTCCATTACCGTTCATTTCCCTTCCTAAATTTTAAAATAGCAGTAGTTTGATTCTAAATAATTTTTAATTAAAAATCAATATGTGTTTTCGAAAAATAAAGAGGGCTGAGATTATGAAAAACCTCAGCCCTTTTTCGCCCTCCTTCGTCTAATTACGAAGTAACTAATACTAGAAATAACTAGCACCCCAGCTATTATCCCTCCAATAAGAGGCCAATTAGTCTCTTCGGCTGGTGTCGGTACCGGTGATACAGGCGGTACTGGCGTTACTGATGGTGTCGGCGGTGTTGGTTTTGGTGGTGGCGGTGACGGTGGAATCGGTATTGGTTCTGGCAGTACTGGTGGTACTGGTGGCGGTGGTGGTATCACTGGCGGGCTCACTACCTCGTAGCCAATAATGGCAAAGGTAGTGAAGTGATTAATAGAAGCAGTGATAGTATTTTTTTCAGTATCAACCAGGTATTCTATTTCCATCCATTTGCCAGCTTCCTGATCATAATAGGCCAAAACCAGATTTTCCTCTTTTACTCTTTCTGGCAAAACTTCAGGGTCATAGCGCCAGGTTAAGGTTAGCCCCGGATCAAAGGTAGCTCCTGAAGGCCCAAAATTATAGGCTAATCCAATAATATGGGCATCTTTAGGTGGTAAAGGCGGACTTTCATCAACTGCTACCTTCAAATTTTCAAGTCGTCTACCATCTTTATCCAGAGCAATAGTGTCTTTGGGGATGCTAATCGTAAGTATCCCGTCCTTTGAGGAGACTTCTATTGTCTTCAGTATTTCACCACTGTAGCTAATCCGGTAGTTCTCCACCAGACCAAAGAGGTTAGTCTCTACATAATAGATTGGAGGTGATTCGTAGTAAACTGGGGGTGGTGGTAATTCCTCAAGCCGGTAGTTGATAGTAAATGAGAAACTATCACCTTGGACCTTATTACCAGCTTCGGCCAGAAAATTCCAGTGCCAAATTAAGGTAATAGTCTCCCCGGCCTTAAGAAGCTCTATCATCAGATAATTTGGCTTTCCAGTGGCATTCTGAGGAAGTTCCCGAATCTTTACTGGTAAGCTTAAATTAGTCCTCAACCTATCGCCAGAAGCATTAAACACTACGTAATCATCAAGCCAGGCCCCATCTCCAGCATAATCAGTTTCCTGAATATCAGTTATCCAAATAGTAACCCATCCATCAGCATAACCTGCATTATGCAAGGTAACGGTTTTGGCGCCACTCTGGCCAGGAGCAATATTGGCTATTTGCCAGCTAGTCGCTCCTTCACCGCCTAACACTAAATCTACAGGATCTGACTCAGCTCGGACAGGAATAGGCAAAGAGCCAAGCAGAGTCAGGGCTATAACCACAGCTAAAGCTATTCTCATTAGCTTCTTCATCTATTCCCTCCTTTTCTAAAATTTTTTCAAAGGGCAATTAAAAAAGAGTTGTTTTTACCCTCCTGTGGAAAAGATAACAGATTCTTTTAAACTTGTCAAGTCAGCAAAAGCAAATAAAGAGGGCTTCACCTTTAGATAAAGGTGAAGCCCTTAACCGTTAGTTGTTTATCCCTCCTTAACAACATAGCAGTATCTGGTCAGGCCATCAGCAACCCAGTAAGTATGCTTCTTCGGTTCAACTCTGAGAAGTATTGGTTTCAAAGAATTGTTAGAGATATTAACCAAGGCTTCCAAGGAAGAAGCATCAATAATAGTTTCCTCTTCTTTAGCTGTTGGAAAGTCAGTGACTTCAGAGATAAGCTCCTTGTATTTCTTTCTGTTTTTCTTCAGCTCTTCTTCCAGGAAAGATGGTTTTGGCCTTCTTTTCCAGTAAAAATAAACTAAGGCACAGAAAATCGGCAAGCTCACTCCCAGGCCGATTAAAGAGGAATTTCTCACTCTCGGGGAAAGCGGATTGGGTTCAACGACCTTCTTGGTGATTGCTCCTTCTTTGGTTAAGGTAAGGGTTTTTGCTTGCTTCGTTTCTTTCCCTGCTTTCTTCGTCTGTTCCTCAACCACTTCGAAGTCAAGTGTTTCTCCTATCTTCCCTTTCAGCTGGTGGTCAAAGACCTCATCGATGATGCCAGAATTTGTCTTGGCAATGGTATGAACCTGGGCAAAAATAGTTATTCCCTGTTCTTTTCCTTTACTGCCTATCTCTTTATTAATGCCGTTAACCATTTCTCCCAGTTTATCAATATCTAAGGGGAAATTAAGGGTAAATTCGGCTTGTTTCTTTGTCGGAGACAGAAGAGTAAAGGATTTTTTCCAGCGTCCGGGTTCTTCCACCACCATCCAGGCTTTTACTTCTTCTTCCAGTGAATTAATCTGGACATCAGAGTTAAATTGGTAATTGAAGTTAATGTCTAAAGATTCAACCAGTCCGGTGAAAAGGGAAAAATCTGGGCTCACTGCTGATGTCTTCCACAACTCGGGTTTCCTTTCCAGGGTTGTCTGCTCAAAGAGTTCGCTCTCCTTTAGTTTTACCCTGTAGCCGAAAGCTCCTTGACGCCAGTTATCTCCTCCGGGGAAACCGCGCTCGATTTTGTTAAACCCCTCTTCTTTCCATTTCAAAGCAGAGGAACTCAGGTCTCCTTCGAGAGTCATGGTAAAAAGGTCACTCCCCTTTCCAACTTCGGCTATTATTCTTAGCAGAAACCCTGAACCTTTCTTAAGCAAGTTCTCTTTTAGTTTTTCCTCTTTTAGCTCTTTTAGCGCTTTTTGTTCTTCCTCACTTAACTCTGTTAGCTCTTTCTCGCTTAGCTCTTTTAGCTCGCCAAGCTTTTCTCCTCTTAGCTCGGCATTAATGGTCTCCCCAAGCAAGACAATCTCTTTCCAGTCTAACGGGAAAGAGACAGACGAACTACCAACGGTCTTTACAGGGATTTCCTTCTGCCAATTCCCGCCCTTGTCTTCCAGGATTAGTTTTATCTCCGTATCTCCTTCTATCCCGGAAGAGGAGAAAAGAATTTCCATTTCCTCAATAATCTGAGGAAACAAAACCGGATTTGGCTGGGCAGTTTCGCCGGAGAATAAGCTAGATGCCGAATAGCCCTTGTAGCTAAACTCTCCCTGGTGGCTGTATTTTGCCATTATCACCTCTTTGGTCTTTTCAGTCGGAATAAACCCTCCAGCCCCTATACCAATCAAGGAAAAGATAAGGATAACCCCGACTAAAATCACACCTATCTTGAGCATTGTTCTATCCAGGACTATTTCTCTATTCATAACTGAACCTCCTTTTCATTAATTTTGCTCTTTGAGCAAGTTTTGGTTTAGAACTCAAGCGTTTCAAAACTATAAAGGTAATTAGTGTTAGGGGGAAAATCCAGACGCTAGCCACAACGAATGGGGCGAATCGGGAATTCCAGATAAAGAGTCGGTAGAGAGTTTCTTTCGGGAGAAGCGGGAAAAGCCAACCGGTTTTGATGACTGCTTCCTCAGAATCGCCGGCTATTTTCACTTCTTTTTGCATTCCGGGAGAGAGCTTAAAATAAGCTTCGCTGAAACTCACGGTTTTGTCTTCTGAGAAGAGAAAAATTACCAGAGGAAGTTTTCCTTTATTCTGCATGTTCCTTTCTGAAACATACAAAGGTTGGCCAACTTCCTCGCTTTCTCTGGCAAACGAACCTAAAGTCTTTTCCTGGATGTTGCCAACCATCATTCCTCCCAAAACGCCAATCAATACCAATCCAATGATGGGAGAAAGGTAGGCTGGGAATTGACTGGGTTTTTCCATCAACTTGGGTCGTCTTCTGAAGGATTTTGGCCAAAACAGATTTTTGATTTCCAGAGCAACAATTATTACTGCTGGTAAGCCAACCAGTAGGGCAAAGCCAACTTTGCTTTTAACAAATTTAGCAAGATAGCCAAGATAAGGAATATGGAACATCATCCTCCCTGCTAAATTCTCTGGTCTAACCACCCAGCTATCCGGCTCTTCATTGGCATCTCCTTTGGTCAGAAAACCAATCCCTTCTTCGGTCTCAACTATCTCTATCACTCGATGGCTAACCGGGGTATCCATTCCTTCCAGCTTAAAGCCAATCACATCGCCAACTTCTACTTCTTTGAATTCTACCTTTTCCAGTCCGATTACTTCTCCTATCCCTAAGGCTGGCTTCATACTTCCACTTAAAATGGTATTGAAAGTAAAGCCAAAAAGGGCAGGAGATAAAAATGCTGCCAAGAGTAGCAAGAAGCAAATCGCTAAAACAAAATTACCCAAAACATTAATGGTCTTTTTCATTTCGAATCAAATCCTCCTTTCAGTTTTTTCTTCCAGTATTTATTTTTAAAGGTGCAGTTAAGATTTGCACCCTCCATAAATAAAATAATAACAGATTGTCCAAAGTTTGTCAAGGGCCAAAATAAGAAGGGGGAGTGTCTTTTTTGACACACCCCCTTATTTCTCCTAAAGAGAACTGGCATTAGCCATTGCTAATTTTGAACCGTAACAACGATTGAAGCACTTGCTGTCTGACCAGCGCTATCAGTAACAGTAGCAGTTAAAGTATAAGTACCATTGAGTACAGTGGTACTATTCCACCCTACGCTATAAGGCGGCGCAGCAACAGCGCCAATTAAATTAGAGCCACAATAGAAAGCTACTTCGACCCCAAACTCTTCCATAAAATCATCAGCAGCATCAGCCACAATGGTCACTGTTCCGGAAACGGTTGCTCCATTTGAAGGACTGACAATAGCAATTGTCGGCGAATAATCCCAGGTACCGGCAGCCAGAGCGTTTTCCAAAGATGCTTCGGTGTCAGAAAACCAGGCAGCCGAGCCGGGTGAAAAGCCAACTGCTAGGGCTGCTACTAATATTAGGAATCCGAAAATAATCCTTTTCATTTTTTCTCTCCTTTCTTAAGTTGTTAAATTACTCCAACTAATCGGAATATAACAAATCAAAAAAATCTTGTCAAGTTTTTAAATAAACGGGAAAGGGGTTGTGAAAGAATCACAACCCCTTTGGGAACGAGCTCCTTTGGCAGAAACTGCCATCAGAGCATCGTGGGGAAAAAGAGATTTGAGAGCAAAGGTCGCGAGTTTTTGTTTTTACTGGCTACTACTCTGGTTCAGGGTGAAGGTGACGGTAGTGGTTAGGGTATCTCCCTGGATGTCGTTAGTTGCTCCGGCATTGAACTTCAGAGTCATGGTAAAGGTTATGGTTCCACCATTATTGGGAGCTGGAGCAGGTTTATTATCCAGAAGTCCTCCCTCAGCGGCATAGACAGGCCAGGTGAGGTCATCCAGGTCGAAGAAGGTATTGCCATTCGCATCGGTGTAGGGAGCGGTCACGAAGTTGGTGCCGTTGTAGGTCATCAAAGTAATCTCGATCCACCTTGCCATTTCTCCGGGAGTAGAGTTTTTCTTGGTGTCTGACTCCACATCCGGGAGGTCATTGATGCTATGGCTGAAACTTATCTCGACATGGTTGCCTGCTAGGTTGCCGCTGTTCTGAAGGTTGACGGAGTAGGGGCCGACCGTAGTTACTCCTGGTTGCATGTTTGACATGGTCCAGGTGGCAGAAACCCCATCTTTGTATCCTTCACTGGTGTCACTCACCTTCAGGTCTAGGGTTCCAGCAGTGAAAGTGTTTCCAGTGCTGGTCTCGGTGTCACTGAACCAGGCAAATGCTCCGGCGCTTGCCAACCCTATCACCAGAAAGATAGCCAGCATTGAGAATAGAAATCTTTTCACATTAACTGACCCTCCTTTCTGGGATTAGAATAGAAAGGGTGGCAGAGCAGTTTCGTTTCCTACTCCTGCCCTACTTTTCCTTACTGGCTTGCCCCTCACCTATTTAGGTGTGGGGGTTAGGGTTGGTT
>Ga0210057_1009993_pt1 | contig 10845 bp, 15 predicted proteins | sample CryGeyCG2114_010_2_FD_183968 | JGI IMG/M metagenome (GOLD analysis project Ga0210057, IMG submission 183968) | Groundwater microbial communities from aquifer - Crystal Geyser CG10_big_fil_rev_8/21/14_0.10 (SPAdes) (version 2) | ecosystem: Environmental > Aquatic > Deep subsurface > Groundwater ...
ATTTTAAAATGATAAATTACTAAAAAATTAAATCTATTTCAAATTTTATAGTTCTATTTTAAAGAGAAGATGTATAATTAAGATAAAGGGTATTAATAATATTGAAAAAGTCAATAAAAATTTTAAAGAAGAATTAATCTGAGGTATTTTTAAAATTTCTAAAAGTAAATTTACTCCAGAATAAAGAGCCAAAATGAGTGTAGCTAAAGCCAAAATACCATTAAACTTTTTTTGAAGAGAATTATGTTCTTCTTTAGAAAAATAATCAAGTCCATCTCCTGTTATAACAAACCCTTTACCATCATTCGGAGGTTGTATAGATAAAGGGCATATCAATTTCTTACCCGTAGCATATTTTTCTATTTGTATTATATCTTTAATAGACATATATTTTCCTAAGGTATGATCTAATTCTTCAGATTTAATTGGCTTAGGATACTCTTTCTTAAGTTCCTCTAAAAGAGAATAAACATTTCTAAAAAAAGATTGTTTAATAAAAATTTTAAAATATAAAACTTTTATTTTTTCGTAGATTTTTGTTATTATTCCCATTATATTATCATCTCATTTATTCTTCATCATCGTCTTCAGCAACTTTTCCTTTTTCTTTCATCTTTTTCATAACATCTATATTTCTTCCGCACTTCTGACACTGGAATCTCAAAGTATTTGCTCCTTCTATTTTTTTTCTTTTAAAAGGAATTTCCATTTCTCCAGAATTTCCGCAAGGACAAGTATACTGAATACTAGCAATTAAATCTTTTTCATACTCGGATTTTTCTTCTTTTCTTCCGCACTTTTCACAAACATATTCTTTAGCTCTTATCTTTACTTTTCCTTTAAACATAGGTTTACTCATAAGAATTTTACAAACAGGACAATCTTTTTTAAAAACCCAAACTCTAACTTTTCCTTTATCGGAAGTTCTATTAGTAAAATAAACGCATTCATCTATTGATTCAGGTTCTCTCATTTTTCTCCTCTCCACTTTTTATTAAATTTCCACTGTCCAAATAATGCCCAATACAATGCAAATAATCCTATTATAATTAAGGTTATCAACAAAGCATCACTCATGCCAGTTAGTATAAATATCTAATATATAAAGATTTTTAAATGATAATAATTATAAAAATATATAAAGCCCCGTAGTCTAGCGGTCTGGTATAAACCTCGTAAAAGGATAGGGGACTCTGGATCCTCTGACGGAAGTTCGAATCTTCCCGGGGCTATTGCTCCCATAGTCTAACCCGGCTAAGGATACGAGCCTCAGAAATTAAATTTCGGCTAATCGCGCTCGGGATGCGGGTTCAAATCCCGCTGGGAGCACTTAAATCATGTACGTCTACACGAAAGATTTATAAAGAATGTACCCGTATAAAAAATATGGTATATACAGAAATTAAAAAAAGAAGCGAGAAGCTTTATTTTTATAGGGTCCTCTCTATAAGAACTGGAAAAAAGATCTCTAAAAAAAGAATCTACTTAGGCGTCAACCTATCCAAACAAAACTTATCCTTAAAAGAAAAAGAAGCAGATAAAGAATTCAATCTAAAAAATATAAAACTAGAAAAAATTAAGCCAAAAATAATAAAAATTCTAAAACAATACAAAATAAAAAGAGCAGGAATATTTGGCTCTTATGTCAGGGGGGAACAGAAAAAAACCAGTGATATTGATATTTTAATAAAACCTACAAAAGACATGGGTTTTAAATTTGCCAGATTAGAAGACCAATTGACAAAGATATTAAAGAAAAATGTGGATTTGGTAAGCTATAATGGAATAAGCCCCCATTTAAAGGAAAAAATATTAAATCAGGAAGTAAGAATAATATGAGCGAAAAAGATGACTTAATATTTATCGAACATATTTTGGAAAGTATAAGTGCAATAAAAGAATTTTCCAAAAATTTATCCAAGGAAGAATTAATTTCTAATAGATTAAAACATAATGCAATTGTAAGAGAAATAGAAATAATTGGAGAAGCAGTTGAAAATATATCAAAAAACCTTAAAGATAAACACCCAGAAATCGAATGGAAAGATATAGCCGACACAAGGGACAAAATGATACACCACTATTTTGGCATTGATTTTAATATTATCTGGGCTATAATAAAAAAGGATATCCCAAAATTAGAAATACAAATAAAAAAGATTGAAGAAAATATTTAAAATGTTATATCTAATAGTAGGACCATCGTGTGCAGGAAAAAACACTTTAGTAAATGAAGTGTTAAGAAAAAGAAATGATATAGTTAAAGCTATCTCAACAACCACACGACCAAGAAGAGAAGGTGAATTCAACGGTAGAGATTATTTCTTTACAACAGAAGCAGATTTTATGAGAAAAGTAAAAAGTAATGAAATGTTAGAATGGTTTTCAGTTCATGGAGAATTATACGGTACAGAAATTAGTTCTTTAAAAGGTAAAAATGTTATAAAAATAATAGATGTTCAAGGAGCAAGTACTCTAAGAAAAAAAGGAATAAAATGTATTCCAATATTTATCAAAGCAAGCATGAATACCATACAAAAAAGATTAGAAAAAAGAAAAGATCATAACATGACAATAAGATTAAAAAACGCAGTAAAAGAACTACAAGAAGCAAAGAAATATAACTATATAATAGATAATAATGGAGAACTACAAGAAGCAGTCAATAACCTTCTAAAAGTAATAGATAAGTATATAGAGAAATAATAGGCAAAATTTATAAACTCTGAATATTCTAATTTTATTAACATACCAGAATTCTGAAAGGTTTTCTCTTATGTGAGTAAAATACGGAGGAAAGAACAATAATGGAAAGAAAAAGTTTCGGTGGTCCAAGAAGAAGTTTTGGCCCTAGAGAAATGCATAAAGCAGTTTGTTCCGAATGTGGAACCGAATGTGAAGTACCATTCAAACCTACAGAAGGCAAACCAATTTATTGTAGAGACTGTTACAAAAAGAAAAAAGGATATTGATTCTTTAAGACAGTAAGTCTATTTAAAAATAGTTTTTTATTTTATAATTCTTAATTAGAAAAATCTATAAACATAAAACAATTATTTTGTATATGAAAGATACGCTTAAAGTAATTAAGATACTTGAAAAATATTATAAAAATTATAGAAGACCAACTCTAAGACGTACTTCTAAAGAGAAAAATCCCTATAAAACACTAATAACTTGTTTAATCTCATTAAGAGTTCAGGATGCAACAACAGAAAGAGTTTCTTCAAATTTATTTAAAATAGCAGATACTCCTAAAAAGATTTCAAAACTTTCATTAAAAAGATTAGAAAAAATACTTTATTCGACAGGATACTATAAACAAAAAGCAAAAACAATAAAATATGTAACAAATGTAATTTTAAAAAAATATAAAGGAAAGGTCCCAAATACAGAAGAAGAATTATTATCTATAAAAGGGATAGGAAGAAAAACAGCTAATATAGTTCTTTCTTTTGCATATAATAAACTAGCTTTACCAGTAGATGTAAATGTTCACAGAATCGCTAATAGATTAAATTGGGTAAAAACTAAAAACGCAGATAAAACAGAACTTGAATTAAAAAAAATAGTTCCTAAAAGCTATTGGAGAGATATTAATACAATCTTTATTTTATTTGGAAAATCAATCTGTGTTCCCGTTTCACCATTTTGTTCTAAATGTCCTGTTAAAAGATACTGTAAAAGAATTGGCGTTAAAAAATCGCGGTAGTCGTATAGTGGTTAGTATTTCAGATTCCCAATCTGATGACCGGGGTTCAAATCCCCGCTACCGCATAATACATAAAGTTTTAAAATCAATAAAGTGTTCCCTAAATTATAAAAAAAATAGAAGATATTGCACTTTTTGATATGGACGGAACTTTGTGTGATTATGATACAGGTTTATTTCTAAAACTAGAAGAACTTAGAGGACCAGATGAGCTTATATTTCACCCGCCTATAAAAGATGATGCCCCGAATTATATTAAAAAACGTGCAGATATAATAAGATTTTCTGAAGATTGGTGGGCAAATCTACCACGATTAGAATTAGGTTGGGATATTTTAAAGTTTACAAGACAGATAGGATTTAGAGATATGATTTTAACGCAAGGCCCAAAGAAAAATCCTTATGCTTGATCTGGAAAAAAGAAATGGATCGATAAGAATCTAGGACCAGAACAAGATATTACTATCACAAGAGACAAAAGTTTGGTGTACGGTAAAATTTTAGTTGATGATTTTCCAGGATATATTGAAGGATGGTTAGGATGGAGAAAAAGAGGATTAGTAATTATGCCTGCAAATAAAGAAAATATTGTATACAAACATCCTCAAGTAATAAGATATGATGGAACTAACTTAAAAGAAGTTAAGGATGCTATTAAAAAGGTAAAATCAAGAAGTGAATAATTATTTTTTAGCAATCTTCCATAACAATTCAAAATAATTTCTATATCCCTTAGTTATTTCTCTATCTTTTATTACAATTGCAATAGGATTAGAAGCCCACAAAATTATTGCAGTCTTATCTCCATAAATATTAACCGCCACAGGACTAGAATACTTTTCAGGCAAATATTTTATTTCGGCAAGAGGAATATTTTTTAAATCTCTGCTCTGTGCAATTATTTTAGCTTTAATCTTCTTTTTCTTTCTAATTTTATCATACCACTTAAAATAAAATTTTAATACTTCATAAGCCTTCGGAGAAGCTCCTAAAATTAATATCTCATTACTATTCAATTGATCTTCAAATACTGCTTTTAATCCCTCCTTTCCCTTATAAAAATTCGTTTCCTCTTTTTCCCGAGTTTTCTTATACTTCTCTTCTAAATTCTTTATAACCGGCTCTAAAAAATCCTCTTTCTCCCTTAAAATATCAATAAACCTTCTTGGATTAGAAGCCTGAAATAATCTTCTATTATTGCTTAAAATATACCCAATTAATCCTTTCTTAATAAGCATCTCAGTTATATCATAAACACTTCTTCTATGCAATCCTGTTTTTCTTGAAATCTGTCCAGCTAAACTAGGTCCTAGATCTAATAAAGCTAAATAAACTTTAGATTCATTTTCTGTCAATCCAGCTTCTCTCAATTCTTTCATAAACTTAAGAGTAATTCCAATTTTATAAAACTTTCTAATGTGGTGAAGTTTATCCCCTCATAAATCTAAATATCTTATAAATATCTCCATTAAGGAGGTAATAAAAATGACAAACAAACTTGAAAAACAAATTATAGAATTAATAGCAACAGACAGAATAGATATACCAATATCAAGCATGTCTGGAAAATTAAAGAGACAAAAACCAAAACTAGCAACAACAATAGACTTATCCGAATACGAAAATGACTTTATTGGAGAAAGAGTATACGCAAGAATAGAAGCAGAAGACTTAATGAAAGCTCGTGGAATGAAAGAAGCAATAGATATTTTTTCACAAGAATTTCCAAGATATGGAACAATTCTAAATGGGCTTATTGAAGAACAAAGGGCCCTAAGAGAAACACATCTATACTTTGGTGTAAACGAAGGATGTAAATTAACTTCAGAGGACTATATGGGTGTTATGGAATCTCTTGGATTTAATGAAACAACCGCAAAAAGTTTATACACTGAATTGATGGATGTAAGCAGAAATCTATCAAGAAAGAGACAAGAAGAAAGAAGAATTTTAATAGAATAATTTCTTTTTTTCTTTTTTAGAAAGTTTATTAAATCTCTTTAATTTATAAATTAAATGAAAAAAATAATTTTTATATTTATTTTATTAATCTTTATTAGTGGTTGCGCTCAGGAATATCAAATTATAGATAGAGAGAGTAAGATTCCAACAGATGCTATAAAGATGACTCCAGAAACAGATTTGAATCCTTTAAATATACTTTCAGATGAATATGAACAGCCAATTCCGGTTCCAGGATTAGTTAATACAGCAGGAGCAGAAGATTCTCCTTTTATTACACCAGAAGGAAATACTCTTTACTTCTTTTTCACTCCGGATGTAAGAATTCCTGTAGAAAAACAAGTTATTGACGGAGTTACAGGCATTTATGTTTCTAAAAAAATTAATAATCGATGGAGTAAACCAGAAAGGATATTTCTAAATGATCCTAATAAAGCAGGTAGTGATGGATGTGAATTTGTTCAAGGAAATGAAATGTTATTTTGTTCAGTAAGAGAAGGTTATACAGGTATTCATTGGTTTTCAGCTGAATATAAAAATAATAAATGGACAAATTGGAAAGATGCAGATTTTAAATCAGAATATAAAGTCGGTGAATTACACATTACAAAAGATGAAAGCAAAGTTTATTTTCATTCAGACAGGTCTAGAGGAAAGGGTGGATTAGACATCTGGTCTCTAGAAAAGATTAATGATGAATGGACAAATCTAGAGAATATGGAAAATATAAATACTGTGGATAGTGAAGGTTGGCCTGCATTAAATCCAGAAGAAAATGAATTATGGATTACAAAAAATTATGGACTATGGAGATCCAAAAAAATTGATGATCGATGGCAAGCTCCCGAACAGATAATTTCACATTTTGCGGGAGAAGCCACTATTGACGATGCAGGAAATGTTTACTTTGTTCATCATTATTATAAAAATGATAAAATGTTAGAAGCAGATATTTACGTAGCTTATAAAAAGAAAGATTAATAAATATAAAATCATTTTGAGTAATATGGAAAAAATTAAATTTGAAGATTTTGAAAAATTAGATTTAAGAATAGCTACAATTAAAGCTATAAAAAATCATCCTGATGCAGATAAACTCTATATTCTTGATGTTGAGATAGGTAAATGTGAACATGATATACAAATAGTAGCAGGAATAAGAGGTCACTATAAAGAAGATGAATTAATCGGAAAACAGATAGTTATAGTAAGAAATCTAGAACCTGCAGTTATAAGAGGGATAGAAAGTCAAGGAATGTTATTAGCAGCAAGTTTCAAAGATAAATTAACTTTAGTAATTCCAGAGAAAAAAATACAATCAGGATCTAAAGTAAAATAATTCTAAATGGGCCCGATGAGATTTGAACTCACAACCCCCACCTTATCAGAGTGGTGCTCTACCAGATTGAGCCACGAGCCCGTATAACTAAAAACAAAAGCTTTATTTATAAATTTTACCTAACTAAAATATGTCAGATTATGATTATAATACGGGACAGAGAAAGTCCAAAAAGGAAAAGAAACTAAAGAGGCGTTATAGAGTCTATAAAAGTGGTGGAAAATTCAGAACTTCTAATCTTAATTAATAAAGAGGTTTTAAAGTGGCATTCTACAAATAATAGAAAAACTATTCATTTATAAATATTTATATCTAAACTTCCATTTAGAATTTTCTCTCTTTCTAATAAACTTGTATTCTTGGGGCAAAAGCTGTATCTTTTCCAAATTTTATATTTAGTAAGATGTTTCGGAGAACTAAATCCTATAAACTTCATCCACAATTTTAAATTATCCTCTCCACTTATTTGTAATAAATTTGAAATATACACTTTTTCATATCTTTTATGAGGGAAATTAAACAAACTATAAGTTTTAATTCTCATATTTTTTAATTCATTATTAATTTCATTTACCAGAGTTTGATTATTTGAGTTAAAAGATATAACAGGATAACAGCGTACCCCTTTTCTTCCTTTCTTAAAAGTTAATGAAAAGTCTGCATCGGCCAAACCTCTAATAAAAGATTTTATATATTTTGAAGACCTAACTACATCAGGAATTGATGTATTTATTTTAGGTCCAATTTTTATATTAAGAACTTGATTAATAAACATAAAAATAGCTTTTGATTGTGTAGTTAATTTAATGCTGGATTTATTATTTCTTAAATCTTCAATAATTCTCAAATCTTTATTAAATAATCTTTTAAATAAATTTCTAAAATCTTTAGTATAAAACAAATATTCATCTATAATATGACCACTATAACTTATGTAATAATCATATTTTCTATAAAGGTTCATAGTTCCGTCACCTAAATGAATACCAAGAAAATAAGCTAATTCTTTAGTCATGCTAGAAGGCAATGTAACATTATATTTAATGTCTTTTTTGCTGAATCCAACTTTGGATAAATCAAATTTCATATACAAATAAGTTTATTTCTATTCATAAACTAATACGCCCTCGGTCAGACTCGAACTGACGACAACCTGATTAACAGTCAGGTGCTCTACCGGCTGAGCTACGAGGGCCTAAGTTAATAGTCTCTATTATAATTTAAAAATGTTTCTATAGGTTATATCAAAATATTTATATAATTAGATTAATAGACTATAATATGGTAGAAACCAAAAATTTAACAATAATGTTTACAGATATCAAAGGTTTCACTAAAAAAACTTCTGTAAAAAAACGAGAGGACATAGAAATATTCTTAGATTTACATGAAAAATTAGTTAGCCCCATATTTAAAGAATTTAAAGGAAGAATTGTAAAAACAATAGGGGACGCTTTCATGGTTGTATTTCATAGCCCAACTAATGCTGTTCTCTGCGGTATGAAAATTCAAGATGAACTTAAAAAATATAATAAAGATCCAAAAAACGAAGAAAAATTTGAGATCAGAATAGCAATTAATAGTGGAGAAGTTCATTTAAGGGGGAATGATGTTTTTGGTGAAGCAGTAAACATAGCTTCTAGAATTGAAGGTATAGCAGAAACTAATGAAATTTATTTTACAGAATCAGTTTATTTAGCTATGAACAAAAATGAAATTCCTTCTGCTGAAATAGGACATAGAAAATTAAAGGGAATCGCAGAAGAAATTAAAGTATATAAAGTTTTAAAAGAACCTAAAGATCTTGAAAAATCTCATCTTAAAAGAGAAAGATTACTAGAAAAAAGTGGTTTAGGTTTCTGGTCGAGAATTAAAAATTTCTGGCATAGAAGAAAAAGATGGATAATAGCATTCATTATATTAATATTGCTTATAGGAATTATTACCGATCCAAAGAATATAATAAAAAAAGAAGCTAATATTGATAAATTTATTGCAAATGCAGAAAATGCGATTAATTCTGGAAATTATGAAGAAGCTAAAAAATTAGTGGCTAAATTGGAAAAATTACCACCAGAAGACATTCCTCCAAAATTAGCTCTAGAAGGTGCAAAGTTATATGTGTTCTTAAGAAAACCAGATGAAGCTATGAAAATGATAAAATTAGCTAGAACAAATAGCCCAACAAAAGAAGAATTACAACAGATTAATCAATATGTTTCAAGTGTCACCGAAAGACTAACTCTAGAACAAAAAGAAAAATTAATGGTGATTACAAAATAAATTAATCTGAAGAAATTAACTCGAGAATGTTGCTTCTGTATTTCATGGCTTAAAATAAATCTAAATGATGCGCTAATAAACTGACGTGTAGTCCAAATTTATATCATCAGCTTAAATACTTCAATAAAGTCAGGACAGAAATAAATAGAAATAAAAGTTATAAACTTATCGTTTTAGATTTTGTAAAAATCCTTCAACTGCACCCAATTTAGATTCTAAATCAGAAATTTTAACATTTCCTTGCTTAATCTCATTAAGGATTCTTAAGTTTCTGTTTAAATCCCTTTGTGTATAAGGCAATCTGTCAATATTTTTTTGCGACGCTTCGCGTTCTAAACGTACCCCACGAACCCCACCAACATAGTTAAGATTCCTGCCGAGGCCACCGAAGCCAGACCCAAAGCCAAGACTCCTGAACCACAGTTGAGTTAAGATAGTTCCATTTTGATTATCAACAATTTTTGTAGAGGCAGGATAAACTGTGATAGGACCATTATTAAGTTCAAAATAAGGTTCTGCTTGATCTTTTAGTATTGCTTTGGAACTCTCTTTATTTTCTTTATAACTAATTTTAAAATTATCTCTTGATGGAAGGATTATAACACTTCTATCCATTGGATCTTTATTTTTGTCTTTTTCAGCTTGTTTTCGTGATAATTCATATTCTTTTGTGCTATCCGTACTAAAGTAGTCACTATTTCTATTTGCTTCTACTGCTTGTTTTGCTAAGTTTGGATTTAATAATCTTGAATTTAATCTTAAGATTGGAAGTTCTCCTTTTACATATTCGAGTCCTGCAGTTGTCCAAGTTCCGTATTCTTTTCCTATGTTTTCTTTACCTCTAGTTTGTAATCTTGCATATGCTTCATCTCTTGGACTTATAAGGCTAGCTCTGTTTTCTTTTAATTGATTAAGCTCTTTATAGAAATTATTACGTGCTTCTAAAATTATTCCTAAATCTTTTATATTTGCTAAAACTGGAAGTTTTTCCATAGTTTTATAGATATTTGGTTATATATAAACCTTTCGTTTGTTACCACTATAAAAAGGTTAAATTAATCTAAGAAATCTTTATTTTTTATCTTATCCGGCAAATACTTATCAGAAATAAACGTAATCCCTTTAGAACTTAATGACTGAATTTCTACCTTAGCATCATTCTTTTTCATCATAACAAATTGTTTCTGCCATGCCTTATTATCTTTAAACCAATCATACTCTGAAATTTGCTTTAATCTTGCTCTATCCTGGTCTGTAAATTTAATAAGATGTTTATTTAAATCATATTTAACAATATCATCACACGAAACTCCAATAAATTTTACTCCCGGAATAGTTAATCTTTCAGAAGCATGTGCAAGTGCTATACTTCCATACTTAATAACAGAATAGATATAAATTCCCCACGGATCATTATCTACCAATACATAAATAGGCAATTCAAATTCTTCATATAATCTCTGAAGTAATCTTCTAATTCCTCTTGTAGTTTGCCCTTGAGAAGAAATTATGATACAATTATGTTTATCCCAAAATTTATCTTCATGCA
>Ga0210057_1009994_pt1 | contig 10844 bp, 11 predicted proteins | sample CryGeyCG2114_010_2_FD_183968 | JGI IMG/M metagenome (GOLD analysis project Ga0210057, IMG submission 183968) | Groundwater microbial communities from aquifer - Crystal Geyser CG10_big_fil_rev_8/21/14_0.10 (SPAdes) (version 2) | ecosystem: Environmental > Aquatic > Deep subsurface > Groundwater ...
TATGGATCTATTTAATTTCCAAAAATATCGATAAAAAATAGCGCCAGGCAGCAAAAACCAAAAAATAAATTTGAACCAGTCAAAATAAGCCAGCGTTTGCCGAAAAAACGATCTCGATTCACGCCATTGCTCAAGTTTCCAATTGAGTTGGCCCCAGTCCAATTGAAATCCAAAAATTGAAAACTGGGTTTGGTGGTAAGCAAGAGAGTCAGCGAGTAAAACAGCTAGAACCAATATAAAAAACCAAATAGTACGCATCAGTAGATACTACATTAAAACGTTAGAAGTATCTGTAAAAATCAAGTACGATCGGCGTAGATGATATCTTTCGATCCAAAATCCACAGACGTACTAAATGCGAGACGAGAAACCGTATATATTTTTTTATTGGGAGTATTTCTTGCATCAATGGTGATGCTCAATATTGTCGGAATAACTAAATTCATTCAGATTGGGCCATTGAGCGTTGCAGTTGGTGTACTCGCCTATCCCTTGACTTTTTTATGCACAGATCTGGTGAGCGAAATTTACGGCCGTCGACGAGCGAATTGGATGGTTTGGGTTGGGTTATTTCTTAATTTATTTGTTTATTTTATTATGTGGCTTGGCGATTCGCTTCCATCAGTAGCGCTAGATAAGCAGCCCCCTTGGCAAACAATTAGCCTTTCAATGCCGATTGGGTTGCCGAATGGCTCAAAGGCTTCTGGGTCGACCGAGTTATTTGGTTTGGTCTATGCATGCACCTCTGGAGCAATGTTGGCTTCGATGATTGCATATCTGACAGCCCAGTTTTGCGATGTTTATTTATTTCATTTTTGGAAGCGCCTCACCAAAGGGAAGCATCTTTGGATTCGAAATAATGGAAGTACAATGGTGAGTCAACTTGTAGATAGCATCGCTGTGATTTCGATTACTTTCGGTGCGGTGTTCCTGCGGGGAGAGATGCCGATATCGGTGTTGCTCTCGCTTTTTTTGGGAAACTACATTTTTAAATTTATCGCAGCACTAATTGATACCATTCCAATGTATTTAGCAGTAAACTTTTTGTCAAAATACCTTCAGGTGAATCCTGAAGAGGAGCATTCACTGTAGTGATTTTAAGAATAAATTCGGAGGAAATATGGAAAGTAGAAATAAATTTTATAAAAAACTAAGCAGTCTAAGTTTTGGGATTTTAGGTGTATTTTTAGTCATGGGCATTAGCGCCCCTCATTCAAAAGCGCTTGTACGGCTCGGCGTATTGGGTGGCGCGAATTTAGTAAAACCTACTTTTAGTAGTTACGACGTATCGCCTTTGAGCTATACGGTAACGTCTGAATCTCAGGCGAACTTTATTATGGGCGCGTTTGGTGAGATAAGTTTTCTCGGACCTGCGATTGAGCTGGGTGTTTTCTACACTCCTCGAAATATTGAATACAAAGTTGATACAGATGTTACGATTACCGGGGTAGCGGCTTCTAGTTCTACGATCGAGGCGAGCTACACTTACCTTACTGTGCCATTATTGTTTCGATACTGGTTGCTCGACACGATATCTGTCGGAGCTGGCGGATATTGGGGAACTGCGCTTAACGAAAAAGTTAAAAGTGAGATCGCAACGACATCTGCTGGTGGAACTACTGCTACAATCACTAATAGCGAAACGGATATTGCAGAAGAACTGAAATCTGACTGGGGATTAATGTTGGCCGCTGGGCTTGCATATAAAGTTGCTCCTATGATCGAAGCGCGACTAGATGCTCGATATGCGTTTGGGCTCGATAATCACAAAGTGCAATCCTCCGGGGCGACGGTAAAGTTTAGAGATATTCAGATCCTCGCTGGAATCAATTTCAAGCTCTAATCTAGACAAGCGCTTACCCAAGGCGGGTATCCTGGAATTTGGAAGGCAGTGCAGTTTTGTGTATATCTAACATATTGATATAATTGGATAAATATATGGTCCCGAACTTGCATTATTGATGTTTAAGGAGGGTCTTGAATGAAAAGGCTCATACACACTCAAATATTAGGGCATGCGATTGCACTCATTATAATAGGCACGGTAATGGCTTTAAACGCCTATGCGGGCTTTATTTAAACCTTAACGCCACTAAGAATCCGATTAATGATGGACGGGTCGAGTAACGTACTGGTATCTCCAAGCTGGTCAATCTGACCTGCTGCGATTTTTCGTAGTATTCGCCTCATGATTTTTCCGGATCGCGTTTTTGGTAGTCCCTCGACAACTTGAACATGATCCGGCCGAGCAAAAGCCCCAATGAGTTCTGATACTTTAGATTTCACTTCTTTTTCAAATATCGAAGCATCCACCGGTGGCGACTGTGTGATCACAAACGCATAGAGGCCCTCACCTTTAATAGGGTGTGGAAAGCCAATCACAGCGCTTTCGATTGCATTTCCGTGCTCGTTGATAGCACTTTCCACTTCAGCAGTCGAAATTCGATGACCCGAAACATTGATCACATCGTCGACTCGTCCGGTGATTCGGTACATTCCTTTTTCATTTTTTCGGCATCCGTCACCAGTGAAGTACATTCCAGGATAGGTTGAAAAGTAAACTTCGCGATACCGGTTTGGGTCGCCCCAAGTGGTGCGCGCGACTGCAGGCCAGGGCAATCGAATGCATAAATTTCCATCATTTTCTACCTCTTGGCCCTTATCATTTACTAAAACAGGATCAACACCAGGTAGGGGATAGGTTGCAAAGGTGGGCTTCAATTCTGTGATTCCGGCAAGCGGTGAAATCATCATTCCACCTGTTTCAGTTTGCCACCACGTATCGACTATAGGACATTTCTCTTTTCCTACTTCTTTGTTGTACCATTCCCAGGCTTCATGGTTAATTGGTTCTCCAACTGTGCCTAATACTCGCAACGAAGAGAGGTCATTTTTTCTTACAAATTCTACGCCGCTTTGTTCGAGTGCACGAATTGCTGTTGGTGCTGTATAGAAAATATTAACTTTGTACTTGTCAATCACCTCCCAGAATCGAGAGGGAGTGGGATAGTTTGGTACCCCTTCAAACATTAATGTGGTTATGCCATTTAAAAGCGGACCATAGACCAAGTATGAATGTCCGGTTATCCATCCGACATCCGCAGAGCACCAATAGAGTTCACCTTCTTTTGGCTGAAAAACATTTCGAAACGTATAGGCCGCATACACCATGTAGCCGGCGGTTGTGTGCATCAAGCCCTTTGGTTTTCCCGTGCTACCAGACGTATAGAGAAGGAATAATGGATCTTCAGATTTCATTGCAACGGCATCATTATCAGAAGAAATACCTTGATGTTCTTCATCCCACCAGCGATCTCGGTCGGAATTCCAGTCAATTTTATTGCCAGTTCGCTTTTGTACAATTACTCGTTCAATCGATGGAGTATCCTTTAATGCTTCGTCAACCACGTCTTTTAGGCGAACTTCTTTTAAGCCACGCATTGTAGAGTCGGCAGTCAAAACAATTTTGCATTGCGAGTCGTTAATTCTATCCCTAAGGGCCTGAGCTGAAAACCCCCCGAACACAACAGAATGGATTGCCCCAATTCGTGCACAGCTGAGCATTGCGATCGCCGCTTCCGGGGTCATCGGCATATAAAGACACACTCGGTCGCCTTTTTTTATTCCGTTTTTAATTAACACATTTGAAAATCGACAAACCTCGAAATGAAGTTCTTTAAAAGTAAGAGTTCGACTTTCCTCGTTGGGATCGTTTGATTCCCAAATGATTGCTGGCTTATTTCCTAGATCTTTTAAATGACGGTCGATGCAGTTAGTTGCAAGATTCGTTTCTCCCCCATCGAACCATTTTATTTCTAAATCAGTAAAATCGCCCTCGGACACTTTTTCCCATTTTTTTGTCCAATCGAAAGTTTCAGCAACTTCAGCCCAAAATTCATCCGAATTAGATAACGAGCGTTTATATGCGTTGAGGTAACTTTCCCATGAGTCTATTTCTGGTTTTTGAAACACGTTTTTTGCTCCTTTAAATGAATAAAGAAGATTTAACACACCTCAATTCGTCTGACAAACGGGCGAAACATAGTCGGCAATTTCGTATTGATTCTTAGTGGCGCTATATTCGAAACGACTACTCCAGTCATGGCAGTAAATCGCTTTTCCGAGATCCATTTCGCGAGTTCCAGCAGTGGGAATCGTTTCAGTTTTAAATAGGCACATCTTAAAGTCATATGAGTTAATCAGATGCCCGCCTGAATCGCTTTGAAACACTTGAGAAGGCATGTCCTTTACATAGAGCTCCGGAAACTTGGGTTTGTCTATTCCATAAAAATGCTCGGTCGATTTTTCTGATGATTTTGGAATTTCATTCCAGCGGTACCCGTAGTGGCGTTGATCTTTATAGTCCCTCAAACTGTTGTAAACCGGATCCGAGTCAATTGAGTCAATAATCCAGTTCGGAAAAAAGGTTCGAAGGTATTTGTCAAAACTTTCCATTACGCGAGGCCATTCAATATTTTTGGCATTTTGCTGATAAGAGCATCCCTTTATAAAACTAACGAAAGCATAGTCAGTCAATGAATCGATTGAGTCGGTTTCATAGCGAGCGATTAGTTTTGTGCCATAGTGAAAGCGATCGATTATCCAAATCTTGTATTGAATATCTTGGAATGTTGCAGTTTTCAGACTGCAAGACTGATCTAAGCTGCAATCAATATTCTTAAATGTAGCTTCGTTGGTTGTAAGCGTTATGGGCAGACTAGATTGCTCATACGGATTGCCTGCGTTTGCGTTTTCAAGAATAGGATTTAGATTGAGCAGCAAGTTCAACACGAGAAGCCTAATTACCGAATTAATTTGCATAGTGAATATCCCCCGCGACGGATTGTCTCAAATTGGTCGAAAATTACAAGTCTTGCAGGTCTTTTTATTTACCCTACACTATTAATCATCGGGGGAACTGTGATGAGACGATTTGTACGACTTTTTGTTTTTATTTTTGTTTTAGTTTTTTCTTGGAGTGTGCGACCTGCGGGGGCTGTCGTTATAAGCGATTTGGACGGATTAGAAGACTATTTTAATTGTCGAGGTCAGATCAATTGTAAATTCTTAAAGCGAGGAATCAAGCGCGATTCCGTAGATTGTATAGAGGACCCGGATCTTGTATTTGAATTCGATCGACATCTCAAAAAAGATGATTTTAACATCGAGGGTAAGATCAGGTACCTCGGGCTAGTTGCAAAAAAATATCGTTACAACGTACGAGCATTGGATGATGGATCATATGTCGTATCGAGTAAGTTCTTTATAAAAAACAGGGTTTCTCAGGATTCTAGAGATTTATTGCAGGCTCGATTAAATGAAGCTGCGCAAATTTGGGAGTCGTTTTCTCCGTTTCCGTTCAGTGTCTATTTTGAGTTTCAATTAGTGGAGGAAAAAAAGGACGCCGATTTTTCGATAAATGTAAAAGCAGGCAAATCGCGAGGTCCTTATGATACGAATTGGTCGCTGCTCTGGGGAGCACGAAGTTTTGCTCATGAAATGGGGCATGTCCTTGGATTAGACGACGAGTATAAGAATCGGCCAGGTGGTGGGAGCACTAAAAATTGCTCGAAAGAATCGATGATGTGCAATCACTACCTGAAACAGGCCAAGTTTTTGAAGTATCACTATTATATGATATTTCGCAGGCTCTATTGCGCATAAGGTCATTCATTTTCTTTGAAACAACTAAAATTGTTGGAAATGCGCCGAGCAGCGGTTAGACTTTAAAGGTAGATACATTTTGGGGACCACGGATGGATAAGAACCTAAAAACCTTTCTTTTAGCAATTTTGCTGAGCACGGGAGCATCGATACCAGGAGCGCAAGCTGTGAAGGGAAGCGATGTTTTTCCGGATTATAATCAGACTCGTTCAGAGCTGAATTCAAATGTTTTACTGGCAGCCAGGAAGAAGAAGAAGTCCAAGAGTAAGGGTAAGGTCCTCGATACTGAAGCGTTTCAACAAAACTATTGGAACCTAGGTGAAAAAGAGCAGATATCTATAATCCAAAATAGAAAATTCTCGAAAGCCTATCGGCTTGAGATTGGCGCATTTTGGGGCGTCACGAACTCCGATCCTTTTTTAACGGTCAGGCAAATAGGTGGGACATTACGGTATTATTTAGGGGAATATTTTTCAGTCGGTGGTGTTTTTATGCAGCATTCGACTTCGGATTCGACTGCCGCCAAGGACTTTAAATCTCGATTTGGTGAGGTACTGAACACCAATCCACAAAAACAACTTTATGGAGGAGAAATTTCTTGGGCGCCGCTTTACGGAAAGTTAAGTCTTCTGGGAAGCCTCATTATTTATCAGGACATTTACACGCTCGCCGGAGCAGGGTTGATTAAAACCAAAACAGGCGAGTATTTCACGCCGTGGCTGGGAATTGGCCAGATGATCTATATCAACGATCTCCTATCGCTGAATTTCAATTTTAGACTGACCTACTATGACGAAGTCCTAGTTGATGATACGCAGCGTCGTAGATTCGATGGTCAGGTGAACTTCGGCTTGAATTTCCTATTATTTTAACCCTGTGATAAAAAGGCCTCCAATCGTAAAGATGGGGGCCTTATGTCGTATTCAAAAATATTTTCAAAAAATAATTCTATCTTTTTTTTAGCGTTACTCGCGTCGACATTTTCTGCGCAAGCCGGAACAATTGTAGGCACCGAAAAAGAAGGTTCGGACCTTCGTGTTGTTTATGTAAAAAATACTTCGGCTAAATTTGACACGCGTTATTCAGAAGACAGCGTGGTTCTTTCCAAACGGCGTGCTGTCATTGCTGAAGAATCAAAGGCTTCAGATACCGAATTTACTGAAACATGGTACCGTGACGGCGCAATGCCATCTCGAATTTCTGTATCCGCTTCTCGATTAACGATAATGAATGCAGCCGAGTTGCTTCAGCCAGCGGATGATATAAATTGGAGCCAGTCGGAGGTCAAAACTTTAGTTCGCCAAGGCCCAGACGAAAATCGAATTAAACTTACAATTTTGGGCGATGGTTACACATTGGCAGAAAAAGACCGATTCTTTGAAGATGCCCAACGAATAGCTGATGATTTATTCACTGGCGACACGTTCGCATCTTACTTGCCACTGTTTAACGTGTACGCCGTTTTTGTTCCATCGCAAGAGTCTGGCATCACAGATCTCAGAAATAAAAATACGGCATTTGGATTGTATAGGAGTCCAAAGGGGTCGAAACGCGGCATCATGCCTGGAAATTCGTCAGCAATTGAGCGAGCGCTATCGATGGCACCGGCCAGAGCTGATTATCCAATTATTATTGCCAATGATAATTTCTACGGTGGCTTAGGCGGCCGTTACGCGATCACAACCCGCTCTGTCGAAAGTGGAACTATGGTATTGCGGCACGAACTTGGTCATAATTTTGGAAACGTGGGTGAGGAGTACGACGGTGGCCAGGTCTATTCTGGTGCAAATCATTCGGGTCGGGAGTCTCTGCCATGGAATCATTGGATAGACGGTTCGAAAGAAATTCATGAGGGCAATTTTATAACCGGTGCGTATGTTTGGAAGTCTCTAAACGGAGGTAAAGAAACAGTTCGATTCAATATTCCGGAACAGCAAATTTCTGGACAACGGTTGTTTGTGAGAATTAGTTCGGTTGGATGGTCTAATCCAAACGAAATAAAAGTGAAACTCGATGGAGTCGATGCTGAAATTACTGGACTATACACAGCGGATCGCAGCTTTTTTGACTTAAAACCGAATGCGACAATCGCACCAGGCGCACATACTCTTGAAATTCAGGATGTTAGCGGTGACGGAGATAACGTTTTGGCTTTTGCACAAGTGTTTTCAATGCCGCTTGATTATGATTTTACTGCTGACAAAGTGGGTGGATTTTTAACCTACAATAGCAGTGGAAGAAGCGTTGGGTACCGACCGACAGAGGATTCTTGTTTGATGAGAAACATGAGACTTAAAAAGTTTTGCTCAGTCGATCAGGAAAATATGTGGCATCAGTTCTTCAATCGCGTCGAATTGATTGATGGTGTTCAGCAAAAAGGAAATCAGGTTGAGTTGGCAGCGCCGAATTTAAACTCTCTTGAAATCAAGTGGTTTAAGTCCACTGGCCAAGGTTGGAGCGCACTTACTCAGTATGATAATTTACGTTCCATTTCTAGACCCGAATTAGACGCTGGTAAGTATCGAGTCGACGTCAAGTTTCGATCTCCCGAAATTCGGAAATGGGATTCAAAATTTGAAGATTCAAAGGAGTTCTCAATATGAAAATAAGATCTGTATTTTTCGGATTTGGTCTACTTGGATTGATGAGCGCGATGAGTACCGACGTGTATGCAAATCAAACGAATTGTTCCAGCCATAATCAAAATGTGAGTTATTATGAATGGAATTACACGGGTGGCGCCGCTCCACACGATGGACAACAAGTAAGCCATAGAAAAGTATACATTGGAAATCTACTTGCTCAGGATCAAAAAGGTTATCAAGGTAAGCCCAGCGAAGGTGAGTGGACCGTTAGGCTAATGTTCAAAGACGAGGTTGAACTGGCCTCAACAGGCCGACCTGAGTTTGGTTCACGCGACTACGCCGCTCGCATGGAAATCTATGAAGACAAGTTTGGCGACCCCGCCAAAGACGGATATGTTACTGATTTTTGGGTCATTTGTAGAAAGAGCTGGAGTTACGCTCCTTAACCGATACAGCAGGAACTCCATACGAAATCGAACGCGGTGGAACGTCTTTAGTCACCACCGACCCCATTCCAATCAGCGCTCCTTCTCCGATATTTATTCCATTGCGAATTCTTACACCGCTTCCGATATAAACATTGCGACCAATATTGCATTTTCCAGCAATTATAGAACCAGAGCCAACTATGGTCCCGTCACCTAATTCGGAATCATGATGAATTACAGAGCTAGGAAGTATGATAACGTTGTCATTAATTATTGCGTTCGAAGATATCACTACGTTTTGAAAAATAAGGCAGTTGGCACCTATTTTTGATTCGAGTCCAATAGATGCTGAGCTGGAAATTAAACTGGTAAATCGATCTTTAGGAATATTCAAGTTTCTTATTAATTCGGTTCTTTTATAGAAATTTGTCGGATTACCCGGGACTGCGAGCACCTTTGCTAGTGGAAATTCAGTGAATAAATTTCGATTTCTAATCGGAATACCATGGTAGGTTTTACCTTGGAGATTGGATGAATCGTCAATAAATCCAACAACTGAATAATTTTTCGATGCGATATCCAAGGATTCAATCGCGTTTCCTCCATACGGAAAGAGTAAGAGCTCGGGTTTTTTAGAATTCATTTACGACCTCTATAACACGAGTCACCTCTAAGTCCGTTAACTCAGGAAACATGGGGAGGCTAACGCAGCGTTTGGCATGAATCTCTGAATTCGGAAAATCGCCGATTTTATAGCCTAAATGATCCAATGCTGGCTGAAGGTGGCACGGAGTCGGGTAATGCAAACCAGTGCCGATACCTTTTGAAAATAGCATTTTTACAAAGTCGTTTCGATCCTCTACTTGAACGACAAAAAGGTGATAAACCGAACTTGAATTCCTAATAATTTTTTGAAATTTTATTTTTGAATTGTTGATTTCAGATAAATATCGAGATGCTATCGTTTGTCTTTTTATGGTCCAATCGGGAAGAAGATTTAATTTAAACTTCAAGGCCGCGGCTTGAATTCCATCCATTCGATGATTGAAGCCAATTTGGATATGGTGATATTTTTCAACGCTCCCATGATCGATCAAACAGCGAATCGTTTTTTCCAAGGTTTCATCTTGAGTTATGATTGCTCCGGCCTCTCCAATCGCGCCGAGGTTCTTTCCTGGGTAAAAGCTAAAACACGCTAAATCTCCAAAAGAGCCCGTATAATTTTCTTCGATTTGGGCTCCGTGTGATTGAGCGCAGTCCTCAATGAGATGAATGTTTTTTTCGCTAATAATTTCCTTGAGGGCTGGAACCAGAGAGGGGGCTCCATATAGGTGAACTGCAATAATCGCTTTTGTTTTTGAATTGATTTTTCGCTTCACATCCTCAATGCAGATATTCCATGTGTCTGGATCGCAATCAACAAATACCGGTCGGGCTCCACAATAAATCGGTGCCCACGCCGTAGCAATGAATGTATTTGCAGGTAATATTACCTCGTCTCCATTGCCTATTCCCAGTGATCGCAATGCTATATGAAGTGCATCTGTACCATTGGAGCATCCGATAGTTTTTAGAGAACGATTTTTTGAAAGAAATTGAGAAAACGAATCTTCAAAATCCGTTACAAATGCGCCAGAAGCAAATGAGGCTGAGCGCAACACCGGGCGAATCGCATCAATCAGCTGATCTTCTATCAACTCCATTTGTCGAGACAGGTTCATAAAGGGAATCATTAATTATCTTTCACGAGCTGGATTTCCAATCACGGTTGCACCAGCAGGTACGTCTTTGGTGACTACAGATCCAGCGCCGACCATGGCGTTCTCGCCAATTTTTACGCCGCAAAGGACCGTCGCACCCGAACCTATCGATGCCCGCTTTCCTACAAAGGTACGCTCAAGCGTCCAATCACTGCTATCTTGTAGGTTACCATTAACGCAAGTGGCCCGAGGATTCCGGTCATTTATGAAAGTAACCTGATGACCCACAAAAACCTCGTCGGATAACTCTACTCCTTCGCAGATAAACGTATGACTTTGTATTTTACATCGTCTCCCAATTACGACGCCCTTCTGCACCTCTACGAATGGCCCAATCTGAGTTTCGGCACCAATTTCACAGTCATAAAGATTTACAAATTCTTGAATTTTTACATTCAGACCAAGTT
>Ga0210057_1009995_pt1 | contig 10843 bp, 5 predicted proteins | sample CryGeyCG2114_010_2_FD_183968 | JGI IMG/M metagenome (GOLD analysis project Ga0210057, IMG submission 183968) | Groundwater microbial communities from aquifer - Crystal Geyser CG10_big_fil_rev_8/21/14_0.10 (SPAdes) (version 2) | ecosystem: Environmental > Aquatic > Deep subsurface > Groundwater ...
CTTCCCCCGTGAAAGATTCTTCTGGAAAAGTTTTTGGTGTTGTGGTTGCCAGAATACCTTCTTCAAACCTTCATGCATTGGCTAAGGAGGTTGTGAATTCAGATGGTTTTGGAGGCAAAATTAATGTTGATCTAGTAGATAAAAACGGGCTCTTGTTGTATTCTAGTCACAACAAGAAAGGAATAATGAAAGACATTGTCGTTGATTGGGAAAGTCTTGGCAGGTCTTCCGCTGGAGAGATTGCTGGTAGTGGTATTCACCGTGATCTAGGGGGAGGAGAAGATCATCTTTTTGCTTTTGCCCAAGAAACCGGACATTTAGATTTTCTTGGTAACAGGTGGACACTGGTGTTAAATGTCCCCGCTTCTGTTGCTTTTGCTTCTGTTGTAGATCTGAGAAACAAAATAATGACGGTGTTTTTGTTTATGGTTTTTTTGTCGGCTCTAATTACTTTCTTTCTGTCTGATTTATTAACTCGCCCAATCTTAGATTTATCGGATGTCGCAGAAAATATCGCCAGAGGTGATTTAACCAAACGTGCCGATGTTAAATCAGATGACGAAGTGGGTCAACTCTCTAGGTCTTTTAATACTATGGCTGACTCACTTTTAGAAGCAAAAATGGAAGTTGATTTGAAAGTAGAAAAACAGACTGAAGAAATAATGAAACAGAAAGAAATTTTAGAGGTAAGGCAAAGGGCAATTTTGAATATTCTTGAAGATATTGAAGAAGAAAAACATAAAACTGAACAAGAAAAAGACAGACTTGATACCATTTTGTATAGTATCGGTGACGGGGTTTTTGTTATAGACAAAGATTATAAAATTACTATCTTTAATCAAATAGCTTCTGATATTTCTGGTTTCTCAGCAGAAGAAGCTACCGGGAAACGATATGATGAGATTTTAAAATTTGTTTTTGAAAAGGATAAGAAAGTTAACGATGAGTTTATTAAAAGGGTTTTTGAAACTGGGGAGATGAGCGGGCTATCTAACCACACTCTTATTATTAGGAAAGATGGAAGTGAAGTATCTGTTGATGATAGCGCAGCGCCGTTAAGAGATACTGACGGGAATATCATTGGTTGTGTTGTAGTTTTTCGAGACGTCACAAAAGAGCGATTGGTAGATCAGATGAAGACTGATTTTATTTCTGTCGCCTCTCATCAGCTCCAAACACCTTTGACTGGTATTCGTTGGTTGACTGAAGCCTTTGCAAAAAAAGAAAAACTTACAGAAAGAGGAAAAGAATATATATTGGGGATTCAAAACACTACTAAAAATTTAAGTGCTCTTATCAGCTTGCTTCTTAATGCCTCTAGAATAGAAGGAGGTTCTGTTAGTGTTACACCAAAAGAGTTTGACTTAGTCGCTTTCATCAATGAAGAAAAAAGGGAGTGGATGCCTTTATCAATTAAAAATAAAGTCGATTTGAGCTTTGAAGACTGCCCAGAAGAAATGATTGTATTTACGGACGAGAATATATTGAGAAATATTTTTCAATCTTTAATCTCGAATGCCATTGAGTATACAAAAGAAGGTGGAAAAGTTAGTGTTTCTTTAATGAGGGGCAAAGGAACATTCACTCTTATTTTTAAAGATACTGGTATCGGAATACCAAAAGAAGATCAGCCTAAAATTTTTAGTAAATTTGTTCGCGGAAGCAACGCACAGGCTTGGAAGACTAACGGAACTGGCCTTGGTTTATTTACAACAAAACATTCTGCTGGTATTCTTGGCGGAAAAATCTGGTTTGAATCAGAAGAAAATGTCGGATCTACTTTTTATATAGAATTGCCAATTAAGGCGAAAGCTGTGGAAGGAGCAAAAAAGGTGGTATAATTTAATTTTAGGGTGTGAAGTTGCAAGCAGGTTTTAGACTTCAAACAAAATCAAATTTATTGAGCTAAATTTTTATATATATTATGCTTTTTTTTACAAAAAATTCGGTAGGTATTGATATCTCTGATGACAACATTGAGGTTGTTGAGCTTACGAAAGAAAAGGGGAAGATTGAGTTGCTTAATCATGGGCGGGTCGTTTTTGGTTCTGGTATTGTTGAGAGGGGAAGGATTAAAAATAAGAAAAAGCTTGCTGAAGTAGTTAAACAAGCTCTTTCTGAGGCTAAGCTCAAGTCAATATTGGACAATAATGTTGTTTTTGGGTTGCCCGAAAATCAGGTATACGCTCTTTCTTTTGAATTAGAACCTCACGATAAAAAAGAGAGAGAAGATTTTGTTTTCGAACACCTTCTAGGTAATGTTCCGATAGAAGAAGACGACATGGTTTTTTCGTATAAAGTTGTTGAAGAAAAAAAAGAAGGGGTGGAAATAATAGCAGCAGCAGTTAGTCATGTGGTGGTCTCGGAATGGAAAGAATTCTTTGAAGAAATTGGAATAAAAATTAATGTTTTTGATATTGAGTCGCTCGCTATTTTTCGAGGGTTGATGTTGGGTGCAGAAGAACAAACTTCTAACATTGCTATTGTTGATATAGGAGCAGAAACTACTCATGTTTCTATTTTTAATAAAAAAGGGCTGAGATATTCATATACTATCGATATTGCTGGTGATGTTATTACGACAGAAATTGCGGAGGCCTTAGGTGAGTCAAAAGAGGAAGCTGAAGAGACAAAGAAAAGGCTGGGATTATCTAAGCCAGGTGAAAAAAGTTGTTCTGCTATCGTTAAAGTTCTTCAACCTGTAGTGGAAGATGTAAAAACCGCCTTGGCTTATTTTAATGATAGGACCGGGGAGAAAGTTGAAAAAATAATTCTTGTTGGTGGGTCTAGCGGGATGAAAGGTCTACAGGAATATGTCGGTTCAAACGTCGGTGTGCCTGTTGAAATAGGAAAAATTTCATTTAGCCACATTAAAGACTCTTTGGTTTATTTAGAAGCGGTTGGTCTGGCGTTGAGAGGAGTGGATGATAAATGGGAAGAGAAAGATCCTTATTTTGCATTTGATAAGGAGCATTTAATAATTAATAAAAACAAAGAAGAAGAAATCAAAAGCCAAAAGCCAAAAGTTAAAAATCAATTGTCTGATTCTGATCCAGAATCAAGACTTCGCAAACAAAAAAAAATACTGGCAGGCATGCTTATTGCTGGGGTTGTATCACTTCCTTTGTCTTTTTGGTATCGAGCCAGAATTAAATCTACAAAAGAAGATGAAATACAAGCGATTATTAGCAAACAGGAAGTTGAATATCAGGAAGAAGTAATTACAACAGAAGATGGACTTGTTGATTATGCCGAAGTTGCTGAAAAGACTGAAGAAGAATTTGCTACAAAAAACCAGCAAGTAACCGTAACAGAAACACCGACTGGTTGGTTAAATGTTAGGAGCGGACCGGGTACAAATTTTAACAAAATAAAACAAGTTAATCCTGGCGAGAGTTATGAATTATTGGGAGAAGAAGGAAAATGGTATAAAATAAAAATAAGTGAAGGTCAGGAAGGGTGGATTATAAATGATTATACTGAAAAAAATAATTAGTAATATTTAATGATTGACTGTTTGGTGTATAATTCTGTTAGTTTGAATGGATATAATTAAAAATTTTGCTGAGACTTTATATATTAGCACCTGTGGGTCTGAAAATATTTCATTGATATCAGCGCCAAGGCAGGTGAGTGGATAATAATTAAAAACGGTTGGTATATCACGATTTAGTTGGTATAATAATACTAAGGATTAATTTTTTTATGTAATTTATGGCTAAAAAAATAGTTTTAATTGAAGACGACGAAATTTTATCAAAAGTTATTTATGAAGACTTGCAGGAGGCTGGATATAAGGTATATCGGGCTTTTGATGGTGATGAAGGTCTAAAGATGGTTAAGTCAGAAAAACCAGATATGATTATCCTTGACTTGGTTTTGCCAAAGAAAGATGGTTTTGAAGTTTTGAAAGAAATTAAAAAAGATAATGAGACAAAAGATATCCCTGTAATTATTGTTTCTAATTTAGGACAAGATGTTGAAATTAAAAGAGGAATGGACTTAGGTGCGATAGATTACCTTATAAAATCAAGTTTCTCTATGGAGACGGTGATCAATAAGATAAAGAAATATTTAGCTCTTATTGATTAAGAGATTGATAATTTACACAAAAAAAGGTTGGGTTGGCGTAAAAAAAGACAGTATTGAGTTGTCTTTTTTTTGTAGGATGAACAGCAACTCTTTTATAAACTGTTTGAATTAAATTATATGCATGAATGTGTTAAAATTAGTGAGTATGATTTTTAAAGAAAAATATATAAGATTCTTTATCATTGTGTTACTTGTGGCGTGGCTTGGTGTTTCTTTTTTGCGACAGATTAATTTGAGCACTGCTGATTTGGGAAGACATATTAAGAATGGCGAGTTAATTTTACAAGGCAATTTGGATGTCTTAAAAACTAATTTTTATTCTTATACTCATTCTGATTTTCTTTTTATAAATCATCATTGGGGCGGGGGGGTTCTATTTTATTTAGCGTATAAAGCCTCTGGTTTTGTTGGCACACATATTCTTTTTATATTATTTTCCTTGGCAACTTTTATTTTGGCATTTTTGCTTGCTGAGAAAAAGTCCAACTATAAAATTGCTTCTATCGTTTCGATTTTTATTATCCCTCTAATCGCTTACCGGTCTGAAGTAAGGCCAGAGGTTTTTAGCACCTTCTTTGCTATTTTGTTTTATTGGATTTTGTATGGTTGGAAAAAAGGAGAGATTAAAACAAAATATCTGTATTTATTGCCTGTTATAACATTATTTTGGGCAAATATTCATATTTATTTTATGATTGGTCTTGGTGTTATCGGAGCTTTTTGGCTGGAATTGATTATCAGTTCGTTTCAGTCAAAAGATCGGGCTAGCGAATTGCAAAATGCTTTCCTCGACAGACCCTATCGGAGCCCAGACACGAAGTCTGGGCGAGAGAGATCAATTTTTTTTAGGCTAAAAATATGGCCGAGGGTTTTTGGGGACAGGTATTTTGCAATGAGTGAAATAAAAATACTGAGCTATGCTTTACTTTCGAGTATCTTTGTTTCTCTTATCAACCCAGCTGGAATAAAAGGTTTATTGTATCCTTTAAATATTTTTAAAGAATATGGTTATCAAGTTGTAGAGAATCAGTCGGTGTGGTTTTTGCATAATTACGGCATGAGAGATTTAAGACTGTATCTTTTTGTTGCCGTTTTTGTTGCGATTATTGTAGGTCTTGCCGTATCTTTTGCCAAGAGCAAGAAAAGCACAAAAAGAATTTCTGAAATTTTTGATAATGCCGATTTTTTCATAATTGTGTCTTTGGGTATCTTATCATTGTTTATTGTTCGCAATATTGCTTTGTTCGCTTTTTTTGCTCTGCCGATTTTTTCTGGTGTGTTGGATAAGATTTTGCCAAAAGATATCGAAGATCTTAGTTTCTATGTTTTTAGATTTGCTGTCTTTGTTTTAATCTTCTTTTCTTTTTTAAGATATGCGCCGTTGTATAATAACGGATTTGGTGTAGGTTTGTTGCCGGGGATAAACGGAGCCGCTGATTTTGTAAAAGAAAATAATATAAAGGGACCAATTTTTAATAATTACGATATTGGTAGCTATTTAGATTTTCACTTGTATTCTGAAGAAAAAGTTTTTGTAGATAATAGACCGGAGGCTTATCCTGTTCCGTTTTTCAAAGATGTTTACATCCCCGCACAGCAGAATGATGATGTGTGGAAAGAAGTCCAAGAAAAATACAAATTAAACTCAATAATTTTTTATCGCCGTGACATGACTCCTTGGGCACAAAAATTCTTAATTGCTAGGGCTAAAGATGATGAATGGATACCAGTGTTTGTAGACAATTATAACATCGTTTTCCTAAAACAAAATGAGCAAAATAAAATAGTTATAGATAAATATGAGATGCCAAAGTCAGCTTTCGGGTATTAAAATTGATGTGAAAAATTGTAGATTTTAAATTAAATACTTAATAGAGGCTTTGTTCCGATTTATAATGTTTTTTGTTTTTGTGTTTAGAATATGCTAAAATTAAGATGTCGGTAATAATTATCAACGATAAAAGTAAAATATATGCATATAAATATTAAGACCATGGACATAGAAATGACCCCGAGTATAAGGGAATACGTTGAAAAGAAAGTCAATAATTTGGAAAAATATATTGAGCCTGTTGATCCAAGTGTGCAAGCATGGGTTGAAGTTGCAAAAACAACAAACCATCACCACAAAGGAAATATTTTTGGGGTGGAATTACAGGTTCGTCTTCCTCATGTGGACAAAGCCGTTATTGCTAAAGTTGAGAAAGATGATTTGTATGCCGCCATTGATGAGGTTCACGATGAAATGAAAAGGGAACTCACCAAAATAAAAGGAAGGAAAATCTCATTGATAAAAAGGGGCGGAAGAATGATCAAGAAAATACTAAGACTTAATTAAATAAAATTGAGTAAAAAACGGCCGAGTGTGGCTTCACCGTTTTTTAGGCTTGTCTTTAGAAAAGGGGTTCACCTCTTTTATTGCTTTAATTTTTGAGTTGTGCGATAATTAAAGTGTCGCCCGATGGTTATGTATATTAAATAAAGTAAACGGTAAAGCTTAATTAAAGAATTTTAGCCTTTTTTCGGACTAAAAAGGGGCGACGGTTCCAATAGTGCTTAACCGTTTGGTAAGCATATCTGTTGGGCGACAACCGTCGTCCCTTTTTGGTGTCTAAAAGTGTATAATAATAAAAACTATTATTTCTATCCACGAAGGAGAGTCCTTCGGAAGGTTAAAAAAGCGGTAATTAAAAATAAAATTATTATTAATTAATTTATAAAAATATGGAAAAAGAAGAAAATGTTACAAATTTGTATCCCGTTAGAAAAACTATCAATTTTGAATTCAAACCTTCGGTTTATACAAAAAAACGAGTATTAGATGAGGCGATATGTGAAAAATCAAAATTAGTTGATGTAATGAATAATCGTATTGAAACACTCAATCTTTTCAATAATGGGAATCAAGAAATTGTAAAACAAACAAGAAAATACTTTATTGAAAATTTAAAAAACTTTGATGAAATTTTTAATAAATTTAAGGAAATAACTAATAAAATAAAATTAAAAAATGATTACGAAAATTTTAAAATTTATGTTGATACTGACAAAATAAAATTTCTTGGTAAGGATTTTAGAGACTGCTATCAAGCAATGAAAAGAGCCAAAACCAACAAAGGAAGGGGTTGGGATTATTATTTTTGTTTTAACTCTGAAACGCAAAAGCCGGAATTTAGAAATGTTAGGCTTGGAGATTTTTTAACAATTTATCATTTATTTGCTTTTCATTACGACAAAGAAACAAAAACTGGTAAATTTGAAAAATTATTTTTTGAAAAAACCGAATTACTTATAAAAAAATATGAATTTATTAAAATAGAGCTTAATGATTTTCTTGACGAAAATAATCAAGCAGATAAATTTATCACAAAGCCTGAGATTTTAGATAGACTTAAAAGAATAGCTTTTTGTCTTCAGGAAATTGTAGCGGTAATTAATATTTTTTGCGATGAGGGTAAAAATGGCTCAGATGGATCTCCTTTTTTTATAAATGATTTAAAGAATTTTAGAAAATCAGTTTTGGTTAAAAATTGTGAAGAAATAATTGATGAGATTATTAGACAAACAAACCACATTACCAACCCAAAAGCATTTCATTATAAATTTACCCTAAACTTTAAAGCAAAAAATCCCAATACTCAACTTTCGGGGAATGATACATTTTTAAGTGAAAAAGAACTGCAAGAAAAACTGAAAGATGAGATGGATAAATTAGAGAAAAATAAGAAGGAAAAATCGGATTATCAGAGTTATATTTCAAAGTTTGATAATCTTATGGGGAAGGATCCTACAGAAAAAAAATGGAATTTAATACAAAACAAGCAGGGGTTGCCTAATAATTTTACAGAAGCAAAAACACAATACGATGATGCAAAAAAAGAAAAAGGGGAATTATCAAAAAAAATTTCCAGCAATCAAGATGAAAAAAATAATTACGCCATTATTAACCAAATTAAGGCGGCTTTAAAAAATAGCCGAAATACTCATTTTGGAGTGTTGTTAAAAAAAGACGAGAAATATTTTTTAGCTTTAGAAAATAAAATATTGGGCGGAAAACTTAAAGCCGACAATGAATATTTTTTAAAAAAACTGGAAAATAAAAGCACCTCCTGCCAATTATTGGGTTATGAGTCTTTGACATGGAAAGCGGTGGAAAAACTTTGCTTGCTTCCAACCTCTTCGCTCGATGGGAAAGATGAAAATGTGGTTGAATATTGGAGTAAGTTTTGCAAATCGGAAATAATTCTCGAAAAGAAAAATGAAAAAGACACAAGAAAACTTTTAGATGCCGGTAAAATAAAAACATATCTTAAAAAAATTGTACAGAATAATAAATTATTTGATGAAAAAACTTTTAATGAATGTAAAAATTTAGATGAAATTAAAAAATATTTTGATGATTTTTGTTTTACAAATGAATGGGTTAATGCCGATTGGGAGGAATTTTTAAGATTAGACAAAGATGGCAAAATTGATTTATATCAGATTTTTAACAAAGACTTTGAGTTAGATGAAAAATTTGCAACTTCTGAAAATGACCAGCAAATAATTGAAAGAATTAAAAAAGCGAAAGAAAATTTGGGAGATAAATTTGTGCCAAAGTGTAAGAACATAGAAAGAAGCAAAAACCTTTTTACTATATATTGGCAAAACTGTTTTGATAATTTTAATTTTGATAAATATAGACTGCAACCAGAAGGAAGAGTCTATGTGCGAGACGAAAGTCCCGTTCAGAAATCAAAAAGATACCAAGAGAAAAAAGTATTGGGGGATTTTAGCATATTTTTTAATCCTACAACAAAAGAAGTTAACCAGACATCAAAAGATGGAAAAACGAGAATCGAAAATTTTAACGGATACATAAATAAACATCATCAAAATGAAATATGCATTATTGGCTTAGACCGCGGAGAGAATAGTTTGGTAAGTTACGGGTTGGTGAAATTTAAGAAAAAGGCGATAGAAAGTAGTGATATAAAAGTGTGTTTTGGTAATAAGATTGCCGATGAAGGCTGGGTGCTTAATGAAATTATAGAGGCAAAAGATTTATCAGCTGTGAAAGTGTTTAATCAAAATGGGGGTTGGAAAAAAAATGAATTTGTGGATCAAAAAGAAGATTTTTATTTTACAGAAAAAAAAGGGGAAGTTTACGATGAAGAAAAAAATAAGAAGTTGGCGGAAGACAAAAAGATTGAATTAAAAAAACAATATCCTGATTGTAAAAATGGAGAAGAAAGGGTCTTTGTCCTTCCAATAAGACATAAGCCAAAAAATGAATTTCAAAAAATAGAAATGAAAAAATCAGGTACCTATGTTGTAAAAATACTGTCTTGGGAAGAACAAGATGGGAGTGTTTATAATTATAGAGTTGCTCAAGAAATACTAAAAGAAAAGAGATTGGGACAAATTGAAAAGAATCAAGATATGGAACTTTTTGAAACAGAAAAATTTAAAAATGGATATGTTTCTGCTTTGGTTGGGTTTATCGTAGAAAAGGTGAAAGAATACAATGCTTTTGTTTCTTTGGAAAATCTTAATGAAAGTGGAGGGAAACAGGGGAATTATGAAAAAACTTTTGGTGCAAGTGTTTACCAAATAATTGAAAACAGGTTAATGTCTAAGCTCGGGTATTTGGTTTTAAAAAATAATCCGCAAGATTACACTCAATTAGCTCCTAAAATAAGGCGAATAGAAGAACTGAAGAAAAATATTGCTTCAAACGAAGGGAGTAACAAAAATTATCAACTTGGGTTCGTACAAATTACCGATGAAACAAATACTTCAAAAATTTGTCCGAATTGCGGTTATTCTAAAAATAGACTTGAATCAGCAAATACAGCAAATGGGATGTTAAAACTATCATTAAAAACTATATCATTAAAAAATGATGATTTTGGGATCGATGATAGTAAAAAGAAAAATTTTCTAGTAGATAACAAAACAACTGCTTATAAATACGCCCAAGACGGGATTATTTGCGAAGAAATCAAAAGTGGCAATAGTGATTTTGCAAAAACTTTTTGCGATCCTCGTCAAAATATGACAAAGTCAAAAGATTTTATTCGTTGCGCGCATTGTGGTTTTGATTCTAGATTTCCGCACAATAATTGTAAAAAATTGGAAAAGATAACTGGTGGCGATACTCTTGCTACCTATAACATCGCTAAAAGAGGATTGGAATTTTCGCAAGAAATTAAAAAAACTTGAAATGGACAAGAAGAACTCCGCGTACAAGGCAAGACATTCCAAATTTTTTTGATGGATATTGGCTATACTCTTTTGTTCAATTTTATACCCACGAAGGAGACCCACGAAGGAGAGTCCTTCGGAAGGTTAATAAATTCACCCAAACCAAATAACCACACCCCTTGACATCTTGTCAAATATGGTTATATAATCGTGAGCATAGACGGCTTGTTTTAATTTTACTTTTCAACAAAACACTTTCTTTTCTTTCTATGATTTTACTTGTGTCCCTCGTTAAATCTTTTATATTTTGCCTGCCAAGTTTTATATTTTCTTTAAACGCCTTAACATCATTTCTTTCTATCGCCGAAACAAGGTTTTCAGATACCTGCTTGTCTTTTGCAATCTTTTGTTGTATACTTTCAGGCAATGATAAAAGCTAAATTCACCCCTCAATTAGGACACCCTACTATTTATCTTTTAATAATACACCACCTGCCGTTGCGACTTCAAGAGCAGATTTGTAACCAAGAATCTTCCTTGGCTTTTTGTTTATCTTTTCAAT
>Ga0210057_1009999_pt1 | contig 10839 bp, 17 predicted proteins | sample CryGeyCG2114_010_2_FD_183968 | JGI IMG/M metagenome (GOLD analysis project Ga0210057, IMG submission 183968) | Groundwater microbial communities from aquifer - Crystal Geyser CG10_big_fil_rev_8/21/14_0.10 (SPAdes) (version 2) | ecosystem: Environmental > Aquatic > Deep subsurface > Groundwater ...
AACCAAAGTGAACATCACTCAACTTATGGAAATTCCACACTTTAGTGTGGAGAGAATGTCACGATAAAATTTATCCAATCTATGGAGGTACCAATCCTTAACTTAACGAAATTAAACGCCCACACCGATAGTATAGGGGGCGTTTTTAATCTCCTAGAAGGAAATCCTCTTTTTCCTGTTCAATCATCTTTTCCGTAATTGACTTTGGTTTATTCTTGTTTTCTAAATGTTTAACTCTTTTATCCAGCTCTTTGATTTTTCTTTTTGTCTTTTGATTATCTAAATCCTTCGCGATTTCTAAAGAAGTTTTTAATAGTTTATTCATATTTTTGTGCGTATTCTCCCAAAAGTTTTATCCCCTACTCTCCCTATACTTTCTATTTCTTGCTGTCATCCAATTCATAAAAATTCCGAATACAAAAACGATTAATCCAATAACCCACATCCCCGTAATTCCCGTTCCAACTCCAAAAACAAACAAAACGCCTCCAATTATAAGAGACAAAACATTTCCCATATGATTTACCTTATCATCGTGCAATCTCCTTCTTGCTTTTTTGTAACCTTTTGCAGAAACATAATAACTATCACTTGCACTATTTATTCTTTCTTTTATTGTTGCCATTTTATTATTAATAAATTAAAATTTTCTCCTTTTATGGAATCTTGGCCTTCTTTTTGATTTACTTCCCCCTTCTCTTTCTCTCTTTGCTTTAGCATTACAAGGGAGACAATTTCCTTTATGGTTTATTTCTCTCCCACATTTTGGACAGGTATATTTCTTTTTTTCTTCTGGTTTTAAGGTTTCTTTGATTGCCTCTTTTTCAATTGGTTTCTTTTGTATTTTTCCAATAACCCATTTCTTTGCAAGATTAAAATTTTCTCTTCTTTTCTTTTTTCTTTTATCAACTTCTTCTTTTTCTTTTAATTCTTCTATTAGCTCTTTCCAAATTTTCCCTTTTAATTCTGAATATTGTTTGTAGTATTGACCTCGTAATGTCTTAAAATTGTAAATGACATAAAATTCTTTACTGGGGGATTTAACACGGTAAACAAATTTTTCCCATTTTTCCCTGAACATCTCTAAAATTTCATCCGTATTTAGGAAATACCTCTTTTCAATTGATGCCAAAATTTTTGCTAAAGTGTTCAAGTCCATACCATAATCTTCCATTGATTCATGTTCATCGTCATGTTCTTCTGGTGTAAGGACAGCAAGATTGTCCATTCTATTGTTATTTTTATCCCAATCAATATGGTGGACTTCATAAGCTTCAAATGGTAAGGGATATTTTTTTCTATTTTTAAGATAAATGTGATGATAAGCCCTATGCCTATGAACAGCATTAGAATGCTCTCTCCGATAACCTTTTTGGTCTCTGTAGGTCATTGATTCATTAAGAAATTGGTTTTTTTAATTGTTACTATTGGTTTTTTGGGATTATAAAAAAGGTTAAATTATTTTTTAAGTAATTTTTTTATAAATTCAGTTAAAAAATTGTCTAAATTGCCCATAGTTTGCTTAACAAATTCTTCAAGGTCTTTAATTTGATATCCCCCAATACCCAAAGTTCTTTTCTCCTCTTTGTTTATTTTTCCCTCTTTTAACTCAGCCTTCACTTTGAATCTTCCTTCTGCTGTGGTGATTATTTCCCCGTGAATTACATTGTTCCTTAGAACATTCACTCTTGAAATCCATTTATTATATTCCTCTTTAAAAAATTCAAAAAATAATGTGTTCTTATAAGCACAATCCTCAGATTTTAAAATAAAAGAAGAGATTGAAATTTGATTTTTTGGATTTAAATGATCATAATTTTTCAACTTATGCCCCAAACAGAAATTAATAACCCTTATAACATTATTAAAAAAGGTATTTAATTCAAAGAAAAGAATATCCCATTGCATTGTAAAAGGGATATCAAATTCAATTTTCCCAAGATGGAGTTGGTTGAGTGCCTTTCCACTAATTTCCCACTTATTTGAATCCTTTGCAAATTCTTCAAAAAATCTAAAATAAGTATACCTTGTGCTTTTATAAAGGAATTCTATTGTTGGATTTTTGAATTCCTTAAAAATTTTCTCACATTCTTCTTTTCCAACGAGTTTGTCATAATATTCTTCTTCTGTCATTTTTTAAGTTCCTTCTTTATTTTATCCAACCATTTTCCAATTAAATCATCATTAACAACCCGAATCTGTAGGTATATCAAAAGAACTAAGAAAATGAAGATTAAAATTAAAATTAAAAGTCCTAATGCCTGACCCCAAAAATGCCCGTTCTCTAAAGCCGTTTGAGTAGTTTCATACATATGGAAAAAAATAAATGTCTTTTGAAGAGAGTAAAATAAAATACTCGTTAAAATAAAATCAAAAGCTAAAAAAAAGGAAACAAAAAAGTCCCTTCTCCGGTTTTTCTTATTTAACCACTTTTGAAACTTAGAGCTTTTTTTATTCTCCAAATTCAATAATAATCCCATAAATTCCCCAAGAATTACGCAATTTTAAACTTTTGTTTATAGGGAGAACTCCTTTAATAATTGCGTAAAATACTTAAAATACGCAAAAATTTAAATGGGGCAGAATCTTCTAAGAAGAATGGACTTTGGATTTAAACCATACAAACTCAAACTTCCCAAATCCCCAAAAATAAAAGTGGAGAGATTTCATGTCACAAAGGTAGGGGATAGAACTTTGACTCCTGCACGAAAGAGAAAAATAAAAGAGAATCAGGGTTTTCGCTGTGCCAAGTGTGGAAAAAAAACTGACCCAAGATATTTAGAGGTTCATCATAAAAAAGAGATTTCTAAACATAAATCTCCTTATGGAGTCGATATTCCTATTTGGTCATTGGGGAAGAAATATAAGCCCAAATATGATCGAGATAGTAATCTTGAGGCTGTTTGTATAAAATGTCATGATAAGACTAAAAAGAAAGGAAAGAAAAAAACAAATACTCCTTATGCTTTCCTTCAAAGATAAACTATGAAATTTGATGACGCAGTTAAATTGTTTGTAGGAACGATAATTGTTTTGGTTTTTATAGGTGTTGCTTTGCAGTTATTTGGTTTTAATGTTAATATGGATAAAATCATTAATTGGATTATCCCTTTCGGGGTGGGGCTTATTCTTTCAGCATTTGTTGGGGAATGGATTGAAAGTCTGACAGGGGATTTTTTTAAAAATATAATGGTTATAATTCCTATTGGAAAATATGAATTCAGTATTTCTGCATTCGTGGTCTTGGTTATTGTGCTTAAGATTTGGATATTTTAACCCCAAAGCCCCTTAAACTTATTCTGTAAATCAGTGGGGCTTATGTGTGTATAAATGGTTGTTGTGTCTATCCTTGAATGGCCTAAAAGTTGCTGAACTTCCCGGAGATTCATTCCTTTATTCAAATAAAAGGTTGCCCCGGAATGCCGAAGAGTGTGAAAATGGATTTTTCTGTTTAGAACTTCTTCTGAAATTTTGTTTATTGAATGTTGCAAAGCCCGGGTTTTTATCTTTATAGGAATATGCCTTAAATCCTTAATTAAAGGTTTAGCAATTGGAACATACCGATCCTTTTTCCCTTTCCCTTGCCTGATGAATAAATAACCCCTGCTTTTGTCAATATCCCTCTCTTCTAAACTCAAAACCTCGGAAATTCTTAAACAACATAAAAACCCTAATTTAAAGGCAAGTCTATGTTCTGGCTTTCTTGTTTTTTCCAAGAGTTTTTCAAATTCTTCAAGGGTAATAATCTTTGGTAATTTTCTTTGTGTTTTCATTTTGCTTAAATCTTTGAAATTTAACTTAAATTTATTTTGTATATCTTTAGTAAGGGCTCTTTATGTTTTTCCTTAAAGACACCCAAGTTTTCCATGAAGTCTTTTTTTTCCGGGGCTTTATTCGATTGCTTATTGACACTATATTCTTTATGTGCAGTAAGAGAATGCAGTATTTTATATCGTTTGACCGGATTGAAGGCTTAACATCTTTCCAGACATAATTGTAAATATCACAAAGTAAAGCCCGACCTTTCTCTTTTGTTTTGAGAGCCCGGACTATTGAGTTCATAATCTCTCTTTGTTTGGTTGTGATACAAATTGAACTTCCTTTCAAAAGGGTTATGTGTTTGTAAGCCATTTTAAAAATTGTCAGTTATGTCCTCAGACCCTTCAAAAGATTCTTCTTGATCTCTTTCTTGAGGAGTCTCTTCTCCTTGAACCTTAAGCCCAAAATAAAACTTATCCCGGGTTTTACTATAATTCAATAGAATATTCTTTGATTCCTCTCCTGATAAAAGATAATTCCTAATTCTTAACAAGACCTGAGTCAAAGTTTCATTTCCAAAAGTATTAACATACTTGCTCCCCCTTTCCCAATACTCTTTATTTGTTGCGATCTCTAAAAGGCTAAACTTTGTTTTGTTGTCAAAATCAAGTGAAGGCATGACCTCCTGAAACTTCCTTTGAAATTCTTCCATCTTAAGATAGTCCTCAAAACCCATCTTTATTTTTTCATAGAGTTGAGTTATAACATTAAGAATAACTTTGTTTTTTTCCGGGAGTTCTTTATTGAGTTCAAGCAAGAATTTCTTTTCAAGCTGTTTCTGATACTCTTCAAATTTTTCTTTAAGGGTTTTCTCATAATCTTGTAAAAGGATCTTTTGTTTTTCCTTGTTGTTATTAATCTCTTTCTTTATTGTTTCAGTTCTCTTTTGCTCTAACTCTTGAAGATTTGTTTTGAGGGTTTTCAAATCATTAAATAAACCTTTTGAGTTTTCAAATTCTTTTCTTGTTAAAAAGTCCTGATTAATGAGTTCATGCACCAAACCATTAAACCTTACAATATAACCCTGAGAATTTAAAATAAATAAATCCTCAGGGGTCACTGCAAAGGCTTTCTCGTTTCCAAAAAAATCTTTTATTAGGTGAGACATTTTTCTTTAATCCATGAACTCCATAAGGTCATCAGTTCCTTTAAAATCCCTGAAGACCCAGATGAGTTTTCGACCAAGTTCAAACTGTTCCTGAAATAAGTCCATTCCTTTTTGATCTTTGAACTTGAAAACAATCTCCTTTATTTTGTCATGTCTCCGCATTGAATAATCAAAATCTTTGAGTTCCATTCTTCGTGTTCCTCCTTTTTGCTTTTCTGAAAACTCTATCCCTTTCCGATTTTTGAATTCTTTTTCAAATGCTTTTTTTTCTTTGCCTTTTTTTAAACGATTTAAAAAATTAGATTTTTTCCAAGACTGCATATTGAAGGTAAGTAATGGATGAGTCATTTTGCTTTGACCTCGGGTTTAGTTTCAAAGGGGAGTGTCTTAAGTTTTATCATGCATAACTTACAGACCCTTATCTTTCCTAATCGGACAAAAGATAGAGAGTTCCAATAAGTCTGACAGATTGGACAGGGTTTAAATGTCATTTGAACTCCTCCCGTTTCCAATTCCCACTAACTAACTTTGTGCAATCTTCACAAAGAGGGATATTGTTTTTTGTGTGTGTAGCTGGTTTTGAACAGGATTCACAGGGTCCAAAACTTCCTGACGGAGAAAGTCCATTTAACCTTTGAACATTACTAACCCTACAAACACTACTTTTTCCCCTTTGAGATTCTTCTTTTTCTTTTTTATTTTGATTATTTTTATTAATTGTAGTGTTAGTAGTATTTGGGGTGTTTGGGGTGTTAGTAGCGTTTGTAGGGTATGAGTTGAGGTAAGATTTAAATCCCTTTATAGAAATTATTTTGTTTAAATTTTCTCGGTTAACCTCATAAAAAACATAACCCCCACTAACACTTTTTTTGAAAATTGAAACACCTTTCAAGATTTTTCCAACATAATGTGAAAATTTAAGTTTGTCAGATTTTGCTGTTCTTTCTGATTGAATAATTCTTGCTTGAAGAGATTCTGTTATTTCATTAACTTTTATTTTAAATGAGTCTTGCTCTTTTAAGGATTCATTAAGAAATTCAAAAATCATAAATTCCCAATTATCTGTAAGTTCTCTTATACTTTGTTGTTCATTAATTTGTAAAATTAAAGATAGAACTTCTTGGAAAGTTTCTTCTCCCATAATTTTTGCAATAGTTAAAACCGCCTCAACTCTTTCCAAATCTCTTGCACTTAATTCTTGAACTTCTAAATTTTCATAAACTTTTTGAACCTCTTTCCAATTTTGTAAAATTAAAATATGCAATTCATCTTTTGTTTTATTCCAAAAAGGGTCCTTTTCATTAATTTTTTTATCAACAATAAATTTTTTATCTGTTTTCAACATTTGGATTTTATTACAACGTGATTCTGTAACTTCTGGAAGTCCAATAATATTATTAATCACAAGGGGGGAATAACCATTATATGCGATTGGTTTATGATTTTTTCCATCAGCATTAACTTTTTTTCCACCTTTCTTATAATAAACTTCTATTATCTGCAAAATTTGAGGTTTTAATTCCTCCGAAACATTATCAAAATTATCAACGATGATTGTTCCTCCCGTGCTTTCAATCACTCTTTCAAAACTTGCTGGACTAATTGAAGAAGCAAAAAGAGAATTGAAACTTAATTTTTGATAAATTAAACTTTGTCTTGATTTTCCAGAACCAAAATCAGCTTGAAAATAAGTTCTCCCCTTTGAATTAAATAAAGGATAACAATAATTTGAGATAATATCACAAGCAACAAAAGAATGAACTCTTTTGTCTGGATGATGAACAAACTCTTCATTTTTATTTTTTATTTTTTCAAAAATTTCTTTAAAACTTTGTCTTTCAACCCGATCTTCTTTAAATTCTTTAATAGATTTATTACTCCATAAATTATCAACAACGTCATCAAAAAGTTCAAATCTATACTTTAATCCAAATTTGTCTTGAATTTCATCTTCGATTTTTATTCCTTCTTCAGTTTTTTCTTTCCATAAATAATAAATTGTTCCGTCATCTAAAATAACAATCGGGACTCTTTTATTTCCTGAATAAAGAATACTTCCAAAATAAAAATGTCCATTGTGTTCTCCGATAGCCATACTTTTGAAAGGTTTCTTTTCTTGAGAAAGCATTGAATCAATTCTGTGTTCTTTTATTGGATTTTCTTTAATTAAGTTCAGCGCTTTGTTATAAGTTAATTCTTTATATTGAGGTGGAGCCTCATTCCACTTGGAATAAGTTTTCATATAATTGAAAATATCTTCTTTAGTTTTTCCTTCCTTTATTAATTTTAAAACAACTTTAAACTCTTCACCACTTCGTGAACTATCTTTTGTTTTATTTTCTGGGGAAGTAATTGAATCTCTTAAGTAAGGTTCAAGAATTTCTTTTATTTCTTCAGATGAATATTCTTTTATGGTGATATCCTTTAAAATTTCATAAGTATTTCCGGTTGGATGAACACTTCCGGGCCCAACACATTGATAGTTTTTTGCTCTAAACTCCCCAATACCCTCTTTTAGAACATGGTTTGTATCATAACTTGATAAAATGTAAATGTGAACTCCTCTTTTACTTCCACTTTGAACTTGAAAAGTATCTTTGAATTTTTCTTTAAAGAATGGAACTAAGTCCTCTCTATCAATATCTAAAATCCTTAAATTTCCATAACCACCAATAACTCCATAATTAAATTTATGATTAAGAAGTTTAGAATCATCAAAAGAATATCCATTTTTTTCCCATTCTTTTTCAAAAGGTGCTTTACTTTGTTTTCTAATTAAACAGAATCTAAAGTTTGGGTTTTGAAGCTGCGTTGGAATCATTTTCCCCTCTCCTTAATTTTATTTATTTTATGAAAAGGGATAGTCAATACATTAGAACCGGATTTTATCTTAACATAATTTATCGACTCTTCAATAAGAATAAAAAAACCTTGGATAGTTGCCCCATCATCATTAACATAAGAGATCCAAACTTCCTTATTTCCCAAAACCCTATTTTCCATTTTAAGAGATTATCCAGAATTGGAAACCTCCATCTGCCCGACATCTCGATTTTCTGCATTTTTTAAAGGGGAAATTTGAGGAATTTTTGCTTTTTTTTGCCTAAGTGGGTATTTCTTAAGAAAACGCTTTAATTTCTTAATTTTATAGATTTTTATAGCACATTCAAGACAACCCCAAGATTCCTCCCCGGTTCGCCTGTTTATTACGTAATACAGGGTTTTATTAGGGCAAGTTTCACACTGGGTCGGATCATTCTCTCTTCCCCACTTTTTAAATTGAAACTTAGCCGTCATTTTTTACCTCGAATTTTATTTGATCGCAAAGTGCGATAAATTCTTGGCTTTTCCTTTCAAGCTCTTCGATTGTGGGGGTTTCAGTTTGATTTTCCATTCTGTTGCCTTTCCTCCAAAAGCTCGCTTATTGCCTCATCAAAAGATTTTAATCTAAACTTTACAAGAAACAACCTCAATTTGTGATGTGTTTCTTCTTTAATTTTAAGAGTTTTTCCCAATTCCATAATTTTACTATAGATAGTAAAATATATAAACCAATTATCCTTCTAAAGGTTAATGGCTAAATCATCAAAAGAACTTATTGAAATGGGTTGGAAGAGCACCGAGACAGAAACCGGAAACAAAATAGTTCTTGCTCTCTTTTCCGCATTTCCCGGAGGATTAACACAAGATGAAATAAGAAAAGAATTAATAAAAAGTAAATTAAAACCAAAAGAGGAAGAAAAAGATAAGAAAATAAAAGAGTTTGAATTAGGTCATTCTCGTTCTAAAGATTCTTTAAATAATATAGTCTCAAATTATATAAGGGCTTTTTTGGATTTAGGCTATTGCATTCCGATAGGAGAAAAAGAGAGAATAAGTAAATATCATAAAAATATAGAATATGGCCTTCAATTGAAATTCTTTTTTGATTATGCAAATGAGAAACTCCCTAAGGGGAAAAAATTTGTTTACCAATGGGGATTTGGAAAACATGTGAAAAAAGACTGGGGGGATGCTTTTTATTTAGATTGGGAGATGATAAGTGGTGTAAGAAAAATAATTTTGAAATATCCTCCTAAGAAGTTAATAAAAAAAATAAAATTATATTTGTTTGATGCTTATGTCTTACAAAATACTTATTTGAGGTTAGACAATAATACAAGGGAAAAAATAATGCTATTGGTAGGTTTAAATCCCAAAATTAGTGAAGAAATACAAAAATATTATCATGTTGACGAAAATAAAACAGAAGAATTGCTCAGAAAACAAATTTCTGGAGGATATATTTCTCCAGATTTGATAAAACAATCTAATCAAGAAAAGATGTATGAGTCTTGGGAAGAAAATATCAGATTTAGGAAAACATTGGAATTTGGTTTTAAAAAAGAAAAAAGTAGGAAGAAGTAAGATTTATTTAATCTTTCTTTTCAACTTTAATCTTAGTCTTCAAAGAAACCATCTTGCAATATTCATTTATGTTTGATCCAAGAGATTCAGCGTTTTCTTTATTCTCTCAAATTCTCCGTCTGTGACTTTGAATTTAATTTCATGCCTTTTCAATTTACCATCTATTAAAAACCCTTTTTCCATTGTTCCATCTTGATTAATGATTAAAACCTCTTCTTTATCCATTTTATTTATATTGGATTCCTCTTTTTATTTTTTGGAATCTGAAGTTCTAATGTGGGGATGCCCTGATCTAAAACTTGTTTTAAAAGCCTCTTTATTTTCTCGTTATCCTTTACCACTCTCTCAACTTCTTTTTCAAGTTTAGTCTTATCCTCTTCTAAAAGTAATTTTTCTTTTGAAATGTGGCCATCAAGCCCTAATCTTTTAGTATAATAGTTTATCATCTTAAAATCAGTCCATCCTCCTCTTTCTCGAAGTAGATCTAAACTTTGTCCTGTTTTTTGAAATAATTGTCTAAAGTGAATCGCTCCAGAGTGCCTTAAATCATATAAAGTAATTTTTTTATAGAGTTCTCCTCCCTCAGATTTTCTTTCATCAAAAATTTGTTTTGCAATTCTTTGCATTTCTTGATTGAATAATCCCGGACTAAAATCAAACAAATAATCTTCTGGTTTTTTCTCACTCTTTTTTATATAATCTAAAATAGGTTTTCCACAATAAACTAAATTAAATTTCCTTCCAAAAGTTTTAGAAATTTCATTTGGGATTTCAATCCAAACTTCTTCTCCCTTATGATATATGTTTTCAACCTTTAAAGAAAGTAATTCTGTTGGAGCTCTGATTATGGTATCAAAGCAAAACAAAAGAATTGTTTGAAAGTCCTCATTAAAATATTTCCTATACAAATCAAATTCTTCTTTAGTTAACCAAACAAAACTGCTTTCAGACCTTCCTTTATCTTCTATTGTGCTTAAATCTTCTGTAATGTCTGGAATTAAATTTCCTTTTTTCCTATTAAGACTCATCCACCAATGCCAAAATGCTTTGAATCTTTTTGCATAATCTACCGAATGAGTTTTATTCCACTTATGAAAGAAATCAATAATTTCTTTTTCTTTTACTTTTGAAATATCGTTTATTCCGGCTTGTTGGAGGAGTTTTAAAATTTGTTTAACTTTACTTCTTAATCTATTCAAAGTTTTTGGATCTCTTCCACCTTTTTTTGAAACTTTAGAAACATTAACCCCTTTTTCCATATCTTTTAGGTATTGAATAAATAATTTGGTATTTTCCTTTGTTAATCCTTCTTCAAGATAATCGTCGGTAAGTTCTGACTTCCAATTTTCAAAAAGATTTCCATGATTAAATAAATCTCTTTTCATGAACCAATAAGTAGGAGGGGGTATATAAAGTTTATTACGCCCCCTATACGCCCACACCGGGAGTCGAACCCGGGTTTCCAGCGCGACAGGCTAGTGTCATAACCGTTAGACCATGTGAGC
>Ga0210057_1010000_pt1 | contig 10839 bp, 15 predicted proteins | sample CryGeyCG2114_010_2_FD_183968 | JGI IMG/M metagenome (GOLD analysis project Ga0210057, IMG submission 183968) | Groundwater microbial communities from aquifer - Crystal Geyser CG10_big_fil_rev_8/21/14_0.10 (SPAdes) (version 2) | ecosystem: Environmental > Aquatic > Deep subsurface > Groundwater ...
TATGAGAAGATTGGATTAGGAGAATTTTAGAAAGATTTATATAATCTGTGTGCCTATATGAGTACATGGGAAGTGTTAATATTTCTTTAAAAAAAGAAGCTTATGAATTTTTAAAGAGTTTGAGAAGCAGAGATAAGAGTTTCTCGGATGTAATCTTAGAACTTAAAGATAGTAAAGGAAATAAAAATTCTATTTTATCTGTTGTTAGAGAGAAAAGAGATATTGAAATTGTTGATTGGAAAGAAAAAGAAAAAAGAATGAAAAATTTTAGAAAATCTTTTAATGAAAGGATTGGCAAGACGACTAAATTAATGAAAGAAGCAAGAAAGAGTGTGAAAAAAAATGATTGGTCTTGATACAACTGCTTTAATTGATTTGTATAAATCAGATGAAAGTTTACTAAATGTTATTGAAGGGATAGATAATTCTTTCGTAAGCACAATCATTAATTATCAGGAAATATTTTTTGGTATTAATGAGTCTGATAAATCCTATGAAGAAGAAACAAATTTTTATAACTCTATTTTTAATAATCTTTTTGTTTATGATTTAACTAAAGAAATCAGTAGGAAAGCTTCTAAAATTTTATGGGAAATAAAGAAGCAAAGAAAAGATATAGGTGAATTTGATTGTATGATTGCAGGAATCTTATTGTCTAACGGAGTTAATAAAATTATTACTAAAAACAAGAAGCATTTTGAGAATATTGATGGACTGAGGGTAATTTCTTATTAGTTATTTGTGTTTTGAATTGATTTTTCTTTCTATTCTATCAAGTTGTTTTTGAATTTCTGAAACTTCGCGAGCTGCTTTTCTATTAATTGCGTAATCGTATTCACTTCTTAGACGGTCTTTTTGTGCTTCTCTGTTTTGAGACATAAGGATAATTGGTGCTTGTATTGCTGCAAGGGTTGAGAGAGCTAGGTTTAGTAAGATGTATGGGAATGGATCGAATGGATATCCGTTTATAGCTTTAACAAGATAGAAGGAATTTAACCATATCCAACTAATCATTACAACTATGAATATTATTATGAAAAACCAAGAACCCATCCACTTTGTTAAAAAGTCTGAGGCTTTTTGTCCAGGAGTTAGTTTAGGATTTAGCAGAGGGTGAGGTTCCTGTTCTATTTTTTTTGCAGCTCTGCTTTTTAATTCAATTGCTTCTTTTATTTCCCCTTTTCTATCCATTTTTAACTTAGTTGTTTAGTGGATTTAAATGTTTAGATGTCAAGAATTCTGAAGAAAATTTTTGATGTCAGGTTTATGAATTCTTGAGCATATTCAAGAACCCAAAAGAATTAAACATTTTTACTTAGCTAAGAGTTCTTGATATTTTGTTTCTCCAAAGTAGTAGATATTGAAAGATTGTTGTTATTTTAGAGGAGTGATAAAAGGAAAGGTTTTTAAATGAATTTTGATGGAGAATTGTATGGCTATAGACAAGAAGATATGGATTAGAAATGGAGTTGTAAGTGGTAGAATCGTTAGCTTTAATGGACGTGGATATGAAGTAGAGCAGGTTCCAGACCAAGTTGTAGCTAGGCGTGTTTTTTTAGCGCATAATACTGCTTATAATATAGATCCAACCGAGAGAATAGAAGACATAACTGTTGCTCAAGATTATGGTTTTTTGCTTTTGCAAATTGCTCAGAATGAGAGAGATGTAATTGGAGTGATTAGTCCATTTGATTATGCGGCTATTGCTAGAAATGGTTTTTCTAATTTTAAGGAGTTAGAGCCTTTTGAGTTTTTTGAGGGCGATGCAAGAGGAGAATTTATCAGAGAAATGGGGAGGGTTTAATATGGTTTCTAAGATTTTTCATTTAGAAGATTCACAACAATGGAGAAATTATGTTTCTAGCGCTCTTGGTTCTGAAAGAGGTATTCGGTTGAGACAGTTTGGATGTTTAGCAGATTTTTATAAATCTCCAGATATTTTAGCAGATTTGTATATTTTGGATAGGCATTTGCCTTTTGAGAGAGATGGAAATATAGATGACAAAAATTGGGTGAGGTTTGTTAAATATATGGCTGATATCAATGTTAATTTACCAATTGTAATTCTTAGTGGTAGAGCTCCGGAGGATGGAGAGTGGAGAAGGTTTAGCAATGTTAGAGCATCTATTCCAAAACAAGGCTTGGCTGTTGAAGATTTTAAATATATTGTGTTTGATGTTTTAGTTGGAGGCAGAAGATGAGCTCAGCACTTGAAAATATTTTTTCGGAAGAGAATATGCTTTCTTATGGTGGGGCATGTTTGAAGTTAGCTGAGGAGGTTCCTCATGTGCAGAAAAGAAAAGGTCTTGACACATTAGTTATTCCTAGTAGGGGAGCTGTTCCATTCTTTTTGGGCATGGTTCATTCTTTAAAAGATCTTTCTATGTATAGCGAAGACCATCAGAATTTTGTTGATAATCTTGGTGTGCAGAGTATGTTGGCTCCGCTTTTACCGGAAGACAGCGTTGTTGCCAGAACTGCAAGGAATAAAAAGATAAGAGTTTTACTTGCACCATTTACTGCAGACTTAAACGTAGAGAAATTTGATCCGACTCAAGATAATACTCAGTATACTTCTATGACAAGAGAGTATTGGGCTAATGTTACTGCTGCCATGTTTAAGGGAGCTCATGAAAGAGCGAAAGATCCTTATTTTAGGTCTTTTACAGATGTTATTTTGAAACATGTGGAAAGAAGGGATGAAATTGCTGATAAGTATGTGAGGTTCCCTACTGTTGAGAGGTTTGCTATGATTGACACAGTTATTTCTGGAAGAGCTTCTAATGAAATTTTAAAGGTTTTTGAAAGGTTAGCGAAAGAAAGAGGTAATCCAAATTTGAATCCTTATTCTTTCTTAATTATTGATGAAAACGGAAGAAAATTAGTCCCAGATTTTAAAAGATATTTGGAAGATAAATATAATTGGGGAAATGCTCAATTGATGAGGATACCGAGAATTGTTTCTGAAGATGAAGGAGCTTCTTTATTAGGGGTTTCTGCCGTTATGTATCCGAGTATTATGAAGTCTTCTAGAGCGTTGCGTGTTGGAGATGATAATAGAGTCTTTTTTGTTGGTGCGGGAAGTTGGAGACTTGGAGATGATTTGCATAAAGCTGATAGAAAGGATAAAGCAGATTTTGAGAGATTTATGGATTTAGTCTATAGCGCGATTGATGCCAATTTTGCTAAAGAGTACTCTGGAATAGCAGATAGTGATGAGCTTGCGAGATTTAGAGCGGAAAGACAAAGTTTTCTTGAATATGCTGAGAAGCATAGAGTCTTTATGGGTCACAGGGCTGATGCGACTCCACTCAAATTAAATCAAAGTTTAATTTATCACAGTGTTTACGAAACTAGCTCTCATGTAGTTCATGTTCCATTTGAACCAAAATCAAATACAGAGGTATTGGCTGAGTTGGTTAGTTTGCCCGGTGTTAAAATAGCTTGATTAACTAAACCTTTAATAATTCTAATTTTATTGTTTATTTATGGATGAAGAGAAAAGTGTTGGAGAAGAGGAGAAAATTGATTATGCTAAGTTGGGAATGAAGGCAGGTTTAGAGATACATCAGCAACTTGATACTGGAAAGCTTTTTTCTAGGACGCCTTCGCTGTTGAGGCAGGAAAAGCCAGATTATGAGATTAGGAGAAAATTACATGCTGTTGCTGGAGAGGAAGGAGAGGTTGATTCTGCAGTTTCGCATGAGGCTGCATTGGATAAGGAATTTATTTATGAAGGATATGATGATACGATTTCGCTTGTTGAGTTGGATGAATCTCCTCCACAGCAGATAGATGAGAATGCTTTGGTAGAGGCGATTAAGATTGCATTGCTTTTGAATTGTGAAATTTATCCAATATCGCAAGTGATGAGAAAGACAGTGATAGATGGAAGTAACACAAGTGGATTTCAGAGAACTGTTTTAATTGGACATGATGGATATGTAGATACAAGTTTAGGGAAAGTTGGAATTGACTCTGTGGCGTTGGAAGAAGATGCTGCCCGTATTGTTTCTAAAGAGGAGGGGAAGAGCAGATTTAGGTTAGATAGGTTGGGAATTCCATTGGTTGAAATTGGAACTGCTGCAGATTTGAAAACGCCAGAGCATATTAAAGAGACAGCTTTGAAGTTGGGAGAGATTGTTAGATCTTGCAAAGTAAAAAGAGGAATTGGGACAATAAGACAGGATTTGAATATTTCTATAAAAGGACATGATAGAGTTGAGATAAAAGGTTTTCAAGATCCAAAGATGATGCTGGAGACAATAAGGCTTGAGATTTTAAGGCAGCAGAAAGATTTGAAGGAAGGCAAGAAAATAGGGGAAGTGAGGAATGCATTGGCTGATGGAAGTACCGAAAGGTTAAGACCGATGCCTGGAAGAGCGAGAATGTATCCTGAGACGGATTTGGAACTTTTGAAGATAGGAAGACATTTGATAAATGATTGTAAGAGAAATTTGCCTAAATTGAAGAGCGATATTAAGGACGAGTTGAAAAAGTCTGGCTTGTCAGAAGAAATGATGAATTTAATTGTTAACGATAGTGTCTTGGGCGATGAGTTCAATGTTCTGATGAAAGTTTATGATAAAAGTGCTGATTTAGTCGCGAAGATGGTGGGTTTGTGGAGGAATGAATTAGCAAAGAAGAGCGGGAAGAAATTGGTAGAGGTGAAGGAGATTTTGAGTGAAAGGGTATTGGAAAAAATATTGGAGGCTGTTCGAGATAAGAAAATTGTTGAGGGAGATGTTTTGAATGTTATGAGGGATGTTTTGGAAGACAAGAAAGTAGAAGAGGCAATTAAGATAGAGAAGGCTGAGGATAATGAAATTGAGGAGATGGTCCGGAAGATAATAAAGGAAAAGCCGGGACTTAGGGAGAATGCTTACATGGGTTTAGTGATAAAGGAGACGAAAGGGAAGATTGATTCAGAGGACGAGAACTCCTCCGATGTCAAGATGCCTGAGACAAACCACGCCTTTCAAGGCGTGGAGCATCTTGAGCATCCAGAAGTCTCAAACAAACCCACACTTTTAAGTGTGGGTAAAACGAAAAGACTTCTTGATTCTAAAACTTCAAAGAAGAGCAAGAAAGTTTTAGATGCAAGAAAGGTTATGGAAATTATAAAGAAAGTTTTGGAAGAGTAAGTATTAAAAAGGTGTTAGAGAATAATTTAAAATAAGATTCTTTAGAGTATAAGGAAAAGTATCAGAAGAACAGGAAAGTTTAAATATCTCATGAGATATATCATGAGATGGAGAAAATAAAGACTTTCGCAAGGAAATGGGGAGATTCTATCGCGGTAATTATCCCGAGTGAAGTTGTGAGGGAGAGAAAAATTAAACCTTCTGATGAAATTAATATAATTATTGAGAAAGGAGCAGATATGGGTGATTTATTTGGAAAGTTTAAAAGAAAATCAAAAAAATCAACACAAGAAATAAAAGATGAATTGAGGGATGGTTGGATGAGCAAATTTGATAAAAAGAAGGGAATGGAATGGAAGAAGAAATAGTCCAAGATGTAAGGTCCCTTTATTTTTGGGATACATATGCTGTTATTGAATCATTAGAAGGAAATTCAAATTATAAAAAGTATTTCAAAGAAAAAATAGTAATCACAGTATTTAATTTAGTTGAAATTTATTATTATGCTTTAAGAGAATATTCTGAATTAGAAGCTAATGAAATTTATGAAAGATATAAACTGCATGTTGTAAAAATTTCTGAGAGTATCTTAAAACAGGCAATGGCTTTTAGAAAAGAATATAAGAAGAAGGATTTTTCCTATGCGGATTGTGTTGGATATATTTATTCTTTGAAAAATAAGGTTAAATTTCTTACTGGAGACGAAGGTTTTAGAGGAATGAAAAATGTAGCGTTTGTGAAGTGACTTTGGTTTGAAAGAATAATTTAAATATGTGGGTTTTTTAGGAAAGATATGTTGAGAACACACACATGCGGAGAGCTTAGGAAGAAAGATGCTGGAAAGAAGGTAAAATTAGCCGGATGGGTTGATACAATTAGAGCTTATGGAAAACTTGCATTTATTGATTTAAGAGATAGATATGGGAAGACACAGATTGTTGTTCGTGGTATAGAACACGAGGTGAAGCCAGAGTATGTGGTTGTTGTTTCTGGAAAAGTTCAAGAGAGAAAGAAAGGAACTGAAAATAAAGATTTAGATACTGGAGAAATTGAGGTTGTTGCTGATGAAATTGAGATAATTAATAAAAGTTTGACTCCTCCATTTGAGATAAATTCAGATAAAGAGATAAATGAAGATGTTAGACTGAAATATAGATTTTTAGATTTGAGAAATAAGAAGATGCAGGATAACTTGATGTTTAGGGCTAAAGTTGCTCAGACTGCAAGAGAATATTTTATTGAGAATGGATTTATTGAGATTGAGACGCCATTGCTTGTTAAGCCAACTCCAGAAGGTGCGAGAGATTATGTTGTTCCTTCAAGAGTAAATCCTGGAAAGTTTTATGCTTTGCCTCAGAGTCCTCAGTTGTATAAGCAAATTTTAATGATTTCCGGATTTGATAAGTATTTTCAGATTGCTAGATGTTTGAGAGATGAAGATTTAAGACAAGATAGACAGCCAGAGCATACCCAGATTGATTTGGAAATGAGTTTTGTTGATTCAGAAGATATAATGAATTTTGTTGAGGGATTGTATAAACATATTTTTGATAAGGTTTTAGGAGTTAAGTTAAAGAAATTTGAGAGATTGACTTATGCGGAAAGTATGAAAAAATATAAAACAGATAAGCCTGATTTGAGAAGAAATAAAAAAGATGCGAAAGAATTTGCATTCTGTTGGGTTTATGATTTCCCCCTATTTAGTTATGATAAGGAAGAGAAGAGATGGAGCCCAGAACATCATATATTCACAAGTCCAAAGAAAGAGCATATTGAACTTTTAGAGAAAGACCCTGGGAAAGTTCAGGGAGAGTTATTTGACGTTGTTTTGAATGGAACTGAATTGGGAAGTGGAAGTATAAGAATTAGTAATCCTGAATTGCAAGAGAGAGTAATGAAAGTTATTGGAATGGAGAAGAAGGAGGCAAGAGAGAAATTTGGTTTTCTTTTGGATGCTTATGATTATGGAGGGCCAGTTCACGGAGGAATGGGGCTTGGATTTGATAGGCTTGTCGCATTAATGTTAGGATTTACAGATATTAGGGAGACGATTGCATTTCCAAAGAACAAGAGCGCTCAGTGTCCAATGGATGGGAGCCCTGCGGGATTGGATGAAAAACAGTTGAAGGAAGCGAACATCAAATTGGATTTGAAGGAAGAGAAGAAGAAAAGTAAGAGCTTAGCTTTCTGAAGCTCCGACGATAAAAATAAGCCCATTTTTTACTAATTTTCTTGCTTATCGACGATAACTACTTCATAAAGCTAAGTAGATACGAAGAAAAAATAAGTTTAAATAGTTCTTATTTCTTATTCTGAGAATTGCTTTTGTTAAGCGGACAAATAGATGACAGATATTGAGGACGCATTGAAGGGAATAGGATTTAGACCTAAGGCGACGCACGTTTTTCATGTTTATAATGGGGTTGATTCTTCTGAAGGGATTAAGGATTGGCTTTTATGGAACACGAATTTTAGTGAAAATGAATTAGACTCTTTGGAGTTATATCGGCCAAGTCAAAGTCATTTGAAATTGCTTTTGGAAAATGGTGAAGACCCTTTTATTGTTCAGTATGTTTGGGCTATGAATCTAGGACAGTTGGATTACTTTAGGAGATTTGAGCCAACTGAAATTGGAGAGAAAGATTTGATGGCTTTGGGAGCGAGGTGGATTGCTCAAGCAGAAAAATTTGATGGGGCTGGAACAGATGTTGAATTTTTGAGATATCATCGAGATGAAGCTGTTTTGGATTCTGCAAGAGCAAGGGCTTATTGGGTTATAAAGAATAAACATGGAATGGGGGAGCTTTGGAATGTGACTGATGATTCTCAAAGCCCAGAGTTTGCTGAGTATTATGCTAATCTCAGTGAGACTGCGGAAGCAGCGGCTTAGTTAGTTTTATAAGTTTGTTTCTTTTTGTTTAGAAGATGAGAGAGTTTTATTTTCCAGATTATGATGGGGGAAGCACGATAAATTTGATGAGTTCCATAGCTAAAGCATTTGGAGGGAATACGGGACATAAAGAGTTAAAGATATTAAAATCCGATGAATTGAAATCTGGAAATGTCGTTCTTTTTTTGATTGATGGTTTTGGATATGAATTCTTAAAGAAGTTTGGGAAAGATACGATATTTGAGAGAAATTTGCGAGGAAAGATGACTACTGTTTTTCCTTCAAGCACGAGCGCCGCGATTACAGCAATAAATACTGGATTAACTCCACAAGAGCACGGTATGACTGGATGGCATATGCATTTGAAAGAACTTGGAACTCAGATAATTCCATTGCCCTTTATTTATAGATTGAATAGGAGTTCACTATCTGAGGCGTATGATATAAAGAAATTGTTTAGATTAAGGCCATTTTATAATTTGATAAGGAAAGGAAAAGCATACAATGTTATGCCTGAGGCGATAGCAGGTAGCGATTTCACTTTGGCTATTTCTGGAAAATCAAAAAGATTGTCGTATGGTTCTCTTGACGATTGTCTTAGAAAGGTTAAGAAAATAGCAAAATTAAATGGAAAGAGAAAGTTTATCTTTGTTTATTATCCGATTCATGATGATATGAGTCACGATTTAGGAGTTCATAGCAAACAGGTTAAAAAGCATTTCAATAATCTTGCTAAGAAATTTGAAGCATTCTCTGATAGTTTAAAGAAGTTTAATACGAAGATTATCGTTGCGGCAGACCATGGAGAGGTAGATATAAAGGACCCTATTTATTTGGATGATCATCCAAAATTGAGAGATATGTTGGTAATGCCTTTATGCGGGGAAATTAGATTTGCGTATGCTTATGTTAAATCGGGAAAGAGTAAGGATTTTGAGAAGTATGTTAGAACAAAATTTAAAAAATATTGTAAGCTATACAAATCTGAAGAACTTATTAAGAAAGGGGTGTTTGGGAAATTTAAGATACATGATAGATTTAGAGATAGAATAGGAGATTATGTTTTAATTGCGAGAAGAAATTATGGGATAATTGATAAGCTTGCTAATAATAAGGACAGGAAAAGACACAATGTTAGCGACCATGGAGGTTTGACAAAAGAAGAGCTTTTTGTTCCTTTGATTTTTATTGATAGTGAATAGTTTTATAAACTAATTCTTGTTTTTTTAATTATGGTAAGCGAAGCTGAAAAGGAGAAGTTAAGAGAAGAAGCAAGAGAGTTACTTGAAAGTTTTTCTAAGAAGTTGGAAAAGGTTGAATTGTCTGGGGAAAATAAAGAGAAAGTTGTTAATGAAAGTGGGATGAGAGAAGAGGGAAATGGAGAAGAAGAGAATAGAGATTTTAAAAAGAGATTTTTGAGTAATGTTCCTGAAGGGAGAGTTAGAGATGGAAAGATTGTAGCGGAGAAGAAAAAATGGTGAATTTTTTCTTTTTTGAACAAGTTAAATAATTATTTTGTTCATTTCAGATATTCTCTCAAAATCTTTATCTTTAGTTAAGATTATTCCCTTGTCTTGCATTGTTTGAGATGCAATTAAAAGATCTGCTAGTGGAAGTTCATACTTTTCTTTTAAGGCTGAAAGAATTTTTGCTGTTTCTTTTGATGTTTGAATGATTGAAAATTTTTCTATAAATTCTTCTAATTTTTCTCTGTTTTTTTGAGATTTGTTCCTTAATCCATGTATAAATTCAAAATAGGTTATGAATGTTATTTTTGCAGGAGCAGGATAGATTTTTATTAATTCATCTAATTTTTTAATCGATTCTTTATTTTTTCTTTGAATGTCTATTAGAATAGAAGTGTCTAGTATTAGATTCATCTTCTAAAACCTTTCTTTTTTCTTATTTTTTTAGATATGGATAGCATTTCTTCTGCTTCTTTTTCCGAGAGATTCTTTTCTCCATTCAAAATTGAATCCCAAAATTCTTCTGAATTTTTTGAATATTCTTCAACCATCATCTTAAGCAATTCTCCCATAGTAACCCTTTTTTTCGCTGCTAGAGATTTAAATTCAGCCCATGTTGTTTCATTAATGCCCTTTATTGTTTTTACTTCCATAAAGTATTACAGTAATACTAGTATTTAAGTTTTACTATTCATTTGTATTAGAAGTTAAAAAGATGAACAAGTTAGAATTTACTTCGTAAATTCCACCAGTTGTATATAAACAGATTATTTCATTTATGTAGAGATTGGGACAGGATTGAAGTATTCTTATTAATAATATTTCTCTTACAGGTGCTAATCATTTGTTATGCCAAGATTGCTGGTGCAGAAAACCTTGCACTTCAGTGCAAGGATGAATGCAATCTTGGACATCCAGAAGTTTCGAACAAACCATTCACTTTAGTGCATGGTAAAACGAAAAAACTTCTTGATTTTTATATTGAATTCTAATCAATAATAATCAATGTAGCACCAATAATTATCAAAATGACTGATTATTTATTATAATGCATGGATACAAATATCGACAATAGCATGTCTTCGATTAAAAAAGAAATGAAAAAAAAGAATAGAAATTATAACGAATTTATTACTGAAAATATTTATTTTGTTTTGGAAAGAATGTTCTGTATAGGGCAACTATAAGCCAATCCCGTCCCAGATTCATTTATATACTGAGTGGGACAAATATCACTCATAAATAAGAATTAAGTTATGCCAGATCATTCTAACAAATAATCTCATATCCATTCTGTCTGGTAGTTTTTGGCTTATTTTCCAACCAAACATTTTTTTAT
>Ga0210057_1010003_pt1 | contig 10837 bp, 8 predicted proteins | sample CryGeyCG2114_010_2_FD_183968 | JGI IMG/M metagenome (GOLD analysis project Ga0210057, IMG submission 183968) | Groundwater microbial communities from aquifer - Crystal Geyser CG10_big_fil_rev_8/21/14_0.10 (SPAdes) (version 2) | ecosystem: Environmental > Aquatic > Deep subsurface > Groundwater ...
TAAAAACTAACAATCCTTTTAACTTGGTAATTATGCCCTATCTGGAAAAACTTAACCGAAAGTTGCTCGTCAAAATTTTAAAACTTTATTCTTTAGAAAATTCCTTTCCCATTAAACATAAAGAAGGTAAAAATTACTACAAAACTATGGTGGCTGATATTACCACTTTAGAGAAAACTAATATGCGCTTGCGCCACAGCGAAGAAAAATTAGCCAAACTTTTCAAAAAATTAATACCTGCTCTAAAGAAGCTCAAAACTCCCCGCCAAAAGGGCGAAGCCCCTTGAGGCGGGTCCGCCTCTGGCGGAAAAGCAAAACAGTTAAAAGTCAAAAGTCAAAAGTCCAAAAGAACATTGTTGAATTGTTACATTGCTATATTGCTACTAACCTGTCATTCTGGGGACTCTGGCTTGTCCAGAGGACTCCAGAATCATCTGATGATAGATTCCCTGGGCTCTGTACCATTTGATACAGGACTAAGAGCAAGCCAGAATGACAAGATAAGATAATTAAAAGCTCAATCCGCCAGCTGGCCCTGTACCGTTATGGTGCAGGGCTGGCGGACAAAACTCAAATAAGTCGTCATTCTGAATTTAATTCAGAATCGGCAGGTTAATTATTAAAGATTGAAAATTGATTCATTAAAAATTTAATGAAAATTGTAAATTGTAAATTGAAAATTAATTTAGATTAATCTTTTATTCTTATACTGGGGTTGGTGTGAACGAAGTGAACATGATAACCCCATACTTTATACACGATACACGATACGCAATACTAAAATATTATTCATTTATCATTAGTCATCATTTTCCTCTATATGCCCCTATTTGTAACAAGCAAATTTCTACTTTAATAGAATGTAGTGGTTCTCTAACATACGGTACCGTATGTTAGAGATTGCTAATTTTTCTCATATGCTTCATAAGAGAACCTATTTTTTAAACGATGAATGAAAAAATATGACCGCCAAGTGCCGGCCCCAGTATGTTGATCCCAAGAAAGATGGGCAATATAGGCAATAACCACCCATTCCAAACCATCTATTCCTAAAATATTGCCTAAGCTTCTGAGAAGAAACCAAAAAATAGGGATATATTCCCAACCGTGGAGAGGAACAATAACCTTACGACTTTGTAAGACATAAAATTTAGGAGTAAAAAAATGTTTAAAATGGAAAATAATATTAAATAAATTTTTATTTCTTGTTTCCTTATCTAAACGGAAAAAACAATAAAAATAATCAGTTAAGTGGTCGGCATCAATAAAAAAACCAAAAAGCAAACAAAAAGGAATTAACAACGGAGAACCGAAAATCTCCCCCAAAACTACGCCAATAATTAAGGAAAGGCTAAAATGAACCAGTTCGTCTTTAAATAACTCCATCTTTGGCAATTTTACCATACTATCACCACATTCTCATAATTACTGGGGAACAAAAATACCAATATCGCCAAAGGTAAAAGTTGTCGGTTCCAAATTCGGAGGAATAATTATTTTATAAAGAGGCGCTCGGGGATTATCACTTAATCGAACCCTATAATAATCTAATAAATAAAGATAACCGGTATCCCGCCCTAAAGGCATAGAAAAGGCAATATTAATTTCTTGACCTTGAGCGGCTTTTGCTAAATATTTTGTTACTTGATCTTTATTTTCTAAACTAAAAGGCAGTGGTTTTAATAAAGCGATAGATTGAGAAGCCCAAAAAACAGCTAAAATTAAAGCCAAAATAAAACCAAAACGCCATTTTTTCAAAAACTCCGCCATTATTATAATCAAAAGAGGAATTAAAAAATTAAAATAATATTCTGAGGGACGCTGACCGTAAATAGCAAAACCCAAAAAGAAAATAAGCAAAAAAATTGCCGAGGAAGCGGAAAAATATTTTAAAAAAGGAGCTTTTTGTTTTTTTGCTATTAAAAAAGCAATTATGGAAAAGAAAAACAAAAAGAAAAGAGCGACAATTTTAGAAATATCAATGGCCAAAAAACCGGATAAAAAATTTTGGAAAACCGGCCACCAAGACCAAAAATCTCCCCTTTCTCCCCTATCTTTTAAAAACTGAAGAAAAAGTTTGGTATTTAAAAAATTATGCCTTAAATCAAAAAGTAAAAGAGGGAAAAAAGACAAGCTAAATCCTAAAAATGAGGTTAAAAAACCCTTAAGATTCACTTTTTTACTCAAAAGTAAAAAAATCACCGCTAACACTACTAAAAAAATAATCTGAAAATGAAAATTAATGCCCATCGAAAGCAAAATCCCCAAATAAAACCAATTCGATTTTTTCTGGCTATCTTTCAAAATCCTATTAAGTATTCCCAAAAAAACAATTACTAAAGCAGGAACAACAACAGGATTCCAAGCAATAGTATCGGCCGCAATCGCCGCCTTATTAATTGACCAAAAAAGAAGAAAAATAAAAGCCGTCTGCCGATTAAACAATTTCTTCAATACCTGGTATGTCAAGAAAAAAAAGACCAGATTATAAAAAAGCAGAAAATAAATAATCGCCCGAGGATGTAAGTTAGTAAGCCAATAAAAAGGAGTCAAAAGATAATAAAAATAAGGAGCCAAAAAGAACTTATCCGGCCCCAAAACTCGCGGCCCCAATAAAGTTAAATGGCCAGAAAGAATTTCTTTAGCTACTTGAGCGTCTCTTTCTTGATCCCAATCAAACTGAACCCTTTGGTTAATCTGATAAAAACGAAAAAAGAGAAAAATAGCTAAAACTATTAGCAAAATTAAATTAGGCCAATTAAACCCTTCTTTTAATTTCATAAACTGGTATTAGAATCAACCAAAAAACTAAAAAACCTAAACTAATATTATTAAAGCGTTGCTCAATTGGCGATTGGACAATTCGCCAATCAATGATATTTTTTCCCTCATTAAGAATAATTTTCTCTAAATTCACTCTCCCCAAAGTATTGTTGATCTTTTCTACCCGCTTACCATTAACATTAATTTGATAAATTCCCGGAAAATATTCTAAATTCAATTTAATCATATCAGCTGTTTCCGCCTTGGGCCACTCAAATTTTACGCTTCCAAAAGTATTACCCCGACTAATTTGGTTATTAATAACTTGATTATTAATTAAAAGAAAATTGTCATCGGGGCTACAGGCTTCAACCGCTGCTTGATTTAAAATGTCATCACCTACCGTTGTCGTCCTGTAACGCAAAGGATGAGAATCGGGTTGGCGATACCATTCTAAGTTATCAACCGGCTGTACTTTTATATGATTACGGTTGCCATAAATAGCTAAAAACAAAATTATGGGAATCAGCAAAAACAATATTTTCTTATTCTTAACAGCGGCCAACCAAAAACCGGCCACAGCGGCGATAGTCAAACCGACTACTCCCAATAGCCGCCAAGGAAACTGAATCCTTTGCAGTGGAGTTAACAATTCCCAAACAAATTGAGAGCGAGCCCACATTAAAAACAAAAATAGGCCTGAAAATAATAACCAAAAAAATAACTCTTGATTAACCTTAATTGTTTTTCGTATCCCCCACTTCAATAGACTAAAGCACAAAAAAACTACCGTTAAACCTAAAATAAACCACTGGGCATAGCCTAACATAAATGACATTCCATCCTCACTCCCTACCAGCGAATAATAAAAACCCCAAGGAGAACGAATAAGTTGTCTTACAGTAGGAAAATGATGGTAATACTCATAAACTCCCATTGTCCCCAGTTGAGTATTGTCCTGCTCAAAAATCATTGGTCCCCAAAAGAAAGCGCTAAAGCCAATAGCGCTAAAGATAATCCCCAAAATCAAAATAAAATTAGCTTTTTTTCGATAAAGTTTAAAAGACCAAAACTTATAAATAAGCCAACTAATTACCACCGGCAAAGTTATCAGGGCAACCAAGTTATGCGCCATAATTAACAAAGCTATGGAAATTGATACCCAAAATCCGGCTATCAAACTTTTTTTCTCATCTTTTAACCGTTGGCAAAAACAGGTAATTTGATAAAGTAAAATAGGCAGGATCATATAAGCCAAAAATTCTGGGCTATTACGAACGTAAATAAGCAAAAACCGATACGGCAAAAATAAATAAAGAAGAGCACCGATAAAAGCGCCCCAATTGTCTTTTGTTTCCTTCTTTAACCAAAGAAACATAAAAATTGGCCCGATAATAAAACTAAGAAAATAGATAACCTTTAAACTAATGATGACATTTTTAGTAAAAAGGTTAATAATAAAAACAAGATAATAAAATAGGGGATAAAAAAAATTAAAAATAGGCACGCCGCAAGAATAATTAAGACTGCCTGCCCACCTTAAGGGGAAGTGGTCTTCTTCCATAGCTACAATTGCATCAAGACTTCGAGCAATATGGGCATCGCTGTCGTGAGTCTTGAAAAAATAATAACGAAAAATTCCTGAAGAGCAATAAATACCTAAAATGATAATGGTAATTAAAAAAAGGGGAGTAATTAAATTTTTAAATTTAATAAATTGTGGTTTAGACAGCTTCATTGTTTTAAAACAGCTTGATAAACTTTAACCGTATTTTTTGCTGTTTTTTGCCAGGAGAATTTTTTAGCTTGCGCCAAGCCTTTTTGAGAAAGCTTTTTTCTTAAGGCCTCACTTCCCCAAACTTTTTTCAGGGTTTTTTCTAAATCTCTTTCTTGCCAGGGATTAAAATAAGCTACCACTTCTTCACCCACTTCCGGTAGCGATCCCTGATTAGAACAAACCACTGGACAACCGCATTGGGCCGCCTCCAAAACCGGCAAACCAAACCCTTCATAAAAAGAAGGCTGGCAATAAACTGTGGCTAAATTATAAATTACCGGCAAATCTTTATCATCAACAAATCCTAAGAGATGGATATGGGGGTTGTTTTGGGCTTCTTTTTGCAACCAAACCAAATCCTGATTTTCCGGGTGATTTTGATCAAAATCTTTGCTCACCGCCTGTTTGCCAACAATAACCAAGGGAATACCGATTTTCCCACAAGCCTTAACTAAACCGGGCACATTTTTATTCCAATTAACATCACCGACATACAAAACAAACTTTTTTGGTAGCTCATATTTCACTACGATACTACATAGTATCGTAGTGGACTTAATGACTTTAAAATTGGAGTCAGGGGCTAAATAAACTACGTGAATTTGGTTTTCGGGGTAACCAACAATCTTAATAATATCTTTTTTTGAATTTTGTGAATCGGTAATAATCGCCCTTACTTTTCTAAGCCTATTTTTTTGTCCAAACCAACGCAATTTTCCCTTAATCCCGGGTGGATAATGTTTAGAAAACTTCAAGGGCGTTAAGTCATGAACCGTCACCACCACGGGAACTTTTTCATACTTAGGTAAAGTTGAGAAAAACGGGTTAAAATAGGGATAATGAATGAGGGAGAATTGCTGAATTGTTATATTGCTATTGCTATATTGTTGTTCGATTAGTTCTATCTGAAAACTTGAGTATTTTTTATCTTCTTTTATTAGCTTTTGTAAAGCCTCCACCAAGTTTTTTGTATAAAATCCCACCCCGCGAAATCGATTAGCATTTTTAAGAGGAGAAATATCAATGCCTATTTTTATCTTCATTTTTCGCTTTTAATTTTCTCCCAGTATTTTATAAACGCTACAGGGTAATGAAGTCCTGAAAAAAAAGCAAAAATCAAGCCCGGGAAGCCATCCTGAAAACCCTTATGGTGCAAGTAGCGAGACAAAAAAGCCATCGTTCCTCTCCCTTCTTGTTTCAAATAATGCCAAAAATTTGGCTTTATTTTCTTATCTTTTAAATATTCTTCCGCCGTTAATTCAGTATAGCGATTAAACTTCACCAGATACTCGGCAAAATTAGGATAGGGATAATGAAGAAGGTAGCCGAAAAATTGGCCTATTTTACCTGAAGGAACAGCCATCTGTTCATGAACTGATTGACAAGGCAAATAAGCTTTGCCTTTCCTAAAAAACCTGATCACCTCATCCGGGTATTGGCCTCCTTTAGACAACCAACGACCCAAGAAAAAATTCTTTCTTCTAATTTTAAAAGCGTCATATTCACTTCCCTCTTCAACTATTTTAAGAATTTCCCTCTTTAAACTTTGATCAACTATTTCATCAGCATCCAGCTGTAAAATCCAATTGCCGTGGCAAGCATCAATCGCCATTTGCTTATTAATATGGAAAATTGGCTTGTTGGCGGTCTTAATCACCCGTGCTTTGTATTTCTTAGCAATTTCGCGGGTGTTATCGGCTGAGGAACCATCAACAATAACAACTTCATTCACCCAACCTTTTACCGCCTCAAGGCAGGAGGCAATATTCTTCTCTTCATTATAGGTAGCTAAAGCAACGGATAAAAGCATTTTATTTAAAAAAACAAATCACAAATTACAAATAACAAATAAATTCCAAAACTCAATTAACAACTATCTGTTAATCATTGAAGAAAAAATTTTCTTCAGCTCAATTGCTTCGTTAAAAAATTTCAGCGCTTCTTCTTTATTAATCTTACCATCATTAGTCTCGATTATTAATCTTAGCCAATAAGCAGCCTCTTTTGCTTCTTTTCTAGATATTTTTATTCTCATTTTAAAGTCTTTTTTACCTAAAGATTCATTCGCTTCGATATAATTTGCTCCGACAGAGGAAGAAGACCTTATTAATTGATTTATATAAACAATGTTACTAGAATTTTTAATAATTTTCTTACAGAAACAGGAAACGCTCTTAGCAAACTGAAAGGATCTTTCTTCAAGGTCGTATACTTTTTGGGACATGTTTGTTTTTTTGTATTTTGGAGCTTATTTGAAATTTGTTTTTTGTTATTTGGTTCTTTTTTCAAAAAGAACCAATTTCAAACGCCATTTTTCCATTGAGAAAATTAATTTCTTTAATAGTAAATATCGGCATACCGGTTTTCCATTCCAAGGGAATATCGCCCGGCATCCCAATAAAAAGAAGACTGCCACTATCTTTTTCTCTTTCATAAATTTCTAAAACCGAATCCCCAGGATCGGAAAAATCAGGAAAATAAAACTTATCAAATTGATCTACCCAAACCCAATCATATCTTTTCGTCCTTACCTTTGGTAATTGCTGATATTTAGCGGGAGGGTATTGAGTATAAAAAAGGAAGAAAATGTAAGGTTCACCATAATCGCGGCTAAAATATATTTTTCCATATTTATCCTTATTCTCCCAAGCAAAATTAACCGCCTGTTTATGGCCGTATTGCCAATCGCTGGAATAATCTCGAGGATAAACAAGATAATATCGTCTCAAATAGTAACCAAAATTTAATAAAAAGGCTATTAAAAAGATAGTTGCTGCGGGTAGCAAGGCACTGGTCTTCCCAAGTCTTACTCTCTTTAATCTTTTACCGATATCAAACAAACCACAGGCAATAATAATTTGCCAAGCCGGCAAACCACAAAAAGTTCGCAAGGCATGAGGAATAGCATTCATAGTAGTTGAGGCGGCAAGAGGAGAAATAAAAATCTGCGCTAACAATATCCTTGATTGCCAAGAAAAAGCAGTTAGCGCCTTTTTTATCAAAACGAAAAGTCCCCAGATCAAGAAAGGAGCAAAAACAACCATAAACTGACCCATTCCGGGAATACTTTGCTGGTTATGATCAGCACCCTTTAAAAAAAGAAAATTAGGAGTAAAATGGGCAAGGTAATTTTTTGAGAAAACAAACAAATAATGAGTAGCTTTATTGTGAATAAGCCTTACTAAAATAGTCGGCCAGCCGGATGATACCAACCCTCCCCGAGCATCATTGATTCGCAAAACAAAACCAGGATCATCCTGAATACTAATTAATTGGTAGCGCCCCTTAACCGCAGACTTATTAAAATTTAAAATCAGAGGGATAACAAAAAGTAAAATTATTATCAAACCACAAAATATCCCTTTTTTGTTATTCAAAAATAATCTCCTATTTAAAAGAAAAGCAACGATAAAAAACAAGGGGATAAAAATTCTTGAGGAATTATAAGCATAGGCTGATAAACAAGCAAATAAAAATGACAACGGCAAAAAGAACCATTTTTTCTTTGATTTTAATAGCAATAAAATAGAAAAAGAAATTAAAAGCTGGGCTAATCCTGCCTCAAAGGCGGCGCGAGTAATTTGCAAATGCCAAATATCAACAGCCAAAATAAATGCCGACAGTAAAGCTAATTTTTCGTTCTTAAAAAGTTCTTTAGCTAAAAAATAAGTAACCAATACCCCCAAAACACCAAATAGGGCCGGCATAAATCTTACCCCAACTTCATTTAAACCAAAAAGCCAGACCCCTGGGATAGTCGCATAAACAAAAACGGGCAATTTGTATTCGCCAAAGGATTCAAAACCTAAAAGAGGAAACTTTCTCCCCCACTCATCCTGGCCGGTTTTTAAGATCGAATAAGCGTTGTATCCCATTGCCACCTCATCCCAATTAAGAGAAGGCGGCACTTGGCCAATTTTATAAAAACGTAAAAAAACAGCCAGAACTAAAATTAAAACTAAATAAAGGGCTGGTTTTTTGAAAAAATATTTCATAATTTCTTTCATTATTAATCTGGTCGTAACTCATCATAAGGTTGGAACCGCTTCTCTTACCGTCATTCTGATCCGCCAGCTGGCGGAGACTCCAGAATAGTAGGTTTAGCCTCGCAAGGAGTCACCTTGCGAGGCTAATAACGGCGATGATTTTAGCAATGTAACAATATAACAATTCAACAATGTTCTTTATTTTTAACTTTTAATTGTTTTCATCCCCACCAATAACCCCGAGTAAATAAAATTATTCCAAAACTAAAAACTAAAAAAATAATAATATAAATACTAAACATAATTATATTATTTTTAATCCCCATTATTTTGTCAGCCCAATAGGGAAAAAGAAATAAAAAAGTCAATAAATAGCGAGGCATTGTCCCTAAAGAGCCTGTTAAAAACGGTAAAATAAAGCAAGGAGTGGAAAAAATTAACATAGAAGAAACTTTCCTTTTTTTAATTGACTTAAACCAAACAATAATAAAACTAAATAAAACACCTATCGTTACTAAAAATTCTAAAATAACAACGCCATAATTTAAAAAAGAAAGGTTCTTAGGAAAAGTAATTATTGTTTTTGCATATTTCCATAGTGTAATCAGTGGGAAAACTATCTGCGCCTTGCCCCAAGATTGATGAGACAGGCCAAACAAAAAAGGATTATCGAATTTTATACCAAGATAGCCGGCATAGAATAATAAACCTAAGGCAGAAATAAAAGAGAAGAATAATTTTTTAAACCAAGATATTTTTTTATCTTTTAGTAATTCCCAAAATATTGCCGGCGCTAAAAATATTCCCACTACTCTTGTCCCCGAAGCTAAAGCCGCCCATAAAGAAGCGCCAAAATATTTTTTCTGATCAAGAAAATAAAAAGAAACAATCACCAAAAACAAAAACAATAACTCTGTATAAAAGGCATTTAAAAATACCCCGCCGGGAGAAAATAAAAACAATAAATCAACAATCAATATCCGTCGATCAGTAAATCCTTTATCTTTTAAAATTTTATTAGCAAAATAAATTGTTAGGGGTAAAAAAATAAAAATAATCAATTGGCCGGCAAGAAAGAGGTCACTTAAAAACAAAAACGAAAAAACCTTTAATAAAAGCGGATATAAAGGGAAAAAAGAAAAAAGAGGCAGTCCCCGATTGTATCCATAACCAACTTGAGCTATCCCAAGATAATGCTCGCTATCAAAATTAGCCCAAGACCAAAACAGAAAATTATCTTGCCAAAATTTATTTAGAAAAGACAGCGGCGCATATCGTTCCACTAATAAAAAATAACCAATAGCGGCAATTAAAAAGACCAAAACCCGCCACAATGAGACTAAAAGAATAATAGACTTTATGCTTTGCGGATTAAAAACTTTTTTTAGTTTCGCCTTAAAAACAATAGCCATAATAGTAAACAAATAGCTGTTATTAGCGCCGTTAAAACCGTCAAAAACAAAAAAGAAATTTTCCTAAGGCGAGACAATTTAATAATCATAGAAATCAAGTTATATTTCAAAAACCCATTAAATTTTTTACTGCTTTCAGTTAAATAATTGCTTACTTTAATTGGTGTTTTTTTACCACTTTGGCCGTGATGGTGAATCATTTTTGCTTGAGGCAGATAATAAACAGCTAAACCATTTTGGCTGACACGATGACAATAATCTAAGTCTTCAAAATACATAAAATACTTTTCATCAAGCAAACCAACAACATCAATAACTGCTTTGGGAATTAACATCGCCGCCCCCACCGCCGCTTCAACCTTAACGGGGTTGCCTCCACGGGGCAAATACTTTTCATAACTTCCTTTTTTGCCAAACCAATACTCATTCAAAGCACCTCTAACAGTAGGTAGTTTATAACAAGAAGCCTGCGAAGTTTTACCATCTTTACTTAAAAGTTTTGGGACGACAATACCAGCATCTTCTCTTTTACGAGCAAAATTAATTAATTTTTTAATTGCTTCCGGTAAAACTTTAATATCAGAGTTTAATAAGAGAATATATTTCCCCTTACTTTCCCTAATTCCCTGATTAACCGCTTTAGCAAAACCAAGATTGTTGTTATTAAGAATAACCTTAATGTTAGGAAATTGAGAAACTCGCCCCGCTAAGGCGGGGCTGAAATTAGCTTCGCTGAAATTAATTTTTAATTTATTTGTCTCGTTCGCATTAGCGGATATATTTCGGGCGCCTTTGGCGACCACATTTCTCTTTTCTTTTATTTGTTTCACTCGCAAAGCAAGTAATTTCTCCAAGTATTCTCTTGTTCCATCAGTAGAATTATTATCAACAACAATTAT
>Ga0210057_1010004_pt1 | contig 10836 bp, 10 predicted proteins | sample CryGeyCG2114_010_2_FD_183968 | JGI IMG/M metagenome (GOLD analysis project Ga0210057, IMG submission 183968) | Groundwater microbial communities from aquifer - Crystal Geyser CG10_big_fil_rev_8/21/14_0.10 (SPAdes) (version 2) | ecosystem: Environmental > Aquatic > Deep subsurface > Groundwater ...
ACAGAGAAATCACTACCCCAAGTGCTGATTGGATGAATGCAAATCGTTTGTACAAATTACTTCCCAAAGTGTATGACATCCACAGCAATACTCCCATCCACAGATAATGGACCAGACCCAAAATCGATAATGGTACGCCAAAAATGATTGAGTATTTACTACTCAGCACTGCGCCACAGTTGCCAAAAATACCAGTCAAACAAACACCAATTGGTTCAAAATAATGTTTATAGGTAAGGTAACTCGTATCAGAAATACCCGCGAGAACGAGTATGAGAAGAATAAAGCCAAATACCTGTTTCTTTTTTGACATATCCTATTGTAACACTACAAGCTAAATAATATTTAAGATTTGGTGCTTTTCTTTCGTTTGGTGAGAAAATACCGTAAAACAAAAAATCCTCCGAAGAACATAATTAAAAAGAAGATATATTGCGGCAAGTATGACCGATGACTTTGCGCAGTTTCACGTTCTGGTGATACTAAGTTTTGAGAAGTAAGCGACAACGGCGACAGATCTGATTTTGCAAGAACGACTGAATCTTCTTCTTTCGATGGAATTATTGCAGCAACAATTTCCGCGACTTTCGCACGAATTTCTTGGAGAACTGATGGCTTTAATTGAGTATCGCTCACTCCCAGAACATTACTAGATGATGTCGTAGTCAATTCTTCGGTTGGAATAACTGAAGTTGGCGTTGGAATAGGGGTATTGGTGGGTGTTGGTGTTGCAGTCGGCGTAGGAGTTGCCGTTGGTGTTGGGGTTACGGTCGGCATGAAGTATCCAAACATTAGATCAAACTGAGTCGATTTTCCTTGATATTCATTCCCGGCGTTTTTATTCATTGAGATGGTATATTCAAAACTATCGGTTTTTCCGGGACCCAAAACGCCAAGCACCGCTTCGCTCGTCGTATAAAATTCTGCCAAAGAGCTTTTCCATACTTGTTTATTGACGCTGTTTCGAACGATAACAAGCTCGAGTGCCTCTGCAATATCCGCACCTTCTGACGACTGAATGTTAAATGCACGATGACCAACAAACTGAGAATCTTCGCTCTTATTTTCAATCGTAATAACGTTTGAGAGAGAATAGGTTGGATACCACAGATCTTCTTTATCAAAAAAACGTGCAATTGTCGCCGGCTTGCAGGATTTCTCATCACATTTCATGAAAAAGTCTGAGGCAAAAATCATGCCTCCTGCATTCATAAATACCAATAGTGTTCCGCAGATTGCGATAAGATTACGCATTTTTTTCATATGAAGAATCAATATACCATGCTACTTTTTTCCCCATTTCAACCGCAAAATTGGTTCCTCGATCCCACGGGTATACTTGCTGAATATTTGCGAGAAAAACGTTTTTCAGTGGTGTCTGAAATGGCAATATGTGTTTTGAGAAATTTTGTGTGACAATGGGTTGCGCAAATGGGACACGAAATACTGTTTTGCTCAAAATATGCGCTCGGTATCCGGGGGAAATCTTCTCCAATGCAGAATCATAGGTATTGAGGAGTTCTTCATCAGAAAGGGAAAAATACGGATGATCCGATGGAAGATAGTTTCCAACATAGACAATACATGAGCCATTGTAGTGAAATTTGTCAACATAATGAGTATGCTCGACAACAGCCAAAAATGGAAATGACTCATCACAGATGTTGAGCCAGTAAACATCGTTAGGCAAAAAGGGCGCATCAAGCTCAAGCACCATATTCACTGCACCAATTCCTTTGAACGACTGAAGTTTATCCATATACTCTCCCGGAAGTTCTGGGGCAAGTTTCATAAACAGTTTATTTGGTACGGTGACAAGAATTGCATCTACATCTTTTACACTTCCCTCAATGGTAAGACAATTCTCTTTTATCTCCGTAACTTCAGATTTGTATTTGATGGATCCGCCATTTTCGATAATTTTCTCAGCAAGCGTATCGGCAAATTTTTGAAATCCGTGATCGGGATATCCCAACTTTGTAGTCCGCGCTTTGATTCGTGCCCAAAACCAACTCAAAGAAATATCTTTATAATAGGGGCCAAATTTTCCAAGAAGCAGTGGTTCCCACAGGGTACCGTACGGTACCCTGCCTAAATATTTTTGAAGCCACTCGTGTGCCGTAAATTTCTCAAGGCTTTGCCAACCTGAAATATATCTCAAATATCCCAAAACTGCAGCCATGCGGAGGCGCTCAACAATAGTCAATTTTGAAAACATCAAAAGCTTAAGGGGAGAATCAAGCTGCAAAATATCACCATCAATATATGAGGAAGTATTCGGTCGAGAAAAGCGAAATTTCACCCCAATTTCCTCAGCGAGACTTCGAATATCAGAGTCAGAAGTAAAAATATGGTGATAATGCTTTTCCAAAGGCCATTCCCAACCGTCGTTTTGAAAGCCCATGGCAAGCCCTCCGGGAGTCGCTTCTTTTTCAAAAATCTGAACCGTATGACCTTTTTTTTGAAGTTCAAATGCCGCGGTCATTCCAGTAAGTCCCGCTCCAATTATTGCAATATGCATATCTCCAATAATACCATTTCATCGATCAAACTCTTCATCCCATAATTTGAAATAAATCTCTTGACAATTGGTTTGTACGCTGAGTAATATGAATCATGGCACTTACAAAACATCAAACAAGTCGAATCAAACGACATTTGGGAGAAATGGCTTTTATTGGAGCAATTATTCTCATTCTCTGGGCAGTCATAGCAATTGCAAAATCACAAGGGCTCTAACTCCTATTCAATTCACTTCAAAGTTTGTATATAATCAGATCTACGTATGATGATTTATGTAGCTGATCTTCGACTTGACACCGATACTCGCGAAGTATCTCGCGCATCAAAATCAATTCATTTGACCAAACAAGAACTAAAACTCCTTCAATTTCTCATGGATCACAAGGATGAACCGGTTTCAAGAGAACAAATATTAAGTCACATCTGGCACGGTGCAGGCACCATAAAAACCAGAATTGTTGACGTGTATATTGGATATCTTCGGAAAAAAATAGATCATGGATTTGAAAAAAAACTCATTAATACGCTCCATGGAAATGGATATATGATATCTGGTTCATGAAGAATTAGATCTGAAAGAAGGTTCCCACAAAATAAGCAACCGATGCAGAAAGACCACCGACAAACAAGATTTCCCCCACCGATTTTATGATTGATTCCTGCGTAACTTTAAAGCGAAGAAGTCCTAATAGTAGTAGGGCAAAGCCTGTTGCAATTATCGCCAAGGTAAATGGATGACCAAAGGGAAATACATACATGTACGGAATAAGCGGTATTGCTCCAAAGATCACAAATGAGAGAAATGTTGCAATTGCAGAAAATACCGGACTTTCGTCAAAAGGGTTTGCCATCTCAAGCTCATACTTCATCATGAAATCAATCCAAAATGGCTTATTGGTACTATAAATATCGACAAGTTGTACCGCCTGTTCCTTGGAAAATCCTTTTTGTTTCAAGATTTCTTGAGATTCAGCTTTTTCAATGTGTGGATTTGCGTCAACTTCGCGTTTTTCTTTCCGTTCCTCTTTTCGATAGCGATCCTGCTCTGATCGTATGGATAAAAAATTCCCCAGTGACATAGATGCGCCATCTGCAAAAAGATTGGCAAGGCCAAAAAGAAGCACCGCTGCAAATCCAAGGCCACCAATCTGACCACCCGCACTTGCACCAGCAAATCCTGCAACAACCGCAAATGTCGTCACGATTCCATCGTTTCCGCCATATACAATCTCACGAAGATACGTACCAAAGGGAGATTGCCTATGTTCTTCTTTTATATGCTTTTCAAGATCTTGACGAGTGTAATGCATGATTTATTGTAGCAGTTATTAACTAATTCATCCGAAAATTTGATATTTGATTTCCGTTTATTCCGGGTCTTCGCATATAATCTGGTAGTGAATCAATTCCATCGGGAAAATATTCAAGAATTTCTTGTTCATCAGGACGCAGTTTAAAATCGTCATACAGTCGCGAAGCCTTGTCAAGAATATGCGCGTAAGACGCAACTCCTCTTTGAGCTACTTCATTTGGATAATCGTATCGATCATTTACATAATCACTCATTTGAGATGCCATTGATGCAATTTTTGCCAACGCTTGTATGGGAGATTTTCTTGCCTCAAACACAATATTAAATGGGAGTAAAACAGTTGCAGCACCAACCTGAACATTCCCTTCTCCAAATGGCTGTGTAATCTGCAATGGCATAAAGGGGAGCATGCTAAGCGCTTGCTCCTTGGAAAAACCTCGGTTAAAGGCAGCTTTTTGAATATCATTTACTGGCACCATAGGAACGACCCTCTGTTGTCCTACCCACCATGCAGTGGTTCCGATTTCTTCCAAATACGGATCATTGCTGCGATTTGCAAGCCACGAAATACCTGCAAACACATAATCATGCGTCGCACTCTGCATTGTTTGAAATGATTTTGCATCTAAGAATTTCACGGGCTGGAGTTGAGGATAAAGATTGTCAATTTCCTCAAACGCATCTCTCATCTGCCAACTTTGTGACAAAAATCGATCTCCCTGTTCTACTGACATAGATTACATTTTATTTTCAATTTACTGATCTGAAAAGCATTCTACTATAAGATGGTGATAGATCGAGCTGTATTTTCCTTGTATGCTCTTCCATCACTACTTTTTTTACCAATGGTATTTGCCAGATAAATTGATGAATTTTTACTATAAGATTAAATAAATGGCTTTCCTTCAAGAAGTGCATCAATATCAATTCCACTTATTCCAGAATCTGACAATAGTCTTTCAACATCTTCCTTTTTCCGAAAATCATACAAAACCTTAAATGGTTTGTACTGAACTATTGTTCTCCCAGCAAGGTCTTCAATGAACGCATGATACTCGTTCGGTCCAGAAGGAAACTGAATAAATTCCCACTCTCCTTTCCCCAATTGTTGAACTTGAACAAGGCTACTATCTCTTATGCTTTCAAGAAAAACATCGTCACTTTCTTCAGGAGAGCTGTTTGAAAATCGGAACATACCAATATCATTAGCAGGTGATAGATTCAAATTGAATGTTTGTCTAAGCCCTCCGTTGAATTTGAACGAGTCAAGATCGTGCCTAATAGTGAGCACTTTAAACGCATACCCATTTCTCGTAACATCATTTTCGTGCTCTGGATTTTGCATACTCGGCAATACATCTTCGATTCCTGACGCGAGGAAAAAATTTGGCTGATCGAAGAGAACCACTTTTCCTCCATACGCACGGGCAGTTTGCATAAGTGGATAAAAGTCGATGTTTGCAGTCATATCAACCTCTCTAGGTTTTTCATAGGCTAGCGATGCAGGTAACACTTTACCATTTTCAGAAAAAGTCCTCATTGACCCAATATATCCATCGTAATGTTTACAATCTTCTCCATAATCGATGGTCAAGATGAGACCTCTTCGTAGGGAGGAGCTCACTTGATGTTGGAATCGAACCGCATTGAGATTTACGGTAATTTCTTTATCTGGCACTGCTACATCAAACTCGCTAATATGATTTCGGACATCTTGGCTGGCAGGTTTCCAAATTTCAACAAATTTACCGTGCTCTGCTCCAATATATTTTTGTAATACCTGACCATTTTCAGTTTTCACAACCTCAACCGGAAACGCGTCAGGGAGCTCATTTGATAAAAACATCCCCTCGATTCCCTTGACCTCATCAGGGAGTTCTAGCGCAGAACCTTCGTACCACATTACTTTTCCTCCATGAGATTCAAGTGTTTTTCGTTGTTTTGCAGCCATTCCAGGAAAATCAACAATTTTATAGGAGATATGTGCATAAAATTCAGGATTATGTACCGCGATCCAATCAAGCATTCGAAGCGCAAGAGTCCCCCTTCCTGCTCCCATTTCCACCAATGGAAAGTCCTCAGGGCAGCCTAATTCCTCCCAAACTCGTGCTGCGGCAAGCCCAAGAGTTGGGCCAAATGAGTTATTGAATTCAGGGTACGTAGTAAAATCGAACGATTTCTCTTCTGATATGCGTACGACACCCGTAGAGTAATACCCATGTGGGCCAGCAAGAGACAAATCCATAAATTGAGAATATGGAATTGGACCATCAACAGCTATTGCATTTTCTATGTCAATTGCAGCTTCTGTTCTTTTATAGGGATCGTATTCACCATCCGCACGATATTTGGGTATTGCTTGACCCCGCGCAGTATAATTGAGATGTTCAGCTAATAACATTCATGTATTATAGGCTATTTATCTTCAAATATCAAGTACTATAGGCTTTTAATTATTTATTTAAAAAATATTGCGCATTCCTCAATTGCTGTTAATCTGAAATATTTTGACAATTTTCTTGATTTTTTCCCAAAGAAATAGCCTGAAGGTTTTACAAGCTTTGACACTGAGTAGAAGTATCGAGCAAAAGCTCAATACACAGGTAATCACATCGCTGCAATTACTTTTTCTCAGGTCGTTGCTAACTTCAGGCTTTTTTGCACCTTGTGTGCGATAATCCACCCCTAAAAAGAAGTGGCAGAAGGTATGACTGATAACGGAGTCACCCGTCGCTTGCGCGCCTACCCCTTGGAATAGTTTGAGTACTATCTTTGAGTTTTGCCACGAGCTACGCCACGCCAATTGCTATCAAAAAAAGGTACCATAAATACAGCGTTGGTAAGGCAAAAAATGCTCGACGAAACATCAAAATCGTGGGATCTGGTAAATCGACAACTGTGTCCATCACAATCCCTTCGATTTTTTCGCCCTCTTCGGTAGTAATGACCGCCACTTTCTGACCAGGATTCTTCTTGATATTTTTCAAACCCCAGGCAGATTTAACCCAAGAATAGGCAACAATCGCAAGCATTGCGTATGCAAGCGGTTGATTGCCGATCTTGTGTGTCACAGCGTTCAATACCGCAATCGGCTCGACCACGAAAGTATAAAGGATCGAGACAATCAGGAAGAGCGCGAATCCGCAACCGAGGGAAATCGCCTTTCCGACACCATTTTCTTCAAACCAGGCCTTGGTGTCTTCCTCGATTTGACTACTTGTTTTTCCCCGAGACCACCCAATCAATTTCTGAGTGGGATCAGAGATCAACATCATTGTTCCGACGAAGGCAAAAAACGCCAGAAAAAACGTACCAATTGTACTCATCACAATCCTCCTTGAAAGTATATACACATTTCTGTGACTATCCGAATGGATAGCTCTCTAAACGCTTCGATACAACGTCCAAGGAGCTACCCACTCAGCAACCTTCAAATACCTCCTGCTAATTTTAAAAGTGCAAAACTATCTTTCTAAGAAATTTTACTTCATCAGAATCAATTTTATGATTCTTTTTCAGTATCAATCTGTCATTTCATAGAAATAAGTTTAATGATATACCAATCTATTCAATTTGTCTATACTATAGGCTTTTTAGTTAAAGTTCACTCCTTCTTCATTCTTCTCCTCCTAAATCATTATTCAGAAAGAAAAGAGTGACGCCGAGAGGTGTAAATTACCACCTCTCGGCATTCGTCTCCCCTGCTTTTTGAGCAGGACTACTTGTTGTTACAGTGTTACGACGTGAGTTCGCCGGGGTCGGACCAGTCCGTATAGTCCACCCACGCGGTGAACATGGGGAGGGGCATTCCAGGGCGATCGATCCAGAAAAGGAACGGCCGGTCGATGGTCATAGTTTCCTTTGGAACCACGGCCATCTCGAGTGCAACAGCCATTCCAAAGCCACTGCGGGCAAGAGCGCCCAGATGATTGGCTTTCAGAATGCTCTGCTGTTTGGCCTCAATGATGCGGGCGCGTTGTCCAGTGGCTGAGTTGGTCCACATCTCGACCATCCAATCGACGTCGTTCACGACATCCATGTTTACCATAGGGAAGCGCAGCTTGTCATAGCCTCGCTCATGGCTGAGGTTTTTCTGGATTTGTTGCGCCAACTTCATGAGCGCGAAAGGATCGTCTCCTGGCTGAGGCAAATCCTCCAGAATGGCCATATAGACGGTGTCAGATCCTTGCGTGTAGATATTCGCAACCTGCGCATGGTCTTCTCGGGAAAAAAAGAAATGTAACCCATCGTCCAAGAGGGCTGCATCGTACTTTTTCCCATCTTTTCCATGGACGCTATCGCGATTTCCAGGAGCAAGCCATTTGATAAGCTGCTCATAGACTGACCCGGCGTAAAAGACGTCGGGGCTAGGATTCTGAGTCAACTCAATGGTCAATTTGCGATCGCGGAAAAACTTATTCACGTCCGCAGCTTGCCAAGAGACGACAGCATCCAAAAGTCCTTCCGCCTTCAATGCTACGACATACGGCATTGCCTGCTCAAGCATGGGCAGAAACTGCGCCTGTGCAGGATTAGTCGGATTCCACTGCCGGCCCTTGCCAAGAATTTCTTCAGCAATATCGAATGCGCCGGCAATATCGAAAATGGAGTTAACTTTACTAGACATGGGTTTACTTTCTCCTGTGTTGGATAGATACTTCAAAGGTTTGGAAAGCGGTTGTTGGCACTACAGAGAAAAACTACGGAATTTTGACTTAATGCTCCTCCTTTCATTAAACATACAAGTAGTTCATAGGGAGACGAACCCAAAGTAAGTACAAAGTTATGAGTGAGAAAATTTGAAATATCTCAGCTTTTGAGATATCAAAACAATCTGCATCACAACAAACTTACTTAGGGATAACTCCCTATGAATTGTGTACTAATTGTTAAGGTGCAGTACTACTCCTCCTTCACGCTCCTCCTCCTGAACCCAAGTTCAGAAAGAAAAGAGTGACGCCGAGAGGTGTAAATTACCACCTCTCGGCATTCGTCTCCCCTGCTTTTTGAGCAGGACTACTTGTTGTTACAGTGTTACGACGTGAGTTCGCCGGGGTCGGACCAGTCGTCCTGAGTGATATGCGCCGCAAAGAGCGGGGCAGATACGCCAGGCCGTGTGATCCACATGAGGAAGTCCGTGTCCAGGTAGTAGTGCATCGGCGCACTTCGGGTGAAAGCCACCGCAGTCCCCTCGACCACATCTGCGCCCTTATGATTCATGGCATACTGGACTTCCTGCAGGGCCTGGGATACAAACCAAGGCCCGTTTTCCAGCCCCAAAAGCCAGGTCATGTCAGGCTGAGTTGCCATCTTGACCATGGGGATCACAGCGCCGGAATAGTTGCTGTGGGAATCGGTGCTCGCGCCCTGTTCCAGTTCTTCGATGTAGCGAATCAATTCGAAGCCCTCAGTAGGCCGACCCCACTTGGTCAGATAGGCGATATCGCCGGTCTTGGTGGGAATTTCGATGATCGGATCATTGGAATGGGGTCGATTCAGGAAGGCCACTTTCGCCTTCTTCTTAAGGCGGAAAGCCGGCTTGTTCTGGACCAAAATCGGAGATCCCTGATCTTCTGTTTCTCCATCACATAGCCAGCGGATGCCGAACTTGTTGACGGAGACGACACCGAAATGATTGGCGTCACGTGCCCACGGATTGAGGCGAATGGACAGACCTTCTTCTTCCAGGATGCGGTTCAGTTCCTCGGCGTTGTCTTTGGCCCATCCCTTGAGGGTGGGAACCAGCGACATAGCCTGACGAACGGACGGCATGCGACGAAGCAATTCGGTCTGATTGGCATTCATGGCTTGCCAGTTCTTGCCTCCAATGAAGCCTTCGGCTTCTTGGAGAGCTTTCACAATGGTGAGAATTCCAAATGCTGTAGACATGGGTTTACTTTCTCCTGTGTTGGATAGATACTTCAAAGGTTTGGAAAGCGGTTGTTGGCACTACAGAGAAAAACTACGGAATTTTGACTTAATGCTCCTCCTTTCATTAAACATACAAGTAGTTCATAGGGAGACGAACCCAAAGTAAGTACAAAGTTATGAGTGAGAAAATTTGAAATATCTCAGCTTTTGAGATATCAAAACAATCTGCATCACAACAAACTTACTTAGGGATAACTCCCTATGAATTGTGTACTAATTGTTAAGGTGCCATGTGTTAAAACACTTCGTCGATTATTCGAACCTCAAGCATACAAAAATATTTGTATACCTCAGGTTCGTGGGGGACAAGATTCTGTCCCCCAAGATCGTCTCTCATAACGAAGGTTTTGTTTATTCTTCAAACAGCCAATAAACCTCGACCTTATTGCAACTCTGCCCCCACCCTCCTTCGAGGATGAAGCTCTCGTAACCCGCGACAATTTCTTCGAGCCATTTCAGGTCGCGTCCAGAAAGGCGGCTCTCAAAGATGTTCACTCGTGCGTAAACACCACTTTCATCCTGTGAAGTCACAACTTGGAACGACGGAGTTTTTTCCGATGATCCAAATGAAATGACCGCTGAACCGCCGGATCGAAAATGAAGACCAAACTTTTGGTGATTTTTTGACAAGTACTCTGCCAGAGTCACCTCAATCGGTCCCATTATATTAATTGGAATACTCATGTTGCGATTTTCCTTTCATGAAAAACATTCAAATATATGTAGAGAGACGAGATGCCCATCAAGAAAAAATCTCCTCCGCGTATCATCTACGCGGGATCAAAATAATCCTCATGTGCATCTTCCTCTCCACATGGCCTAATTTTTTAAAGTGCTCACACTACAAGCTTCATGTTTTTTTCATTCATTGTTATGATAGTGTGTGAAAAAGTACCAAACTTTAGCATATCTCACATCATTTGTCAATACTATAGGATTGTATCGTAATACTTCAATAGCTTGGCAACAATGGGTGTAAGATAGGTGATTTATTTATTCTTACATCACCTATGGCATATGTATCAAATCCTTGGATTCCAAAAGTGCGAAGACAGGCAGTAAATGATGTG
>Ga0210057_1010006_pt1 | contig 10834 bp, 11 predicted proteins | sample CryGeyCG2114_010_2_FD_183968 | JGI IMG/M metagenome (GOLD analysis project Ga0210057, IMG submission 183968) | Groundwater microbial communities from aquifer - Crystal Geyser CG10_big_fil_rev_8/21/14_0.10 (SPAdes) (version 2) | ecosystem: Environmental > Aquatic > Deep subsurface > Groundwater ...
CAGCCGCCACAACCGCGTTTTGGTCTCCGACATACGCTCCAGATGATAAGTCGTTAAAACATCGTTTGAATATAATTGACACACCGGGGCACGTTGACTTTACCGTTGAAGTAGAACGTTCTTTAAAAGTTCTTGATGGCGGAGTCGTTGTATTTGACGGCGTGTCCGGCGTGGAACCGCAATCAGAGACAGTGTGGAGACAAGCCGATAAATATCATGTTCCGCGCATTTGTTTTATAAATAAGATTGACAGGATGGGAGCGTCTTTTGAGCGTTCTTATAAAACTATCCTTGACCGTCTTACAAAAAACGCAGTCAGAATGCAGATTCCGATAGGGGAAGAAGGAGAACATAAAGGAATTGCGGACCTGCTTCGTATGAAAGCGTATTATTTTGAAGGCAATATGGGGAATGAGATTCGTGAAGAAGAAATACCGGAACATCTTTTATCTGACGCGCGAAAATATCATTCTGAATTAGTTGAAAAAATAGTTCTAAATGATGAGTCGCAAACAGAGGCATTTTTAGAAGGAAAAGAAATTTCCATTCAAGAATTAAAAAGAACTTTAAGAAAAGCTGTTGTTGAAAATAAAATTGTTCCGGTTTTTACCGGCTCCGCTCTCAAAAATATCGGAGTTCAGCTCGTGCTTGATGGGGTCGTTGATTATTTGCCGTCACCGCTTGATGTTCCTCCAGTTAAAGGGATTAACCCAAAAACAGACGAGGAAGAAGAAAGAAAAGCGTCTGATGACGAGCCGTTTTCAGCTCTCGCGTTTAAGCTTGCCGCTGACCCGTATGTGGGTCAGCTTGTATATTTTAGAGTATATTCAGGCGTGCTTGAGTCCGGTTCGTATGTTTCCAATTCATCAAAAAACGAAAAAGAAAGAATCGGGCGAATTTTAAGAATGCACGCCAACAGCCGCGAAGAGGTAAAAAAAGTATATGCCGGAGAAATAGCGGCGGCGGTTGGTCTTAAAGACACGACAACCGGAGATACGCTCTGTGATTTAGAACACCCCATTGTTCTTGAAAAAATTGAATTTCCAAACCCTGTTATGTCGCTTCGTATTGAGCCAAAGACAAAAGCGGACCAGGAACGTATGGGTATGGCATTAAAGCGTCTTTCCGACGAAGACCCGACGTTTAGAATTACAACCGACTCTGAGACAATGGAGACAGTTATTTGGGGAATGGGGGAGCTTCATCTTGATATTATAGTTGATAGAATGAAACGCGAATTTAACGTGGAAGCAAATGTAGGCAAACCGCAAGTCGCGTATAGAGAAACCGTTACATCAAGCGCGGAAGCTGAATCAAAATACATAAAACAATCAGGCGGGCGAGGGCAATATGGACACGTCCGATTAAGAATCAAGCCGATTGAAGAGCCGGAAAAAGGCAAAAAACAGCCAAAAAACATCAAACGTGAAGACGGATTTGAATTTATAAACTCAATTAAAGGAGGCGTTATTCCAAACGAATATATTCCCGCCGTGGAAAAGGGGGTTAAAGAAGCGATGGAGCGCGGCGTGGTCGCGTCATTTCAAATGGTTGATATTTCATGCGAACTATACGACGGGTCGTTTCATGAGGTTGATTCTTCTGAAATCGCGTTCAAAATTGCCGGCTCAATGGCGTTTCAAGACGCGGCAAAGCGCGCAAAACCGGTTTTACTTGAACCGATTATGAAAGTGGAAGTGACAACACCGGAAAAATTTATGGGAGACGTTAACGGACATTTGAGCTCAAAGCGCGGGCAGATTGAAGGAATGGAAGACCGCGGTATGTTTCATATTATTCGCGCTAAAGTTCCATTGTCTGAAATGTTTGGATACGTGACGACTCTTCGTTCAATGACAGAAGGGCGAGCTAATTATGCTATGGAGTTTAGTCATTACGCTATTGTTCCGGGAAACGTGGCGGAAGAAATTATTTCATCAAGAAAGGGCTAGAGATTTTTATAAAGTATTAAAAGAGTTTCGTAATTAAATTACTATCGCTCGTGCGCGGCACGAGCTTTTTATGTTTTTGTTGACAATTTATATTATCGTGAGACAGAGTTTTTAAAATTTGACAATAAAGATTGTTTAATAGACCCTTAAAAAAGGAGTAAGAGATGTTTTTTTACATTTACAAAAAGGAGAACACGTATGAAAAAGACGGCGCTTTTTTATATAATATTTTCGTTGATTTTTGTTTTTGGAACAAATTTTTCTTTTGCGGCAAATGAAAGTAAAGGGGTTGGTGTTAAAGTTTTTGAAAAGGCAAATCCTGCAGTTATAACTATTTATAATATTCCGAAAAAAGAACCGAAAACAGAAAATGATATTGATTTACCAAATGGCCCTGAATTGCGTGGTGGGCCAAACGATAAACAAAAACAAGAACCGCGCGGTAGTATTGGGTCTGGTTTTCTGATTAAAAAAGACGGATACACTATGACAAATTGCCATGTTGTTGATGGCGGCGGAGATATTAAAGTTAACTTCAATAATAATGATAATACACTTAATGCTTATGATTATGAATATCCGGCAAGAATTATCGGCTGTGATAAACTTACCGATGTAGCCGTAATTAAAATAGAATCAAGAAATGGCGAAGAATTTCCTTTTTTAGAGATTGAGAACGGTTTAGTTAAAGTTGGTGAACGAGTTTTTGCTATTGGGAGTCCTTACAATCTTCCCAACACGTTTACGGAAGGAATTGTTAGCGGGCTTAAACGTGGTCGTATTGCTGGGCCTTATGTTGACTTTATTCAGACCGATGCGGCTATAAATCAAGGAAATAGCGGCAGTCCACTTCTTAATACTTATGGGAAAGTAATAGGAGTTAATTCTATTATTTTCTCTGGAAATTCTAATGGTGGAAGTGGTGGAAATATTGGATTAGGATTTGCAATTCCCATAAAACTTGCTCAAAGCATTGCCGATGAATTGATTAAAAATGGTAAAATAACAAGAGGGTGGTTGGGGGTTGCTATCCAGGAAGTTACACCATTGCTTGCCAAATCACTTGGGCTTGGCAAACTGCGCGGGGTTATTATAAATGATTTTGTAAAAGAAAGTCCCGCGAAGAAAGCGGGGTTGAAGCGCGGCGATATCATAGTTGAATTTGACGGTATTACTATAGATAATCTGCCAAAGGTTGTGGCAAGGACCGAGCCCGGGAAAAAAGTTGAAGTGATTGTTGTAAGGGGAGGGGAGAAAATTTCCTTTACAATTACTGTTGGTAATATGGATAATATGGATGGGGATGATGCAAAAATAGTTTTAGAAAAAAAGAAAGATGTTCCAAAATCCGAACCTAAAAAACAAAATGCCTTAAGTTTCAGAGGTCTCGGTCTTGGTGACATTAACGCTGAAGATAGAAAAAATTATAGAATCAGCGAAGATGTTTCCGGTGTTCTTGTAAAAACCGTGGAAAAAGGAAGCAAGGCCGATGAAGCGGGTCTTAAACCTGGCGATGTTATTATTAAAGTGGATGACAATTCTGTTGATAAAATAAAAGAAGTTTTTGAGTCGCATATTGAGTTGCCTCTCCGTCTCTTAGTTATGAGGGGCGGGCAAACAAGATTCATAATGCTGATGCATTAAATCCTCCTCCGCCGATTCTTTTTTGGATCGGCGGAGTTTGATTATATCAAATTTTTGTTTTATTCTATTTTATCCAAAAGCAAATCATACGATATTGTATGAAACGACCGTTGAAGTTTTTCCGCAACGCTTTCATAGTTTGCTGTAATGTTGTAATCTTTTCGCTTAACCGAAAGGATTAAAAACAATCATAATTTTATTTTTTTTAAAAGTATTGACTCTTTTTTTTCTTTTGTTATTATACTTTATACGGGTTTTTGCGCCCCTTTTTATTTGTTTGGCGTAAAAAATGGAAAACATTAAGCCGGCACGAGGCAATTGTTCTCGCGCATTCGTGCAGGTTTATTGCAGTGTTCATATCCGTTAGCCGCTGGCTATTATTTTATTAGAAATTAATTTTATTATTATGGCAGAAGCATTTAATCGTTCAAAGCCGCATATCAACGTTGGCACAATAGGCCACGTTGACCACGGCAAAACCACTCTCACCGCGGCAATTCTCCATGTGCTTCATATGAAAGGCAATGGATACAGCGCTTCGGAAAAAGGCGTTGACCAGATTGATAATGCCCCGGAAGAAAAAGCGCGTGGTATTACAATTGCTCTCTCGCACTCGGAGTATGAGACGCCAAAGCGCCACTACGCGCACGTTGACGCGCCCGGTCACGCTGACTATATTAAAAATATGATTACCGGCGCCGCCCAAATGGATGGGGCCGTGTTGGTTGTGGCCGCGCCTGACGGCGTGATGCCGCAGACACGCGAACACATTCTTTTGGCAAGACAGGTTGGTGTTCCAAAGGTCATTGTTTTCTTGAATAAGGTTGATATGGTTGACGACAAAGACCTAGTTGATTTAGTGGAAGAAGAAGTTCGTGAACTGTTGGATAAGCAAAATTTTGACGGAAAGAACGCCCCCGTTATCCGCGGTTCAGGATTGAAAGCGCTTGAAGCGGCATCAGCTGATGATGAATGGGCAAAAAAAATTATTGAGCTTGCGGACGCTATTGATGAATATATTCCTGAGCCAAAGCGAGATACTGAAAAACCGTTTCTTATGCCAATTGAAGATATTTTCTCAATTGAGGGACGCGGAACTGTTGTGACGGGCCGTATAGAACGCGGCAAAGTAAAAGTTGGCGGAGAAATTGAAATTGTTGGTATCAAAGACACGGCAAAAACAATAGTGACAGGTATTGAAATGTTTAACAAATCGCTTGATGAAGGTATGGCTGGCGACAATGCCGGCATCTTATTGCGCGGCACAAAAAAAGAAGATATAACGCGCGGGCAAGTTCTTGCCGCTCCCGGCTCTGTAACTCCGCACACAGAATTTGACGCTGAAGTGTATGTCTTAAAGAAAGAAGAGGGTGGTCGCCACACGCCTTTTTTCAAGGGATACAAACCGCAATTCTATATCCGCACTACGGATGTTACCGGTGAAGTTACCCTTCCTGAAGGAACGGAAATGGTTATGCCTGGCGACACTGTGTCTGTTAAAATAAAATTGATAGCGCCGGTTGCTCTTGAGGAACAGCAAAGATTTGCCATTCGTGAAGGAGGTAAGACGGTTGGAGCCGGTGTTGTTACTAAAATAATCGCATAGTTTTAGATTTCAGATTTTTAACATAATATTATTTAATATCAGAACATTCGCCGGTGTATTTCTATGACTACAACAACAAAAAAAATCAAGAAGATGGATGCTGTCGCAAAACCGAAAGTAACACGGACTCATAAAAAAAAAGCTGAAGAAATACCGGCAAAGCTCCGTATTCGCGTGCGCGCTTATGAGCACAAAGTGCTTGATAATTCGGTGCGGCAGATTATGGACACGGCGCTTCGTTACGGGGCGGAGATTGTTGGACCGGTTCCTCTTCCAACGGAAATTAAAAAATATACAGTCAACCGCGCTTCATTTGTATATAAAAACGCGCGAGAACAATTTGAAATGAGGGTGCACAAAAGGTTGATTGACATATTAAATCCCACCGCGAAAGTGGTGGAAGCGCTCACTAATCTCAATCTTCCATCGGGTGTGAGCATTGACGTGAAGATGATGTAGAAAAATAAGGAACGATGAGCGAGCTATTATGGGATAAAATACCCACATGATTTTATAAACGCTAATCGCTATGAAATTTTTACTTGGAACAAAACAGGGGATGACTCAGATATTTGATGAAAACGGAAACGTGCTTGTTGCCACGGTTGTTTCTGCCGGGCCTCTAAAAGTGCTTCAGATTAAAACGAAAGAAATAGACGGATATACGGCTGTCCAGGTTGGTTCTCTAGAACAAAAAGAAAGCAGAATAAAAAAAGCCCAAAAAGGACATTTCCAAAAATCAGGAGGCACGCCGTTTAAATATGTCCGCGAGTTTAGAATATCAGATGACATTACGCCTGACGTAAAAATTGGCGACTCTTATGACGCGTCTGTATTTTCTTCAGGCGACATTATTACCGTAAGCGGAATAACAAAAGGTAAAGGATTTCAAGGTGTTGTAAAACGCCACGGATTTTCAGGCGGACCGCGCACGCATGGACAAAAACATTCTGAACGTGAAGGCGGTTCAATAGGCGCTAAAGGGCCGCAGCGCGTGTTCAAAAAAAGGAAAATGCCCGGACGTATGGGAAGTGATAGAATATCCGTTAAAAATCTAAAAATTATCGCGGTTAATCCTGAAAAAAAACAATTATTAGTATCTGGCGCCGTGCCTGGCAGACGCGGGACACTTTTGGAAATAAAAGGAATATAAAAAATTATGGAATCAACATTATACAATCAAGATGGAAAAGAAAACGGCAAAATCACCCTGTCAAAAGATTTATTTGGGGCGCGTTGGAATCCAGACCTTGTTCATCAGGTAACCGTGTCAATGGAGGGGAACGCGCGCGCGCCCTTTGCCCACACAAAAGATAGAAGCGATGTATCTGGCGGCGGGAAAAAACCGTGGAGGCAGAAAGGGACAGGGCGCGCGCGGCACGGCTCCATTCGTTCGCCTATTTGGATTGGCGGCGGCGTGGCGCATGGCCCTAGAAAAGAAAAAAATTATTCCAGAAAAATAAATCAAAAGATGCGTGTCGGAGCGCTTGTTTCGGTTTTGTCGCGGAAATTTAATGATGGTGAGATTTTTTTTATTGACGCGCTTTCATTAAAAGAACCAAAAACAAAAAACGCTTCAGCCGTTCTTAAACATTTTTCATCCGTCAATAAGATTGATACTTTTGGCGGCTCATCAGGCCGTAGAGTTTTGATTGTTTTTTCTTCTCACGATAAAATACTTGAGAAAAGTTTTAGAAATATTCCACAAGTTTCTTTTGAAGAAGTCAGGAATTTGAATCCCGTTTTACTTTTGAAGAATAAATACGTTATTTTTATAAATCCAAAAGATGGATTAAAAATTTTGGGTAACCGACTTTCTCCGTCTAAAACTTCAGCTAAAATAAAAAATTTATAATATAAAACTTAAATTATGGATATTCACTCAATCATAAGACGACCAATAATAACTGAAAAAGGGTCTATTCTCGCGGAAAAGAACGCTTATGTTTTTGAAGTATCCGAGCGTTCCACAAAAAATGAAATAAAAAAAGCAATCCAGAAAATTTATGAAGTTATGCCGAAAAAAGTTAATGTTGTCACGGTGCCGGCAAAAAACGTATTTGTTCGCGGACGTGTCGGTAAAAAACCGGGATATAAAAAGGCGATTGTATATTTAAATAAAGGAGATAAGATTGAGTCGGTATAAAAATCTGCTCTGTATTTTATTATAATTTTAGAAGTAGAAGTCAAAAAACACCTAATAAGTAAATAAATTATGAAACATTATAAACCGACAACACCATCGCGGCGTCATATGACCACGGTTTCATATCGTAATGTATTGACGACCGATAAACCGCACAAGCCGCTTACAAAAGGCGGCAAACGTGATGTTGGACGAAATAGCGGCGGCAAGATTACCACGCGTCATAAAGGAGGCGGACACAAACGGCTGTTTCGTGATATTGATTTTATATATAATAAAAAAAATATACCAATGAAGGTTGAAAGTGTGGAGTATGACCCAAATCGTTCGGGCTTTATTTCTCTTGTTTGTTACGCTGATGGTGAGCGAAAATATATTCTTTCTCCAAAAAAAACAAAGGTTGGTGATACTTTTCTTGTCGCAGAAGACGCTTTGATTGAAATTGGGAATCGGACGCTCTTAAAAAAGATACCTGTGGGCACTTTTGTATATAATGTTGAAATAAATCCTGGCGCGGGAGCTCGTATAGCGCGTTCTGCCGGAAATTACGCGGAAGTTGTCGCGAATGATTCAGGATATACTCACTTAAAAATGCCCTCAGGAGAAATAAGAAAAATTCAGGATATTGCTTGGGCAACAATTGGCGAAGTTTCAAACGATGAATATAAATTGATGGTTTATGGAAAAGCCGGAAGAAGCAGATGGAAGGGAATTCGTCCGACTGTGCGCGGTTCAGCGATGAACCCGGTTGACCATCCTTTCGGCGGAGGTGAGGGGAGGCAAGGAGCCGGTATGAGAAGGCCTAAAAACAAATGGGGTAAAGGAATTCGCGGCAAAAAAACTCGCCGCGCGAAAAAATACTCTAATAAATTTATTATCTCGCGAAGAACAAAGAAAAAGAAAAAATAATCCTTCCGTGAAGGACGGTCCTTCACGGAAGGACTTGTGTTTTTATTTCAAATTATCTATATTATATATATTGAGTTTTTGTGTCATTTCACACGGCTTGTGTCTTGTGCAATAAAAACTCAAATTAATAATTTTTTCCTTTTTCTAAAGGAGGAAAAATGAAAAAAATTACGCTGTTGCTTTACATCACACTCTCAATTTTTTTGGTATCTTCGCCGGTGTTTGCCGGTAATGATATCAACTGGAGCGGTGACAGTTTCTCCAAAAGTTTCAACACTTTTGGAGAGGGTTTCCAAGAGGTCGTTTCCGATGGTGTCGGGGGTATGGTCCGACCGGTTTTTGAAGATGTAAAACCGGAATTTGGATATGTTTTTGGCCCCCCGCACGGTGCGATTCGTGGGGGACTCTCTGTTTTCGGAAGCACTGGTAAAAATATATTTGGAGGGGTAGGAAAAATGGTTGAAGGGGCTATCGGTTGGGTCCCGGTTGTTGGGATGGTTGGTGGTGTAGTCAATGATGTTTTTTTTAAACCAATTGGCGATGTGTTTGGATGGTTCGGCAACACGGTCGGAGGGATGACATCCAAAATGCATCCCGATAAGAGTGGTTTAAAAACATAAAATAAATTAGCTCTTCCGGCCCCTTGCTTATTTTTTGCAAGGGGCTTTTTTATGGAAAAATAAAAATTTCACTTTTTTCACTGATTCACTAACTTTGAATTACGAAACACCGACGGGAAGTCCGACTTCTCTATTGGTATAATGAAACGCAAATCCTCCTTGTTTATCTCGTCCGGTCGGACGAGATAAACAAGGGGTTGATAATTGCAACATACTTAGTATAAAAATTATAACTTATATAAATATGAGTCACTAATAGATTTTCAACTGGCTGCGCATATAAACCTATAGGTTTATATGCGCAGCCAGTTATAATAAAACAATTGTGCGCAAGGTATTTACTTGCTAGTTTGTATGTATGAATATACCGATTATATACGAAGATAAAACAATACTAGCGCTTAATAAGCCAAGCGGTCTTATTGTCCACTCTGACTTGCGGAATAAAGAACCAACGCTTGTTGATTGGGTTTTAGAAAAATATCCTGAAATCAAAAACATAGGAGAACCTATATCTTTATCAAACGGCGGGAAAATAATACGGCCTGGTATAGTTCATCGTTTGGATAGGGAAACATCCGGTGTTATCATTGTAGCAAAAACGAAAGATTCTTTTGAGTATTTAAAAAAACAATTTCAAGATCATAAAATAAAAAAAACGTATATGGCGATTGTGTATGGACATATAAAAAAAGATTCAGGCATGATAGATAAACAGATTGGAAAATCAAGAAGTGATTTTCGCAAATGGTCCGCTGAATACGGCGCGCGCGGGAAATTGCGGGACGCAATAACGGAATACAATGTTCTTTTGCGCGGTAAAATTTTGGAATCTTCAAAACACAAAAAACCAGAAATCGTTCAAGTTATACCGGTTACGCATCTTAAAGTAAATCCAAAAACAGGACGCACGCATCAAATAAGAGTGCACTTAAAATCAATTGGGCATCCGGTTTTATGTGATAATTTATATGCCGTAAATAAACCGTGCCCAAGAGAGTTTGGACGTCTTGCCCTTCACGCGCTTTCTGTTGAATTCAAAGCAATATCTGGTGAATATCTTTGTATTGAAGCACCATCCCCACCTGACTTTGAAGACCTGCTTGCGCGTATATCACTTGGAGATGCGATCTCCAAGTGAAAATAAGAGTATTACAAATTAGCCGCACTTGGAGATCGCATCTCCAAGTGAATGGGGAAGTGATAAAAAGACAATTAACAATCTATTGTATTGCAGATTAGCCGCATAATTCCAAAGACAGAAACCATAATAAAAATACCGACTATGCCCCATATCATATGTTGTCCGCCTGTTTTTCTTTTTTCTTCATTATCCGCTCCGGCGATAAATTCAAATACACCCCATAAAAACATTACGAGCGCCAAAGCGAAAAAAAATCCAATCAGCGGACTGATAATTTGCTGGTTTATTTTTCCTATTACAGGAATTGTTGTCTCATATACAGCAGCCGCGAATGCTTTTTGAATTAAAAAATCAAACATATTTTTATTATATATATACTACAAAAATCGGCAACACCTTCTTTAAAGTAAAAGTGTATATAAAATTGACGGTCGTCAATTTTATATACTTTTTTATATTTAACCAAAAGATTAAATCTGTTTGGAGTATATGTAAAAACCAAACCCACCGCGAGATCTCACGGTGGGTTTGGAACGATTACAAAAAATCAATGTTTACGGTAATAAAAATCTTACTAATTTTTTATACCCTTTATACCATCAAGCAATTAATTAATCTTAGACCCCAGGAATAACCGGGATTTTTGGGATTTGTTGTTGCGGACTCTCTTCAGTCACGTCAAATGTTCCTTTAAGAATACCAACAAGACCCCAAACGGAAACCATTACAAAGATTGCGATAATACCATAAATCATAGTGTTTCGTCCCTCGTCTCGTTTTTCTTCATCGCTCCCGGCGGTTATATATTTTTTA
>Ga0210057_1010007_pt1 | contig 10834 bp, 11 predicted proteins | sample CryGeyCG2114_010_2_FD_183968 | JGI IMG/M metagenome (GOLD analysis project Ga0210057, IMG submission 183968) | Groundwater microbial communities from aquifer - Crystal Geyser CG10_big_fil_rev_8/21/14_0.10 (SPAdes) (version 2) | ecosystem: Environmental > Aquatic > Deep subsurface > Groundwater ...
CTGGTTGAACCACACACCGCGCAAATGCTTGCGCTACAAAACGCCGTATGAAATTATGACCGAGAACAACCTGCTAGTATTTGTTTCTTCCGACTCCTGAGTGGTGCATTTGAGGGGTAAATGCAGGCAGGGGCATATCTAACCATTATGCCAGAAAACAAGGATCGGCGCAATGCTGCGCCCCTAATTATTGTCCACAACCCTTGTCGTCAACGAAAACACGCAGACGCCTCCTGCCGCCGTCGTTATTCTCGCGACATGACCAATCCCGAACACCATGAACCAACCCACATCGGCGATGCCGTGGACGAAGTCCTCACGCGGATCCTCCCACCCGAAACCGCCGAGCGGTATTCGCAGCTTAAACGCGAGTTGAAGGACACACTTGACGAGATCGAGAATCGCACCAAGCGAACCGTGCGCTGGCTGCGAAAGTCGAACGCGAATCAGCAGGCATTCGACGATCTAGCCGAAGAGAAGCGGCAACTCATCGCATACCACAAGGAGGAATTTCAGCGCCGCCTCCGCGCCCTCATCGAGGAGCTGAAGGACGAGGCGGAATAACTCGCGCATGCAGCTTCCTCTCAAGACGTACGGCGGAAAATTCTACCTGGCGTCCCGCATCGTCGCCATCATGCCCAAACATCTCCACTACGTGGAACCCTTCTTCGGCGGGGGATCGGTGCTTCTGGCCCGCGATCCCGAAGATCGCACCCTGTGGCTTCCGGAACACCGGGGCGTCTCGGAACTCGTAAATGACATCGATGATCGGCTCATCACCTTCTGGCGCGTGATCCACGATCCAGTCACCTTCGAGGAATTCGCTCGGCGCGTCCAGGCCGTTCCTTTCGCGAGGCACGAATGGGAGAGAGCACACCGGCACGAGTACGGGAGAGACACGATCGCCGACGCCGTGGCGTTCTTCGTGTGTTGTCGGCAAAGCTGGTCAGGGGTGATGACGACCTTTTCGCCGGTCACGCGAACACGAATCCGCCGACGAATGAATGGCAACGTCTCGGAGTGGCTCTCCGCTGTCGAAGGCCTCCCGGTCGTCCATGCACGACTACGCCGCGTCGCGATTGAAAACATGGACGCCTTCGATCTGATCCGGCGCGAGGACACGCCGCATACGCTCCTGTACGTCGATCCTCCGTATCTGCACGAAACCCGCACGGCGACCCGTGCGTACCGCCATGAAATGACAGAAGAACAGCACCGGGAATTGCTTGACGTATTGATGAACTGCAAGAGCAAAGTGATGCTCTCCGGGTATCCGTCCGATCTGTATGATTCACTGCTCACTGGCTGGACGCGGCATACGTTCGACCTTCCCAACAACGCCGCCGGCGGCACAAAGAAGCGACGGATGACGGAAGTCCTCTGGTGCCGGTTTTGATGTGCCTGATTGCAAATCACGAGTCGCCGTCTGTTGTCCTTGTCGTCAAGTACAACGCGCAGACACTCCCTTGGTTCGCCCCGTACGCTCCCAGGCATGAACTTCTCTCACACAACAGACTTGGCCAGACATCGCGAACTCTCCCGCCGCTTCCTCAAGGCGCTTCGCACCCACATCACCGGACTCCAGCGCGATCTCTTTGAACTCCTCGAAGATCTCGATGAAGTGCAGGGACGCCACACACCGTTCTGGCGGCGCACGCGGCAGCGCTCCCACCATGCCGACCGCCCTCGCTGGCACGACTCCTTCTCATAACCATCATCGGGGAATGCGGCGGTTCTTCCGGCCGGACGGCACACGGCAACGGCGCCACCCACACCATCGTTCCTTCTCGCCTCCCCGCTTGCCGTGCTCGGAAGGACCACCGCATTCCCTGCTTATTCTCTCTCACCACCATGAACCCCGAATCTCCCATCATCCGGCAACTCTTCGAGCAAGCCGAATCCCACTACCACCGCCGCGTCACGCGCATGCAGCTCAAGCTTCGCGCCATCTACTTCGCCCTCTTTCAGGAAGAAGCCAAAGCGATTGCGTCCGATACCTGCGTCTCCCGCGAAGACGCCGAAAGCATCGCGGCAGACCGCCTGGAACCGTTCTGGAAAGAAACCCGCCACATTCTGCATCGGGTGATCGCTACAGAGAAGTGTGCTCTGGCACGCAACAAACAGATGATCCTCGCCTGGGCCCGCAAGCAAGGAATCCTATAAGAAGAAAACTCACGCATTGGCCTCCTGAAAGAGGCTGATGCGTTTTTCCTGTTGTTTGAGAGTCTGGGTGAGCCGGCTATCCACATTTATCAGCACAGTCAGGATTTGATCATCCGCTTCATGAAGCCTTTTCACATTTTTCTGAAGCCGATGCATGTTGTTGGTCAGTTCTTGCATGTTCTCCTGCATCCGGTTCATCCCCTGGATGACCTGTAGCATACTTTGTCCCAATCTCTGCATGTCCGCCTTGGTTGCTGGCGAGTTGTCGTCCGGCATATGCTCGCATGGTACGCTGTACGGGGTTGTGTTGCAAGAACTACGCGGGAATCACCGGTGTAGCGGACACATCCGTCTCCGTCACCAATCCTCCGCGCCAAGAGAAATATGCAGCATGGCACGGTTCGATCCGCTACCGTCTCCCCATGATCAACCATTCCTACACCAACGGCCCTTCCTTTCGCTCCTTCCAAAACAGGCTTCCCCTCGACGATGACGCTGACGACGAATTCTCCCGCATCATCACGCCGGAAACTGATGGAGAATTTCGACACCTCGAGTGCGAGCTGCAGGGAAGCATCAAACGCATCGACCGGCGCTACAAGCAGATCATCATGGATCTTCGCTGGCGACAGGCTCCGCACGAGGAGATCGCCAAGGTGGAAGAAGAGAAGCGGCAACTGATCGAGCACCGAAAGGAAGAATGTCGGAAGAAGGTCCAGGCCTTCCTCAATGAGATCATGGGGGAGAAGTGATCCGGCAAATCCTTGCCGCTCCGCTCATGGTCGCTCCATCAATCGCCGCGACGTATCCGCAAGAACACTCGCGGTTTTCTGGGTCTGCCGCGTGAGTCCTTCGAGGTCCGGACTGAACAGTCGCGCCTGCTCCGCGAGGTGCCAGGTTTCCTTCGCCAGGCGTATCGCCTCGACCAGATCATCGTTCCGTTCGGCTTCGAACGCCGACACGAGGGCGCGGAACGCCTCCGCGGTCTTCACGGCCCCCTTCACGATCGGTTCATCAGGCTTACTGGCGAGTGCGCCGCGGGCCGCGACAAGTGCGCGTGCAGAGGCGTACTGTGCAACAAGGTACTCTCCCGCCTCAATCATGTGCAGCGTGTTGAGGAGTTCGGTGTCTGCCTCCGAGAGGAGCGCCTGGGCGCGTCTTCCGTCCGAATACATCAGGTAGCGGTGCAGGAGTACGGCCACTTCGCCTCGTGTCAACGCCTTCCCGGGATGGAGCATTCCCTCTGGATTAATCATCGTCATCGAGGCGGCAATCGCGAATCGCACATACGGGTAATACCACTCATCGGGATTCGTCACGTCCGCCGCCAGAGGCAGACGAATCTCGGCATATGCCCCTGTAGGATCCGCCTTGTGCGCGAGCAGCAGTATCTTGAGGAATTCCGCTTTGTTCACCGGCCTCTCTCCGTGGAAGGCAGTCGCTTTCGGTGGCCCATCGATGATGCCAAGCTCCCGCCGTGCAATATCCACGAACGGCAGATACCACGCGTCGGTAGGGATGTCATCGTACACACTCGTGATGCCGGTGAGCTGCACATCGGACTTGAGGTGAGGAGCCACCACGATCTTGACGCCTTCCGCACGGTTAACGAGATTATCGGGCTTGAACGTGCCATCCGGATAGCCGGAAAGAATGCCGTTCGCTTTCAAAAACTCCACCGCCTGAAACGCGAAGTGATCCGGCGGCACATCGGAAAAGGACTGCTCCTGCGCATACGCCAGCGATGCAGTACAGAGAAGAACGGGAACGATACCCGCACCCAGTACCCGCTTTCTGGAGAATGGTTGCACCATAGAAGCGGACTCAATGGTACCAGAGTACAGCGAGGAATAAAGGCAAATTGTCGCTCACAGAGATCTGCACGACACGAAAGGTACGAAAGCTCGGAAAGACTGATTGCATCTTTTCAGATTTGCTGGTACAATAATAGGTTAATAGTACCACACAAACAGACATTGATCCTACCACACCTCCACAAACAACGGGATGATCTCGAACGTCTCGCAATGCACGCAGACCAGTTGGATGTGCGTGACACGGTACGGGAGCGCCTGTCATGGTTTCTCCACTTCCTCAATCACGGGCTCGACGCAACGTGCGAGCACTTCGCCATTTCGCAGGCCACGTTCCGGCGGTGGGCAAAACGATTTGATCCACGTGACCTATCAACACTCGAAGAACATTCGCGTCGACCACATACGCTTCGTGAATCAGACATTGAACCACGAGTGATCGAGATCATTCGTCAGTACCGGAAAAAACACACAACGATGTGCAAAGAGCGTATTGCAGAGATGCTGCAAGAAGACCACGGCATTACACTCTCTCCTTCCAGCGTTGGACGCATCATTCGGAAACACCGCATGTACTTTGCGAATACCCTTTTGCATCGCAGGAAGTTGAGGGCAGAGCGGCACGGCGAAAATGATACCACTTCTCCTTCATCCCTTGCACCATCACTTTCTCTTCTCCTCCTTATCGGCGCAGTTGCCGGCTGTCTTCTTGGTGCATCAACCGTAAAAGCGGAAACCATGACGAGTTCGAGTTTCCAACTCACGACGGATTTCCCGAATCTCGGAGAAGAGCGCACGCACACATCGAGCTCTTTCCAATTGCGCGGCGATCTCACCTGGTCGGAAAAACCGCCGCTTGTTAGTCCAAGTTTCCAGATTGTCACAGATCCGCCTGCTGCCGCCGCAGCTGCCGCTCCACCCCAAGATGCTCAGGATGTAGGCGCTGCACAACTGGGAGGCGGCGGTCGTCGGTTCCTTCCACCGCTACCGCCCCACCGGGAACCTGAACCCCAACCAATACCTCCGCCGGATACTCCATCACGCCTCCAGCCAGCACGTCCTAAGCGCCCGGCTGCACCCGTCGTTCCGCCACCTTCGGGAGAGCTTCCCCTTGCCTCAGTTGCAGGAGGTCTCCCAAGCGTTCCTCGCGAAATCGAACCCACGACGCTGCGCTTCTTCGGAGCCGTGGAACCAGCGTGTCCGGAAGGATCCGAAGAGAGAGCAGTGTACGCTCCCGTGACACATCAAGCCCCGCCCCAAACACCGAAGAATATGTGGCAGTGGATGGTCCTGTTCATTGCGGGAGTAGTTGTCGGCTACCTACTTCGGCAGCAATCCGAATACCAAAACCCCCAGGGCAAACGACCTCCACAATCCACAATCAGAAAAAAGAAACGTCAGTCTCGTCGTGTCTGAAATGTGCATCTTGGAATGGAGACTTTCTTGCTGGCCGTCCTTGCAATCCTCTCCCTCTGGCTACGGCTGCTCCCAGCAGCAATGGCGCAGGTTGGTCCTCAACAAGCCATCTATAACGGTCATGAACACTACCTGGGCTGATGTCAGCTGGCTGAACCTGAATATCGAGACCAGTGAGAAATAGAAGGCCGCTTTTCCTCTCCCCCAAGCCATTTTCGGACGAACCATTAGGCCATATTTGTTTCAGATGCACAAATTCTTTCCACGGACGAATGAGAGAAAATCTGGTATAATCAAGAGATTATAGCATGACACAAATACGCAAACACACCGTCTGCACGTCCGCTCGCACGGCCACTGCGATCCTCGCGATCGTATCGCTCCTCATGCCGAACGTGACGTTCTCCTCATCCTGGAGTCCGACGCTGCTTGTGAATACGGAAGCCTTCCAAGTGATCGACGACAGCGACTCATCCGCGGACATCGAAGTTCGTTTCGGGGATACGGTGAATGAGAGGATCTATTGGGACCGTACGAACGCTGAGTTCCATTTCACCGATGACGTGAACGTGGAGGGAAATATCACAACAAGCGGCGCCATCGTCGCCGAGAGCAATATTCTCACGCACGGGAACATGTCCGGGGCAACGATCGACGGTTTCGGGCTCTACGACTGCGAAGGCTCCGGTAACAAGATCACCTATGACGACGCAACGAATCAGTTCAAGTGCGAGGCGGATCAGTCGGGAGGATCAGCGACATTGCAGGGTGCGTACAACAACGACACGGATGGCGGAGACACCCATATCAACCTGACGGCGGATGATGACACTCTCGTCTTCTCCAATCCTGCTTCTGGCGGAACGAACAGCGGTTGGGTGCTCGTTGTCGATCAAAACGCCAAGGCGGGTTCGGGGCTGCTGATCGACTCCGAGGCGTACACGGGCGCACTGCTCGCACTCGATAATTTCATGCAGGGCAGCCAAGCCTACAAAGCACCACACATCATGTTCGGCTACCAGGGCAGCTTCGATACGAGCTTCTACCGCCAGACTGGCAGCCGCCTGCGCACGGATGATAACTTGTGGGTTGGACAGACGCTCTCCGGAGCCTACGTCCATGCATCAGAGCTTTTAACTGTCAGCGGCGCCATCGTCGCCGAGGGGAATATCTCCACGCGCGGTGACCTCACCCTTAACGCCGATCAGACAGCAGCGGATGTTACTCTCACATTCGGAAGCGATACGGTAAATGAAACGCTGACATGGTTCAACGATGAAAACCGCTTCGAGTTCTCTGACGCGCTCCACGTGACAGGAGATCTCACGACGTCCGGCGCCCTGGTGGCAAACAGTGAGTCGCGCATCAAGGCGAACCTCGATGTCGCCGGCACGCTCTCTGGTGCGTCCATCGTGACCGACAATCTGGTGTCTTCTGCGACTGCTTCGTCCGGGTCGATCCTCGTCTCCCGCACGACCGATGCTCCGGAATGGAAAACGCCCGTCAGCAGCATGGTCTGGTTCATTGACGGAGGCCTCACGCTCAACGCGACCGGTTCTGCGGTCGTCACAATGCCCTTTGGTCTCACCGTTAGCACGGGGAGCCTCCGGGTCAACGTCGCCCCGACAGGATCGGCCATCATTGTCGATATCAATCGAAATGGAACGAGCATCTTCTCGACGCTGCCGCAAATCGCGGCAGACTCGACGACGAGTAACAAGACGGGCACCCTCAGCCCCACCACGTTCTCCGTGGACGATGAGATCAGCGTCGCCATCGATCAAGTCGGAAGCACGACGGCCGGTTCCGGTCTCACGATCATGCTCACCGGGACGCGGAAGTACTGAGACTACGATTGCCTGTTGTGACTCGGGAACGTGATGGTGGACACTGCTACCACGCGTGATGGAGATGTGCTACACTCCTGTACCGTGCGACGATGTGAACTCCCGGCGGTTGCGATCTTCACGATTCTCTGGACCTGCGGAGGCTGGGCACTCGCGCAGGCTCTCGCTGCCGAGGAACTGCGATTCGGTGATGCCCTGCGTGAGGAACAGTTCGGCATCGGTGTGGAGCTCCCGAGCCTCACGGTGCAAAGCGGCGAGTACGACGTGAATCTTGAAACAGCGAAAGCAAACCTGCTTGCCCAGCACCTCGTCGTGAGCGGTGCGCTCAGACTCAAGGGTGGCACCTTCCGAATGGGGAAGAAGCCGGTGTTGGTCTTTGGTGACTTGTACTTCGGGAGTGGCGCAACATTCATTCCTGGTACTGCTCCCCTCATCCTCGACGGCGATCCAACGATCCTGAGCGTTGAGAAGAAAGCGAAAACCATTATCATCCCCGCACGGTACGGTCCTGTGTACGGTCTGACGGGTGCTGTGCTCGTTGAAACCGGTGTGCTCCTCACTGAAACGGGGAGCAGAACGGAGTGGTACACGCCGACGCTCGGCGACGTCCACATCGGTGCCTCCCCGGGGACAACATTCCTCTCATCCGACACGACGTTCAGCTTCCTGCAAGTTGGGACGGGAGACACCCTCGTGAGTTCCGGCTACGCGCTCACCGTCAATGGCTCATCGACGGGAGGCACGCTGATCTACGGGGAGCTGCGCCTGAATGGGAGAGTGGGAGCCACGACCCAGACCCTCTTCACCCAGCGGCATAACTATTTTCGGACATCAGGCAATGGAAAGGTTACAACCGTCTCGGGGACGGGGACGGTCCTCCTCATCGGCTCCGGCGCCGACGCCGGTGCCCCCTTCTCCCTCACTATCTCCGGCAGCCTCCAAAACCTCATCCTGGATAGCGGCCTCGTCGGGTACTGGAAGCTGGATGACGGTGTAGGGGTAACTGCACGTGACAGTTCCGGAGACGGGAACCATGGGACGTTTAACGGGAATCCCCAATGGGATGGCGATGCGGCTGACCGGCCTGTTTTGCAGTATTTCAATCCTTTTTCGGTACAGTTAGACGGTTCAACCGATGAAATCGATACGGGCACAGCCATTCTTTCCACGTCCGACGGTAGTCAGCCTTATACCTTTTCAGCGTGGATCAAAACAACCAACACCAATGCGTTTCGCACGATTCTTTCCCAATACACGGCTGGAGCATCAGACCGCTTTGGCCTGTTTGTCAGTGGAGGGAAACTACTCTGGTGGAAAGGCTCGGACAAAGCCAAATCTACGGCCAATGTCAATAACGGCACTTGGCAACACGTTGCGGGAGTGCGCGCATCCAATGGTGCCGTTACGCTGTATATCAACGGCAATGTGGATGGAACGGGAACCGATACCGATGATTTTTCAGATAATTCGTTTGTCATCGGAGACCTTGCAGGGGCTGCATTCGAATTCACCGGTCACATCGACGACGTCCGTATCTATGACCGCGTTCTCTCGCACTCCGAGATCCAAGCCCTCGCCAACGGCAACAAATCGACCGGCTCCGGTGTCTACACCCTCGGTTCAGCATTGGATGTCAATGGCAATCTGAACATCTATGCGGGAACGCTTGACCCTACGGCGGATAACTACAACATCACGGTCGGCGGCAATGCCCAGATCCACGGGGAGATCACGAAGCGGAGCAATACCTTCACGATGGATGGGACGAGCCAAACATTAAGTGGCTCGACCGTGTTCCACAACTTCACGAAGACGATGACGGCAGCCGACACGTTGTATCTCGATCACTCGGCCCGCCAGAACTTCTCGGGAGCGCTCACGGTGCGAGGCGCTGCGGGAAATCTTCTGAGCCTGCGCTCTACAAGAGTGGGGAGCGGCACCAACTTTCTCCTCGATGCCGATACCGGGACGCAGACAATTGATTACCTGGATGTGCAGGATAACGATGCATCGGGAGGCGCAGAGCTCGTTTGTACGGGATGCACCGATTCCGGGAGGAATACGAACTGGAGTTTCGTTGCCGCTGCCGAGGCTGTCAAGAAGATGAAACACTGGTTCTTCTTTCTGGAGTGAACGCCTCGTGCAATGAGCGGCGAGGGGCTCGACGAAGAAGGCACCGACGGCCACGGCGTGTGTGAGAATCGGCCAGATAGGAAGGCCACGCTACGATTCGGAATACCTGTCAAGTCTCCGTTTCCTCTTCATACAGCCGATGTAAAGGGGGTGACAAGAATGAGGATTGTGGTATAGTCGCATCATGACCCCTCTGGAATCGCCCGAACTGGATACCCGTTCCGCAGAACCCCCATCGACCCCCGAACGTAACGGTACAGTCAGTCCTCTCACAGTAAAAGAGCACGACGTGCGCCTGTCCGTCCGGCAGGCGGGTTCGTCCCTTGGCTCTATCCTGCAGGATACGGCACGAACCCAACACGCGCTCCCGTACCCGCATCGGCATGACAAACAAATCCTCGGACGCCATGTCGCTGTTGCATCGAATGCCACGGCGGAAGTCGATCAATCCGGTGCAATTCGCACAGTGAAATTGCTCGATACGGAACCGCTGAGGAAGGCGACCGGAATCATGTCAACGTCCGCTGCTCATAACGGGGTTGTGCCAATTGACGTGGCACTGTCCGATCCCCATTTCGCCCTTTTCGGATTGCAGGATGCCGAAGATACGGTGCAGCTCTTTCGAGAGTTGCAGCGCCCGGATATGCGTATGCTCCTGCAGCGGGATCTGGGTATCCGCCTGGAGAAACTCCCTCTCGAAGTCCAGCTACATCTGATCCGTTTCCTTGCCGGAGAGGATCACCAGACATTTGTGAAGCTCCGCACTGTTCTTCATGCACCTGGCCGGACGGACGAGGATCGTACTCATCTGCTCACGTCCTTCCTCGCATGTGCCGAGGACGTGACTCTCGGACACACCATTCTCCGTCTCGCCGACGAACCGGGCGCAGATGCGGTGTTTAGGGAATACGCGGCACTTCTTGCCGCGGCGCGGCAGGGTGCCACGGAACTGACAGCTATGTACGAGGCGGCGCATTGGAAGCCCAGGGAAGGCACGTGGAGCGAGTTTTACCGATACCTCCTCCGCGATGCCAACGAACTTCTGCGCCATACCGAACAACTCGTGCAAAACCTGCCGCGGTCTGCGAAACCCGAAGAACGAGAGGATGTTTTTCAGAAAGCTCTCCAAGGCGTCCGGGACCAACTACAGACGGAGCAAACGAACGTTCGCTCCACCAATTTTCTTCGCAAGCTACGAAGAATGTGCATATACATCCTCCTTCGTCAGGTTCAGAAGCTCGTAGATGTCGTAGCGTTTGAGGAGGTTTTTTCCCGAGAGATATTCGAGAGAAATCAGGAAGGAAAATCCTTCCACCTGTCCTCCCTGCCTTTCCACAAGATGCGCACAGGCTTCTGCAGTGCCGCCAGTTGCGAGAATATCATCAGCAATCAGTATCCGTTCACCGGGTTCTATGGCATCTTCGTGCATGTGTAATTGATCTGATCCGTACTCCAGATCAT
>Ga0210057_1010008_pt1 | contig 10833 bp, 15 predicted proteins | sample CryGeyCG2114_010_2_FD_183968 | JGI IMG/M metagenome (GOLD analysis project Ga0210057, IMG submission 183968) | Groundwater microbial communities from aquifer - Crystal Geyser CG10_big_fil_rev_8/21/14_0.10 (SPAdes) (version 2) | ecosystem: Environmental > Aquatic > Deep subsurface > Groundwater ...
TCAATTTTTGTGTTTTGCGTGTTCATTCAATAAAAAATAGTTCAAACTGTTTTAATTAATTGGCGTTAAGCTTTTCCGTAATCAGTATATAAAAATAGAATTTTTTGCTTTTTGGCCGAAGAATCATTAATTGATTAACTCCACAAACTATTTAGCCGCCTGTTTTTTGTGGGGTTAACTTGTAATATCAAAAAAGCAGTGGGCTTTTGCAGTCCGATTGAGCGACAGCGAAAATCGTACATCGTGCTTAAACGGCGAAACGTTTAACGCCTTGGCCGAGTGCCAAGCAAAAAAGTATGGTTCCCGCAAAGAATTCAACATTTTATACTAAATAATGGTTTTTGAATTTAATAAAGCTTGTCATCCCCTGAATTCAGTCATATTTTGCTTTATAAAAACATTTTTTAGAGACCAAATCCAAAAGCAAAGCTTTTTTAGGTAGTTTTTTCATTATATAAATAATTTTTAAATTATTGAGGTGGATTAATGGTTGAAAAAACGCAAGGAGAACAAAACGAAACTAAAGGTTTACCACAGTCAAAAACTAAATTTTGTTCTGAATGTGGAGAAAAAATTAGTGATAAAGCAATTGCTTGTCCAAAATGTGGAGCAACACAACCTGGAGCAGAAACTTCAGAAAAGAAAAGCAGGACAGTTGCAGTAATTCTTTCAGTTGTTATTCCTGGTACTGGTCAAATGTATGCTGGGGAATTTGGAAAAGGATTATTGATACTCTGCACTTTTTGGCTTGTAATACCTTATTTTTATGGAATATATGATGCAGCAACAAGAAAAGACCTTAAATAACTCAATAAAAGAAGCAATAGAATTCCTAAAAGAAAACAAACACTGTCTATTGTCACACCAGTTACCTAAAAACTATGGCAGATGTCTAACAATAAAAGGCATAAAAATTTGTTCAAGATGTTTTGGGTTTTACATAGGCATTTTATCTTTAATAGTAGTTTACAGTTTTATAGTAAATCAACCAATATTTGTTTTAACAGCAGTTCCAGGAACAATAGAATGGGTATTATATAGATTTAAAAAAATTAGTATTAAACCAAAATTCATTGCAATTAATGGTTTTTTAATGGGATTAACTTATTCTTATTTTTTATTTAACTTCTTAAAATTAAATATAACTCCCTTAATGACAATTTTTTTAGTTTTTTATTCAGCAACGTTTTTAATAACCCTAAAACATTCAAATTAAAAAATTAGAATTTTTTTCAATCACTTTAAACCTATTAATTCTAATTAATTTAACTGGCACAATTTTTATTATAAGCCATTTTGAAATTTGAATTTAAGATTTCAAGATTTCTGTTCAATTGCTTTAATGGTATAATAAAAGCCCAAAAACACAGGGATTACAATCCAATACGCAGCAAAATAAACAATCAAGTCAAAATGGTTGGCTAACACAAAACACAAAGTAATCAGTGCTACAGTTACTAACAAAAAATATTGAGCCAAACTTTCCTTTTCAATTAACATGCTTTAGTCTCTAATATTCTGAACAAACCTGTATTTTATTATTTCGTTTAGCCAAAAAGGCAATTTGTTGAACAGGGAATTCAAATAATTATTATTTCATTTGTTTTATTTTTTCAATAATTTTTTTACCTTTTTCAGATAGAACATAATGTCTGTAATTGTGTCTTTCCGGGGTAATGCACATCACAAGTTTTCTTTCAAGTAATTTGGACAACGTATTAGAAACGCTTTGCTGATGCAAATTCAATTCTTTGCCCAATTCAGTAGGTGTTTTAGGAGAATTCAGTTTCTTCAAAATTTGGACTGCAGTTTTACTCTGTTTTAAGAATGCAAGGTCTTCCCACATATAAAAAGTGTTTACAACCTAATAAATAGCACATCACAATCCATTCACAATCGCTTTAAAATGTTTTCTTCCACTATTTTTAGCATAACTAAATTTATTTAGGAGGAAAGTTTATGAAAAAGTATTTATGTATTGGGCTAGTTCTGTTAATTTTTTTTTCTGGTTGTACTTCAAGGGAAAATGTTGCTCCCAATAATACAACAACTCCGACAAATAATGAAACCACAGACAATTCTAATCTACAAAGCAATGAAACCAAGCCAAGCAAATTCCAGATAGGTCAAACTTTTACAGCAGATGATTTAAAGTTTACTTTGAATTCTGTTGAATTTAAGGATATTATTGAATCAAATGAAGAATACATGTCAGATAAAGAGGCAGAAGAAGGAAAAACTTTCATGATTGCAGAAATAATTCTTGAAAACATAAGCGAAAGCGATGAATACTTTAGTTCAAGTGATATTAAAGTTTTAGATGAAGAAGGATTTGCAATTGATTATGAAGCAGGAATAACCTCAATGTATTTAGATGACGGAATATACATTGGAGAAAGCATTCCAGTTGGAGCAAAAAAGAAAGGAAAAATAATCTGGCAAGTTCCAAAAACCCAAAAACTCACTTTTAGAGTTGAATTAGGTTTTTTGGACAAAAAAGTAGCAGAATATGAAGTTAATGTTGGGTGATTTTAATAACTATAAAAAGTCAGCTTGATGCTTTGTCTCCGGGGTCGAAAATACTACTGTATACTTTCTTAGCTTTAGTAATTATATTTTTTATTGGTTACACTACTGAAAAAGTGACTGATTCAACGGATTACAGCAAAGATTCCAAACATTCTGATTCTACTGAAACTAAATTTGCAACATGCAATCTTGATAAATCAGATAAATCTGAAGGAATTATGTGTTTAGGAGAAACAGAAAAACTGTCTATAACAATAATGAAATTTCATCAAATAAGTAATGCGGATATTATGACTGGTTTAGAGGATTTTCTTGGAAAAGAAACAAAAGAGAACTGGAAAAACGAATATTTTGTAGTGCAGGTAACTAACAATACTCTGAAAACAGAACGATTGGATTATTTTTTTCTTAGAAACTTTAAAGTGTTCTCAAACGAAGATGAAGTAGATTTTGAAATGAAAATCTCTGAAGGGGATGGTTACTCAGTAGAAATATTGTCAGGAGAATCAGTATTTTACTATGCAAAAGCAATTTTGCCAAAAGAAAGAACAATAACAGAAATTCAATATAAAGATTCGTTATCAAGTCCATATCAGCAAATAATATATGATTTTACTCAATAATTTATGGTGATAGTTAAATGAAAAAGATTTTGTTAATTGGATTGGTTTTTTTAATTGTTCTTTTTGGTTGTGCTTCTGTAAAGGAAGATTTTTCTTCAAATGATGGATTAAATAATTTGTCAATAGGAACTGAAACAATATCTAAGTTTGAAGTCTGTAAGAAGCATGTTGAAAATCCTCTTGAAGATTACATTAAATATGATACTGAATGCGTGTTCAATCTGGCTAAATCAAAGGAAGACTGTCAACAAATAACTAAATTGAAGAGAATTGAAGGGATAGCTGGATGGGAAGGTGACCAAGTTCAATATTTCAAAGAGTCTGATGTACTAAACTGTATTGAAAAATTAGCGCTAAGAAATAATGACCTTGATTTATGTGATGAAATAAGCAAAAAAGGATCAGCATTTGTGAAGCAATGCAAAATACAAATAGCAGTGAGTCAAGAAAGTGTTGAATTGTGTTTGGGTATTGAGTATTCAAAAGAGTGTATTGGAGGAATCATTGGGCAATACAAGTACATGGATTATTGTTCAAATCAAACCAACTTATTCTTCTTACAAGCCTGTATTATGAAAAAATTGAATTTCAATAGTTCTGAAGAGGTTAAAGAATGGACTGAAAAACTTGGCGAACTTGGAGAAAGCGCTTTTGGAGGAACCAATCCGTTTGCAAATAAAGATGAAGACTTTGCTACTGCCGTCCATGCAATAATGGAAGAAGACTTATCTTTATGTGATCAGGCCGGAAGCCAAAGACAGTCTTGTTATATGTCAATGTTTTATTCAAAATATGAAATGAAGAAAACAGACTGTGAAAAACTAGAAAATCCAAGTAGCTGTTTATATGCACTTTATGTTCAAAATCAAGACATACAAGGATGCAATTCTTTAACCAATGAATACCAAAAAGAGAAATGTTTAGAGGAAGTAACTAAATGAAGAAATTTTTTGTTTTCTGGTTTGTTTTGATAATTTTCTTTTCTAGCGGGTGCACTCAACAAAACCAATGCACTGTAGACAATGACTGTAAAATAGATGATAGTCCTTGCGTCAATTATTTATGCGAATCAGGAAAATGTTTTTCTACAGCAGTTAACAACGGAGCTAATTGTGGAGAAGGAAAAGAATGTTTTATGGGGGAATGCGTCAAAAAAGAATGTGATGCCCTTGAATGTGACCAGAAAGATAAGTTTGATTGCAATGGAACAACAAAGGAAACATACAATTATTCCTGTATAACTGAAGAGTGTAATTATGAATTAGAAATAGATGAAAATAGTTTTGATTGTGGTTATATTATTCCTTGCATTGAAGAGGACTGTAATTCAAATAATGCTGAAAAGTGTGAAGGAACCACAAAAATAACTGAAACCTTTTACTGTGACCAAAAAGAAGGATGCACTAAAAAAACTAAAGAAGACACAAATAGCACAGATTGTGGATATAAAGCACCTAACGAACCACGAGAACTTGGCGAATCAATAATACAAGATAATGAAAAAGTAACTATTTTTTCAGCTACAAAAAAAGACAGTTATAACTGGGTAGGAATTTCGGGCAAAAGTTATACAAATTTTGCTGAAAATGGAAAAACATTCTTATTTTTAGATATAGAAATAGAAAATGTTGGAAACTCTTCTTTCTTTGCCTGCCCAAGATTCGATTCAACTATAAAAGATACGCAAGGGAACAGCTACGACACAAGCACTTATTTAGATACGGGATCATTTGATTGCACAACACTAACTCCAAACACTAAAAAAAGAGGGCTTATACTTTTTGAAATTCAAAAGTCAGCGACAGAACTAACTGCAGTTTATGAATTTAGTATCTACAACGACACATTCGGGTATTGGACAATAAGCAAAACAAAAAGCGAAAACAACCCCCAAATAAACTGTAACTCAGATGAAATAATTAAAGACGGAAAATGCGTGGATTGCGGAAGCGAAGGGCAATCATGTTGTGCAGATGGATGTGATTATGGAAAAGAATGTTTTAATGGAATCTGCAAAAGCTGCGGGGGCAACGGAGAACCAGCTTGCCCATCAGATGGATGTGACTACGGTTATGAGATAATCGGTGGTGCTTGCGTTAAAAAATGTGGAAGTTATGAAATAAGACAAAATGGTGTTTGCATAGAATGTGGCGGGGCTAACCAAATTCCGTGTACAAGCGGTTGTGATTACGGGCATGAACTTTTAAATGGAGTTTGCGTTAAAAAATGCGGGTCGTATGAAATAAGACAAAATGGAATTTGCGTTTCTTGCGGTGGTGCAAATCAAATACCTTGTAGTAATGGTTGTAGATTTGGATATGAGTTATTTGGTGGAATGTGCATTGAGTCCTGTGGGCTGTTTGAAATCAGACAAAATGGAAGCTGTGTAGAATGTGGAGATTGGGATCAACCTTGTTGTGAAGATAATAGCTGCTCTTTTGCATATGGAGCAAGCTGTGTAAATGGCGTGTGTCAAGATAAAGGCTGTGGTGAATTCGGTGAATCTTGTTGCGAGGGGAACACTTGTAATAGCAGCGACTTATATTGTTATGAAGCAGAATACTCAGATAATTTTTGTTTATTTAAGTCTTAAGTTAATTAATTACCTTATTAATAGGCACAATCAAAGCAAATTCATTATTTCTATTGCCATTTTAAATAAATGACGGATTTTACGCTTTTTTACTCAAAAAAAGACTCATTTTATGCAGGGGTTTCATTTCAAAAAAGTGTTGCATTTGTTGCTTTTTTCTTCACAGTTTTTGGAATTTTTGTTGATTTTTAATAAAATTCTCCTGGCTTTCAAGTAGTTGTCGTTCTTCATTATCCAAAGCCTCCAATTCTTTAACTAATTCGTCAGTTGAATTAATGACAACAGTGTTTTCAGTGCTCAAGTTCTCCAATAACAGTTCATACTTCATTGTGGCCAAAACGTCTGAAATCTTTAGGTCGTCAATCAATTTGTCTCTTTTCACTGGATATTGGGTCTTTTCAGCATACAAAGCATAAATTGATTTAATAATAGACAATTGCATTTCCTTGACGCCTTTTGTGGTATTCTGTAAGGCAATTTGGGCTAATTCCTTACGCCCTTCACTCCAATTATAATTAGCAATCCACTTTTGAATTGTCCTGCTATGCACTCCAACTTCTTCTGCTATTTTTTCTTGCGTTAAACCAACACAATACAAATGAAATGCTTTAGCTTTTATTTCCCAGTCAATTCTTGCAGGCATTTAATCCCTTTTTTCAATGGCTTCTATTGAATAAACCATTTTTACACTTTTCATTTTTGCTTCCTCACTCCCCCAGTCCCGTTGGTCCCTTCAGTCCACTCGGTCCAATTTCAGTATATTGGGGCTGATTGGGCTGATTGGGCTGGTTTGACTGGGAGAGTGTCTGTTGTTTTTCATCTTCAGTTTCTTGAATATAATCAGGCAAATATCTGCGTTTCAGGCGATTCAAAAGCTTTGGCTCCCAACACAAATAACGAATTTTTTTTCTTTTCTTGCCTTCACGTTCAGTTTCTATTGTTTCCCACACTCTTTTATCTGTAAAACCTAATCCCTTAGCTACCTTGCCCAATTTTATTAGGGAAATGCCAGTGCTTTCAGAAACTTCAGAGTACCTTGCTTCTGTTTCATTATTGAATCTATCGTCATCAAAGAAAGCAATTAATTGTCCTTCTGGTGTCTGAGAACGAATTTCAATGATTTCTTTTTGGTATTCTTTGGCAAAATTCCAGAACTCTGCTTCCAGTTCAGGAACAGCTTTCAACAAAACATAAAAAGCAGAAAAAACTTGCTTTAATCTTGGCTCTAACCCTTTAGCTTGGGGTTCTTTGTTTAAATCCAAAACAAGCTCTGGATTTATTTTTCTCAGGGTCTTAAAACGGAACATTAAAAGTTTTCCTTGAATCTCTTTTTGTTTCTGAAAAAAAGATGGAGGTAAAACGTAAGGAATATCTTTTCTTTCTGTTTCTTGCATTGTTTCAGTTAAAGTTCTGGCTTCAAGAGCCTTGTCATGAAACTCTCTTCTTCTCGCAAAGATTTTCGGACCAAAAGCATCAAAAAAATCTAATTCATTCAAGTTATCGCTATTTGTTCTCACAACAGGTTTTCCTTTTTCAAATCCACCATTCAAAACTTTTGTAATCATTTGGGATTCATCAGATTTATCTCGATCACATTCTTCAATTATTAATGTGCCTTTCCATTTCTTTTGCAATCTATAAAGCGCTGAAGGAGTTACTGCCCCTGAAATAAAAATCGGTCTATAACAAATTCCTCCAACTGAATCAGTCAATCTTGTTTTGCCTTGCCCTGTGTCTCCTTTTGCTGAAAGGTAAGGGATAGTAGTCAGTTTATCAAAAACCCAAGTTAATAAAACATACAAAGCACAAATAACATACATTATTTCTCTGACATCTAAAACATATTTCAGCATAACTTTAATTTCTTCAAATAATTCTCTAACATCATATTCAATTGCCTGCTCTGGCAATCGCACTAATTTTAATTCAAGTTCTTCTCCTTGTAGGGGATAAAACATTTCTCCATTAACTTCAATAAATTCCTTATATTGAACAGATTCCTCCACATAACAGGCAAAAAAAGAGCCATCTGTTTTTGTTATCTGTTCTACCATAATGTTTTCTAATACTACCCCTGCTAATCTCTTTTTTTCTTCTTTCTTTTCTTTTTCAGGCTTATCTGCCTGTTTAACAATTGTTTTTGAATTTATTAATTGAGGAATCCTTAATTGTTCAATTTCTTTGTTTATTTTGTTTAAGCTAACTCCTTTTTCAACTGCATTCGTTTTAATTGTTGTTAAATCATGTAATGCTGTTTGATTGTCAATATTGACTTGCCCAACTATCAGTTCTCCTTCTTCAGAAATTATTTTTGCAGTGAATACTTTTGAATTTTGGCTGGCTACAATAATGAATTCTTTCATTTTATGCACCTTGAGTTGCTGTTTCATTTTTAAAGAAGTTCAGTTCGTGTTGTTGCAGGGGAATTTTTTCTAAAATTTCTAAGATCCTTTGTGCGCTTCCTGATTGTTGAACACAGCAACAGCAGACATAATATGTTTTTTGTCCTCCGTGAACAACAAACTTAAATTTTTTTGGCCCTCCGGTTATTCCACAAAGTTCGCAAAACTTAGCTTTTTTATTTTTCAAAAGTACCATTAATATCAACCTCGTTATTGAAGCCCTTTTGGGCTTCATTTTTTTCAGACAAAATCCTGAACAAAGTGAAATAGTTTATCTGATTCTTCTTGCAAACCCTTTCCAAAAATCCTTTGGTCTGACTGAAATTCATTTTTGTTTTCATTCAGCTTCCCTTTCTTTTTCTTGAATTTTTTTATGTTGTTTTCTGATAAGAGTTCTTAAAGTTGAAGCTATGTTGTCAGTTTCAAAGAACTCCTTAATTTTAGAAAGCTTTTTTTCATCTTCTTTTGTCATACGAAAGAACAAACCTTTCACTTTAATCACCTGATTTTTATCTAAAATAAATCTCGGCGATATCGCTTTATAAAAGTTTTATCACAAAAACATGATATATGGTTTATTTCAGCAATGGTCAGAAAAAAGCAGTAAAAGGAGAATCAAAACATCCTCAGCTTCAAGCTAAAGCTAAAGATAAAATTAGAAAAATGCCCGAAGTAATAGAAGAAATTAAGCTTGCTGTCTATTCCCGTTTTGGTAAGGAATACAGACAAGAAATATTTGCTGCTTTTGCTAAAGAATTTTCTGCTCAGGATTTTTTTGAAATATTTGAGGCAATGCCTATAACAAAACAAAAAGAGTTTATTAGAGAATTGCACATGAGAAGTGGCGCAATACATATAAAAATGTACAACTTCTTAATGTCAAATTATAAAACAATTGAAGCCGATCTTGATTGGCTAAAGAAAAATAAAAAATATTTAAAGGCGCTTTATGAAGTATCAAAACTTGGAGTAATACAGTCAGAAAATGAGATTGGTGTTTCTGCTGGCATGTTAAAAACCTTAAATGATAAAAATTTTCTTTGGAAAGAAGAGAATTATAAGTATTATGGGGTAAAGAAAAAACGGAAAAGAAGGAAAAAACCATTGAGAATATATTACGAACTTTCATCTTATGGAGAATGGCTTCTTGAAAAAATTCCAAAATAGTTTTATGCTTTTAGTCCTGCTTTCTGAATTATTTTGATCGCTTGTGGTTTACTCATTTTTTGGAATTCTTCCATTAGCTTTAGCAGGGCTTCTTGGTTTTGCCTGTCTTTTTCTCTTTCTTGTTCAATTTTGACTAATTTTTCTTTGAGTTCTTTTAATTCAGTTTGCTGGACTTTAGAGACAATTCTTTCATCTAATCTGTTGCCGCATACGCAGACACTGGAAAAAGGGCTGTTTAGTTCACCGCATTTCTTGCAGGTGTCAGGCAGTTTAGGCTTTAATTCGTCTTTATTGAAAAAGCCGTCCATTGAATCAATGTATTTGGCAGTAGTTTTTTGGGCAATATGAGTGTAACGCTGAAGCATTCTTCCGCCAATTCTTTGCCCGACATGTTTTTGGATTACTGCATCAGGCCAGCTTAACCTCTTCAATAAAGTAATGCCTAAATGCCTTAACTGCCTTGGAGTAACCTTTTCAACATTAATATTAAGCCTTCTTGCAGTGTTTTTTAATTGCTTAACAAAAGCTTCTCTTGTCATCTGCCTTAAACCATAATAGCAGTCATTCAATACAATAAAAGGAGAATCCAAAAAAATTTTATCAAATTTCAAGGGATGGCCTTGACAACCAATTCCATTCAAGTAACTCCAAACATATTTTGTTGCCCAAGTATGCCTTTGAATTCTTTTGCCTGTCTTGCCTTTAATTACAACATTCATTTTAACTGGCCTGGAAGTTAAATCCCCTAACCTTACTTCTTCATCGTTTTCCTTCAAAAACTTAAAAGAACTGACAGTTAAATTGTATTCCCCTGAACGCAGGCAGCCCTGAATGCCCATTAAAAACAAGGCAAACCATTCAATTGATTTTTTTCTCCATTCCTCTAACAATAAAATGAATTCTTCATCTGAAAGAATTTCATCTTCATCTAATTCATTAATTGTTTCTTTAATGCAAGGAAACTCTAAATCAAAGCCCTGAAGTTCAGAAGAATTAAACTGCTTTAAAACGAGTTTTCCAACCAAACGATACATTCTCTTAGAAGAATTAGAAATATCTTTTTTTTCCAGCAAAACTTTCCTTAAATCTGCTTTAGTGAATTCACTGAAAGGCTTTTGAATGATTTTAGCTATTTGAAGGCCTTTATCCAAATAAATTAATTCCCTCACTAAACCAAAGTTTTTGCCGGAAATAGATTGCTCTTCTTTATGCTTTTCAATTAATTTTTCAGAATCAGCTAAAAAATTGCTTCCAAGCTTTGAAAAAGCTTGTTTCATTCTCTTGATTTTTTTTCCAACTTTAAAATAGTCTTCAGAATACTTTAAGGACATAAGTAAGTTCCTCCTATTGAAATATTTAAATTCTAAGGAGGGAACCTTACCTTTTTCCTTCACGCCTTGGCCGGGATTTGAACCCGAGTCACAGCCTCTCCGCTTTTTTCCAAAATTTATGTTTTTGTTCAACCTTTTTTTGAAAAAGGTTGTTTTGATACAACTTTTTTCTAAAAAGTTGTTTTTGC
>Ga0210057_1010010_pt1 | contig 10833 bp, 8 predicted proteins | sample CryGeyCG2114_010_2_FD_183968 | JGI IMG/M metagenome (GOLD analysis project Ga0210057, IMG submission 183968) | Groundwater microbial communities from aquifer - Crystal Geyser CG10_big_fil_rev_8/21/14_0.10 (SPAdes) (version 2) | ecosystem: Environmental > Aquatic > Deep subsurface > Groundwater ...
GGTTGAGGAGGGTAGGAGAAAGAACGGGTATGTGGGGGTTAAAAAGATTTGGCACAACAAAAGAAGGAACTGCCCGTCTTGGTACTAAAGCAATAATTGGGGCCTTATATGGCAAAGAACTGCATGAACGGAGAATGACAGCAAGAAAGGGTGAATTGATGGCGGCCTATACAAGAGGAGTGGCTTTGCCTGGTGGACGACGGTTTTGGTCAGCCGGTGGACTACTCCAGCACGAAGAAGAAGCAACAGCTAATCTGGAGGCAGCGACAGGACAAATATTATGGGATTACTACAAGAGATATCCGGAGAAGAAAAAACAAGTCACTCGATTTCAGCTGAAGGCCACGGAAAGCCAAGATGCCTTAAACAAACAAAAAAATGAGGCAATGAAGGAAATAATATCCAAAGAAATTGAAGAGGTTGACAAGGAAACAAAAAAGGTGAAAGAAGAATTAACAGTTGAATTTGAGGGAGGGCAGGTAAAGATTGACCATTTGGAACAAACAAGAAAAAAATTAAATGAAGAAAAACAAAAAGTATTGAATGGGGCCTTAGACACCAGACAAGCAGAGATTGAACAAAAAACAGATCAGGATGCAGCGGTGCAGGAGGCATTAGGTAAATATCAAGCAGGAGAATTAACGGAAGAAGGATATGGCGAGATACGCCGAAAGGCAAGGGAAAAAGTTGTAACTGATGTCAAAACAGAAATTGATGAGCAATTTCAGCCTCAGTTTAGCGAGTTGGATGGGGCAGAAAACGATCTTAAAACACGAGTCGAGAATCAAGTAGCAGCTAATTTAGCCAAAAGAGGCATTGCAGCGGACAGATTGGTTTTGGCCAGGAAAAAAATTGTTTATGATAGATTGATGCTGGAAGATACAAAAGCTCGGGCGGAATTTTTCTCAGCAGAACAAATAAATGGTGATTTAAGTCAAACTTCAAGAGTGGATAAAGATGTTTTTGGCAAGCAATATATTGTCACCCAAGATGATGTCCAGGCCTTTGTCAGAGGAGATTTTGAGAATCTTGCCAAAGACAGAGCAGATCAGCGGGCAGCCATTATTGCTGATTTGAATGAAAGAGTGGGAGCGCTTAGAATGCAGGCCTCTCAAAGCTTTAATCCTCATCAAGCAGCCGCTACCCGGTCTTTGTATAAATTAGCTGAAAATTCTGGTTATTTAAGTGAAGTAGAAAAAAATCTTTCCCCAGAGGAAAGGGTAAAATTAGCTCGGGCCAAAGATATTCAACAGCATGAACATTGGGGCGAAAGATTGGCTGCCTCTCGGCCCTTGATTAATGCCATTGCCAATCGGCCGGCAGGCCAATTAAGTGCAAGGGTGGCGCCGATTGCTAACCCTGATCATATTAGAATTGCCGAAGAAGTTTATGAAGATGTAGAAAAACTTGATCCCGCCCAGATTGATATTGGTCTCTTGGAAAGAAAAATTAAACCCAGTGCCCGGCCTCAATTTTCTGCTTTAATTTCAGGAAGAATAAGAACCGTAGTTGATGACCAGCTAATTGATCTAATTGCCCCTCATATTGGTATTGATGCAAAAGACGAAAAGGGAAAAGCTGAAGTAGTTGCTAAATTTGCTCCTCACAGACAAGAGATTATTGAAGCTTTGCAGGATCCAATCAAGGCCAGAGTAAATATTAATCAGATTTTTCAGATTTTAGGGCAAATTGACCCTAAATGGCGGCAGCGGCAGTTGCCGGCTACAGTTGATCTTTCAACCTTAAGTAGAGAGAGCCGGCTTTTGGGCCATTTGGACTCTATGGTCAGAAATGAAGATTTTAGTGGAGAGGCAACCCAAATTAGCCAATATGACAAAGTGTATGAAGGATTGGATCCTGCTGTTGTCCAACAGAGGATTGAGGGTTCTGATAGCCATATCAGAGATATTTTTGAGTCATCAGTTAGTAATTCAGTGCCGGACTTTAAAACTAAAACCAAAGCGGGCATTGAATATATTTCCAGCCAAAAGCCACCAATTCCTCAGGGAATGATTGAGGCCTGGAAAAAAGATCCCGAAAGATATGCCGGCGAGGTTTTAATGGCTTTGCATAATATAAAAATGGCAGGCCAAGCACGATTGGCTGGACAACCCGGGGGGGCCGGTGGTCCTGGCCAACCGCCGCCAGCGGGCACACCGCCGCCAACTGCACCACCTGGTGCGCCAATCGGCGGTTCTAATGTGCCGGGTGGTAATGTCGGTCCACAGCCGCGGGTAAATGTTCCGCCAGCCACACCAGTGCCGCCCGCTGGACCCATACCATCTGCTGGACCCGTCCCACCTGCTGGGCCTATACCATCCGGGGGACCAATCCCGCCAGGGAAAAAAGTGCCCGGCTCGGAAAAAGGACCGCAACCCCGCGTTGAATAAATTAAATTATTCTTGTTTTTAACTGGCCTCAAAAAACCTCTTGACTTTTTTATTAAAATATGGTAAAAAAAATAGAGAAGCTGTTTTGTGTCGCCAGAACTGAATATCGGAAATGGAAGGAGGTGCGAAGATGAAGTGGGAATACAAGGTGATTGAGGGACCTAAGTCGCTGTGGTCGGATCCGAGCGAGCTCATAGCCCCTCTTAACGAGGCTGGTAAGGAGGGATGGGAGCTTGTCAACGCGGTACAGATACGTGATAGCCATTCCTATGAGTACCGATATGGGGCTTACCTCAAGCGGCCAATCCCCGATTAACAAAAAGGAGGACCCCCGTGCCTTGCCTTTCCCGTACGGTCAATCGTACGGGTTTTTTGTATTATTCTAATCCCTTGGCGCCGCTACAAAACCCTTTTTTGCTTAAATGAATTTATTCTGTTTTAGGGGTTGACAAAAGGACATCTATATGCTATAATATTTTGTTAATCAGAATATGAAAGCTCTTTGACATCTGAAGAAGTACTTTCCCCGATAAGGGGAAACTGGTTACCCTGTAACCAGGGACCCTATTCGGGGACCTGAAAACATAGATATCCCAAAATCCCAAGGAGGGATTAGCTTGAGAAACTTTGGTCTGGCTGTTATCATGCTGTTCTTCGTCCTCGCCTGTGGCGAGGCCTACAGCGATTCAGGCAATGATGTTAATCAGACCACCGGCAAGTCGTACGCAATGGAAAAGGCTGAAAGCGCTCAAGCCACGGCCGATCAGGCATTGGCCTTGGCGCAAGCGAAACCGCGTCCCGTGGTCGTCCACAAGACGACTACCCGTGTCATCCGTGGTACGGCGGGTATGCAGGGGCTGCAAGGCCCAATGGGACCGCAAGGCCTTCAAGGTCAGCGCGGTCCGGCTGGAGCGCAAGGACCACAGGGACCTATGGGTCCGCGAGGCCGTCGAGGTCCTCAGGGACTTCAAGGCAAAACCGGCCTTTGGTGGCCGGCAGTGGCGCTGGTATTGGCGTTGGCGATGTTGACAGCTATTCTATGGCAATGTCTACGCCGCCGGCCCAAGCCCAAACTGCTGCCCGCGCCACCTCCTGATCTTGTTGTTCCGAAGCCAGATCCCCCGCTCAAACCAAAGCCTGCGCCCGAAGTGGTAGTTTCTAACAAGGCTCAGGCGAATATCTGGGGACAACCGTTTGAGGCTAAAGCGGAGGTAAAAGTATCTCCTGACCTGCCGCCTATTATCCGGTTGACAAAGGGTGTTTGCAACCCCACTCGCGGCGAGCGGGTGTGGCTGGATGCCACCCCCGCAGGGATCGGCGATGTTATTGAGTGGCGAGTGGAGTTGGCCAACCAAGGCCATACTCCCTTGCCGGCAGAACAGTGCATCATCCGTGACACACTGCCGAGCGGCGTGAAGTACATCGCCGGCTCCGGAGCGTCTATCTTGGGCAACCAAGAGGTTGCTCTGCCGGATCACGTGTTCGCCAAGTCAGACATCGCTATTCGGTCGGAGGTTGAATTGCCAAGTGGCGTCAACCTCTATCTGATGTATCAAACCAGGATGGTGGGCCCGGCGATCGGACCGGCGCCCCAACCGTCTGGCGGCGTGGCTCCCTACATCGTCTCCTTTCCCAAGGAAGAGCCGAGGGAGGAGTCTCCGAAAATCGACGAGGCACAACTTCAAAACGCCGCCAACCAGGCGGCAGGAGGTAAACAGTGATGACGCAAGAAATCGCCAATCAGATCGCTTCGGCAGCTGTCAAGGCGGTCTTGGGATCGTCTGTCATCCAGGGCCTCCAAGAAGAGGTCGCAACTCTCAAGGGGGAGGTTGCAAGCCTGAGTAATCAGGCCGACAATCTCACGAGGGTGGTCACTGAGCTGCTCGGTAAGCAGGAGAAGATTAATCACAAGCAACTCGAGGCAGCTGCGGAAAGTGCAACTCAAGAAACCACCTCCGAGACGACCACCGAGACGCCCCAAGAAGCGTCTGGGCAGCCGTCCCCGCCTCCGCTAGCACCATCTCCTCCTTCCAGGCCGAACCATCGACGGATGCCTTCCCTGACTGAGCTGGCTAAACAGGCATCTCAGCAAAGGGAGGAAGAGCGACAAGCAGCGATGGAGGAAGGCCAGAAGATCTACGAAGCTCTCATCGCCGCCCTTGATGCTGACGGTCTCTTTATACGTAAAATGGGCTACATGCCGGATCGCAGAGAGGTCCATGCTATTGAGACTGCGAAGCAGGAAATCAGGGGCCGGATGCAAGAGGGCGAGTCGATAGAGAACGCAATTAAAGAAGTTATTGAGGCAGGAATCCAGCTGGGCTGGATCAAGAAGAAGAGAGTTCCTCCTTCAACCGAGGCATCTACGCAGGTTGGTGAAGGAGAGCATCAGCCCGAGGCTGAGGCTGGTCAACCGGCGTCTCAAAACGTCGGTGACATCATGCCGACCAGCCTCGAAGCCTGCTTGTCCTCCGAGGGACGGGCAGCGATGGATGCCGCTCGTGCGGCAGCTGAGGCCCGCGCGGCTGAAAAGGCCAAGCGGGAAACTGCCCGCCAACGTGAACAAGAGGAGAAAGAGGAAGCCCAACAGGGCTAATCTCCTCCCTCCACACCCCGTCTATACCCCGCCCCAAGGTCGCAAGACCAAGGGGCGGATTTTTTTATGACTAAAGACAAAGGATAATGAGCAGAAAGCAACATTTTCTGGCCGGCCTCAGTTTTTAATTTCAGGTTATTATTTTGACTTTGATCGACTCTGTCGAAGAAATTTTTGACTTGGCAAAAATTTTCGAGTTTTTAATTTTAAGTTACCTTTGTGCTATAATTGAAATGTAATCCCCAACTTCTTATGCAGGGGTGGTTTTAGATAATTTTTTAGCATTCGTGAAATTAGTGACATATATTCGTGTCATTAGTGTATTGCGGAGCAATCATGCAGTACAAAGTTCCCCAAAAAATTGATATGGAAGATAAACTGATTGGGCCGCTGACGCTCCGGCAGTTTATCTATGTTTTAGTTGGGGGAATGATTATTTATGCTGGCTGGTTGAAAATTGCTCCCATATCTCGTGCCCTGTTTTTCATTATTGCCATTCCGGTTGGTCTAATTAGTTTTGCTCTGGCTTTTGTCAAAGTCCAAGATCAGCCCTTTACTAAATTTATCATGGCCTTTATCCAATATCTTGCCCGACCGAAAAACAGGATTTGGCAAAAAGAAACCCAGAGGGAGGAAAAAGTGATAGTCAATGTTAGCCAAAGGGAAGAAATCAAACCAGTAGCCAAAAAAGTGGAAAAAAGTGAGTTGGAAAAGCTCGCCCATGTCTTAGATACAGCTGGAGAAATTCCCCGACCCAAAGCTGCCCAATCAACCCCAAAAGAGGAAGATAAGGGCGGTGAAATATCGTCTACCACAATGGGAGCGGTTGCGGGCAACCCGCCAGCGGCACCATATCCAGGTGAAGTAAATAAATCCCAAGTTCAAAGCTCAAATGTCAAATCAATGTCTAAAATCTAAAATCCTAAAATTTGATATTAAGTCATTGGGATTTCATTTGACATTTGGATTTTGTCATTTAATCATTAAATTATTATAGGGAGGGGCTTTGGCCGAAACAAAAACAAAACCTGCTTCCACTCAACGGCATTTAGCGATTGCGGAAATTCGCGATGGTATTCTAATCTTAAAAAGCGGCGGTTTGCGGCAGATTCTTTTGGCGACTTCTTTAAACTTTGCCCTGAAAAGTGAAACCGAACAAAATGCTATTGTTGGCGGTTACCAAAACTTCCTCAATTCCCTCCATTTCCCTATCCAAATTGTCATGGCCTCGCGCCAATTAGATCTCACCGGCTATATCAAAAAATTGGCGGAGAAAAAGAACGAGGTGGAAAATCCCCTGCTTTCTTACCAGATGGAAAATTATATTGATTATATTTCTAAACTCATAGAAATGGCCAATGTGATGGATAAGCGGTTTTATGTTGTTGTCCCCTACAACCCAACCAATCTGCCCAAGCTATCTTTTATGCAAAAAGTTTTAAAACCAGGCAGTTATTATGGCAAGGTGATGTCCAAAGAAACTTTTGAAAATTATATAAAAAATCTGACAGAGCGGGTTAATACAGTAAAAAGCGGACTATCTAATATCGGCATCCGCACCCAGCCCTTAAATACTCAACAGGTCATTGAACTTTTTTACGGCATTTATAATCCAGAGGAGGCGGTGACGGAGAAATTGACCAAAGCCGAGGCCTTAGTGGAAGAAGGAAAACAGCCAACAGAAGGACCCGTTGCTGGAAAACCAGAAGACTTGTCCGCCGAAACCCAAAGGGTGAAGGCGGAAGCTGCCCCCCCACCAGAAGAGCCGGCGCCGGCTCCGCTGACGGAAGAGCCCGTGCCTGCCCCCACTCAACCTCCCAGAGAACCAGAACAACCACCTGTCCCACCACAGGAGCCGCCAGAACCTCCAGCTGCCCAAACTCCTTTGCCAACCGAACCACCCCCTGCCGAAACCCCCACCGAAGAGCCCATCCCAGAAAACCAACCACCTACAGAGGGCCCGGTTATTAGCCCAGAAGAGATAGAAAAAATTCAAAAAAACCAAGGAGCAGCCAATGGTTGATTTAGATTTAAAATCAATCCGGGCGAGGATGGAAGTCAGCGAAGAATACCGCAAGGGCTTAGTATCGCTGCAGGATATTTTGGCGCCAGCAGAGTTTATTGTTAACCCCAACCTTTTGCAGATTTCCGGCCGTTTAGCTCGGGTTTTATTTGTTTTCACCTATCCTAGATATTTGCAAACCAACTGGCTCTCACCCTTAATCAACTATGATATCCAAATGGATGTATCAATGTTTGTTTATCCGCTGGAGTCATTTGAAGTTATGCCACGGTTGACCAAAAAATCAACGCAGCTGGAGTCCAGCCGGCGAATTGAGCAGGAAAAAGGCATGATTCGCTCGCCAGAATTGGAAACAGCAATTGGAGATATTGAAGAATTGCGCGATGTCCTCCAGCGAGGGGAGCTGCGGCTTTTCCAATACGCCCTTTACTTTACGATTTATGGTCGGACAGTAGAAGAGTTGGATGTTTTGACTAAACAGTTAGAGTCCTCTTTGGGCGGCATGCTGGCTTACACCAAACAAGCGCTTTTGCAGATGGAGGATGGCTTTACTTCCTGTCTGCCAATTTGTGAGGATTTACTGGAGATTAAACGCAACCTTGACACTGCCTCCCTTTCCACCACCTTCCCTTTTGTCTCCTCTACCCTTTCCTCTGATGAAGGCATTCTTTATGGCATTAACCGCCACAATAATTCTTTGATTATTTTTGACCGCTTTACTTTGGAAAATGCCAACTCAACTGTTTTTGCCAAAGCCGGGGCGGGAAAAAGTTATGCCGTAAAGTTGGAGATTTTGCGTTATTTAATGTTGGGAGTGGATGTCATAGTAGTTGATCCGGAAAATGAATACCAGAAATTGTGTGAAGCGGTTGGTGGCGTCAATTTAAATATTTCTCTTACCTCTCACCAGCGGATTAACCCCTTTGATCTGGCCCGGGGTGTGCAGGAGGAGGAAGAAGGCGAGGATGTTTTGCGGGCCACTATTACTGGAGTTAAGGGGCTAATTGGTGTGATGCTGGGCGGCATTAAACCCGAAGAAGATGGCGTGATTGAAAAGGCCTTATACGAAACTTATAGCCTCAAAGATATCACTGCTGATCCTCAAAGCCATGAAAATCCCCCGCCTCTAATGAGCGATTTTGTCAATGTTTTATCCAATATGTCCATGCCAGCTGCCCAGAATTTGGGCTTGCGGCTACAAAAATACACGACTGGCACTTTTGCCGGTTTATTCAATCAGCCAACCAACATTAAATTAGATAGAGATTTTGTTGTTTTCTCCATTCGAGATTTGGAGGATGAACTGCGGCCAGTGGGAATGTATATGGTTTTAAGTTTTATCTGGAATATGGTCCGGCACCGGGAGGAGATGAAACCAAGGGTTTTAGTGATTGATGAGGCCTGGTGGCTAATGAAATTCCCCGATAGCGCCAATTATCTTTATACTTTTGCCAAGCGAGCGCGCAAGTATTATCTGGGGCTGACGATTATTACCCAGGATGTGGAGGACTTTTTGGAAAGCTCCCAGGGCCGGGCAGTGATTAATAACTCCTCTTTACAATTACTTTTGAAGCAATCGCCGGCCTCCATTGATAAAGTGGCCGAGGTTTTTCACTTGACAGAGGGGGAAAAGTTTATGCTCCTGGAGTCAAATGTCGGCCAGGGATTGTTTTTTGCCGGCCATTCTCATGTGGCCATTGAAATTGTCGCCTCTTATACAGAAGACCAGATTATCACCACCAGTCCCAAGCAACTTCTGGAAATGCAAAAAACCGTCCAGCCGGCTAAGGGAGAAGAAGAGCAGGAACCGAAGACAGGAGTGTAATAAAAAACTCAAAGCTCAAAGCTCAAATGTCAAATGAAATCCAAAATCCAAATTTTAACATTGAGTCATTTAGACATTGATTTGACATTGGGATTTTGTTATTTAGATTTAAAAAATTAGAGCAATTAGGAATTAGAAATTATATGAATGCTGGCAAAACAACCTTAGGGGTCTGGATAATTATTGGCTCGGCCGCGGCGATTTTGTTTCTAACTGGTTTTGGGGTGGTTTTCGCCTTTGCGGCGATGGGGTCACTAACGCGGGAAAACCATGGTTATACGGGAGGGGGAAGTGGCGGTTATACTGGCACATTAACGGGAAATATTCCTACCCCTTTAGCCAATGTATTTACAGAAGTTGGACAAACAGTGGGCGTCCCACCGGCTTTCTTAGCTGCCACTTCATCTATAGAATGTGGCGGACTTTGGTCGGTTGACGAAGGCACTCTTACAAATTGGATAAATAATAATGGGGACGTGGATCAACGAGGATGTTATTACAATAACGGCTATTGGGTATATGGTCCAATGCAGTTTTTAGATACTACCTGGGGAGGTGATATTATGAAAACCAACCGAGCAGTTAGAGGTTCAAAAGAACCACCGCGTATTGCACCCGCAAGTGGAACACCAGGCCAGGCAGCTGGCCAAGGGAGTAATCACCAACCGCCAATAATTGTTAATATCAAAGATGCCGCATATGCCGCTGCCTATAAACACCTTTGGACAAAAAAAGCTAATTTTGGCGATAGCGCTACTTGGACTGATGATGTAATAAGAACAGTTGCCAGAATATATTGCAATGGAGGAACTAATACTGCCGATAATCCGACTACTGCCTGTAGAATAAAAGTTAATAATCAATGGGTAGGATATGGAGCAGGGGCTTTAGATCGCTATAAAAAATATTCGGGTCAATTGAGCGGAGGGCCATAAATGGGCAAAATTAATTGGAAATGGATTGTGATTTTTATTGTAATTGCAATTATAATAATTGCAGTAATATTATTAGTCGCCAAAAATAAAAAAATAATTACAACCTCGACTACCTCACCCGTCCAAATAGGGGCACAAAGAGTTAGCGACTACCCCATTACCAATCCTGTTTGGCTAACAAACGAAACCCAAAAAATTGCTTTCCTTAATGATAATAGATTAGAAATTTTAGATATCAAAACAAATGAAATATTTAGGCCGGTTTATCCTCAAGACGAAGATAATTTCATACTTGTAGATCTAAAAAGTTTAAACAATGAAAGATATATTGGAGACCAGAGAGAAAATTTATTAACCAATCAACAAAATTATGAAATTTTCGACTTAAAAGAGAAGAAACCTCTGGGAATTTTGGATAAGAATATTAAAGATCTCGGTCTAATAGCAAATAATAAATTATATTATTTATATCCCAAGGGTTCGGATAATTGGGATATAGTCCAGTCAGATTTAGATGGCAAAAATTGGCAAATGATTTTGAGCATTAAAATTAAGGAACCCAATTTAGTACCAATCAATGAAAGTACTATTGGCTATTATTCTAGTACAACAGATAAAATATATTTGGTAGATATCAATAAAAAAGGGCAGTCAACTGTTAATCTGGGGGGACAATTTGAAGCGAAAAACATTATCTTTACAAATGGGCAAATTGGGATAGTAAAAGACAAAAAAATAACTCTATTAAATCTTTCTGGCCAAACTGTAAAAACTCTAATTCTGCCTGACTCTTTTCCTAACAACGTTACCAATTTTATGCTGACAAAAGATTATAAAACCCTCTATTTTACCGCTGATGATTTTCTGTATAAATTGAGCCTTCCTAATTGATGAATAAAACTCAAGGACAATTTAGCCGTGGCATAATTTTACCCCTTATTGCTCTTTTATCGGTGGTAGGGATTTTGTTTTTGGGGGCCATTGTCTTTGCCGTAGCCGGCCAGGGAGGGGTGGATACGGACGGGGGAGGTGGAGGGAATGGTAATACTAATGACATTATTAGA
>Ga0210057_1010011_pt1 | contig 10832 bp, 11 predicted proteins | sample CryGeyCG2114_010_2_FD_183968 | JGI IMG/M metagenome (GOLD analysis project Ga0210057, IMG submission 183968) | Groundwater microbial communities from aquifer - Crystal Geyser CG10_big_fil_rev_8/21/14_0.10 (SPAdes) (version 2) | ecosystem: Environmental > Aquatic > Deep subsurface > Groundwater ...
GGTCTCTAATTTCCATGGGGATATGCGGTACAACTTGCACGCACTTCCCTTTATATTCTAAATTACGTTCTTTGTTGATGACCGTCTGGTAGATTCGGCCAGTGGTCATGTAATTTTCTTTGTAGATACTCTGATTCAAGAAGCGTTCATAATTACCGATATCTTGGTCAGTTTCATCCCCATCTTCGGTCACAAAGACTTCACCGTGTTCAATCGGATTCATAGTTCCCGCATCAACATTAATATAAGGATCCATTTTGATAGCACTAACTTTATAACCTTTGGTTTGGAGAATCTCACCAATTGAAGCGGTAGTGATTCCCTTACCGACGCCGGACATCACGCCGCCGACGACGAAGATGTACTTAGTGGGGATTTTTTTGGCCATACTATTGAAAAATTATTATAATTATTTTTTTGACGACCAACAAAAACAAAGACGGTATTATTTTAGTACCGTCTTTTTGTTTAAAATATCCAGAGATCTTTGCATTTGAGGGTCAACTTCTTTGGTGGCGTCAGTAGCTTTAATAATTACTTCTTGGTCGGGAGTAATGCCTTGGTCATTGATGGAGATTCCTTTAGGGGTTAGCCATTTAGCGATGGTGATTTTGATGGATGAACCGTCGTCTAAATTGACCAGGCTTTGAACTGAGCCTTTGCCAAATGATTTCTCACCGACAATGGTAGCTTGCTTGGTGTCTTGGAGGGCACCAGCGACGATCTCAGAGGCGGAAGCACTACCTTTGTTGATGAGCACCACGGTTGGGATATCCTTTAATCTGGCCGAACCAGTACTGAGATATTTATTCTGTTTGGTGTCGCTAAACTTCTCAATCACTACCGGTCCTTCCTTGACCCATTCACTCGACATGTCCACGGCCGTATCTAAATAACCACCGGGATTATTACGTAAATCTAAAATTATTCCTTTGGGTTTTTTGGCAACCACGTCATCGACGGCATTTTGGAAAAGACCCCAGGTGTCATTATTGAAGGCACTGACCGAAATAACATAAAGACCATCGGCGCGCATTTCAGTTTTGACGCTTTTGACAACAATCACGCCGCGGGTAATGGTATAGTCCTTGGTGTTCTTTTCGCCGGTGCGAAAAATAGTCAGTGTAACCTTAGTATCCTTTGGACCACGAATTTGACGGACAGCTTCATCAACAGTCATGTTGGCGGTTGAGGTGCCATTGATGGCAAAGACTTGATCACCAGCTTTGAGTCCGGCTTTAGCAGCGGGCATATCATTGAGGGGTGAGATGATGGTGATAATTTCGTCACGTAGTCCGATTTCTGCTCCAATGCCCTCGAAAGTACCAGCCATATCATCTTCAAACTGTTTATTCTCCTTGGGGGTCATAAAGACGGTATAGGGGTCGCCAGTGGCCGCTACCATGCCCTTTAGACCGCCGTAGAAGAGATCTTGGTCACTTAGCTGGTCTTTATTCACATATTCTTCTTTGATGGTATTCCAGACCTTCCAGTAGAGATTATAGTCAATATTAGCTGTTACTGCACTGGCTGAATTTAGCTTGTCTATACCGAAATAATCAACTTCTTTTTGGACTAATTCCCCGAAGGAATTACTATTTTGGGAGAGGTAGGCACCAGTACTGAAAGCGCAAAAAAGCGACAAAATGCATAACACTGCTACTCCGGAAAATTTCCAAAATCGTTTATTTTTATCAGTCATATTTTAGTAATTATTTTCTTAAAATTTTAATTTGAGGATAGTCTCTTAAATCAATTAATTTCGAAGATTTAACTTTACGGCTCGCTCCCCCATCAATGATTAACTGAGGCTGTTTGAGCCCCAGTAACTGGGTAATGTTGGCTGGGTCGCTGATTGGTTCTAGACCGGTTAGATTGGCACTAGTGGAAACTAGTGGTACCTTTAAGCACCTTATTATTTTAATCAAAAAATCAGATTTTGGCAAACGAACCGCCAGACCATTTTCTTGGCTGTTTAAATCACGCGGTAATAACTTCCGGTCGTGCAGAATAACGGTGGTTGGTCGAGTTGACTCAAACCAAACCTTTTTGAGATATTGGGCTTGAGGAGTGGTGATATAAAAATACTTTTTTAGCATGGCCAAGCTACTGATTAAAATCAGCAGTGGCTTGTTATCTCCCCGGCCCTTGAACTCGCGGAGCTTTTTGATCGCCAGAGCTTTATCCGCTCTGACACTTAAACCATAGACGGTGTCTGATGGTGATAGAACTATCTTTCCAGACAACAAATAATCGGCCGCCACTTTACTAGCTGCCCGTTTGGTATGAGCGGAATCGAGTTTAATATATTTCATGAGTGAAAGTTTAGATTTGGACAATGGATTTGAGCACCCTTAAGGCTTCCGGGAAAAGTGGGGCGAGAATGTTAACTAGCCGCATCAGAAACGGAGCGATTTTGGAAACTGATAATTGCTCTCCCAGAAAACTATTAATCAAAGTATAACGGGAGGCGACATAGATGATCAGACCAAAAGTAAAAGTACCCTCGATAAATCCGAAAATAGCGCCGGCAATTTTGTTTATCCCTTTGAGGAATGGAATGATAGCGATGATATTAAAAATTTTTTCAATTAAATAAAAACCAATACCCACCAAGCGACTGACAATAGTTAAAACGATAATAAAGGAAATGACTTTGCCGACATTCTCATAACCAAAGAACAGCCACTTAAACCATTCATAGAAAATCAGATAGAAATGACTGGCCGCCCAGGCTCCAATCACCATACCAGCCACATAGCCGACCATTTTGATTAATCCAAAAAATAAACCATAGAAAACAAAGCCGGATAAAAATAATATTAAGACAACATCAATTATGGGTACCATATTTTTTTGTATTATTATTGATTAATTTTTGAGACAACGCACAGACATCCCATAATTTCTAATTGCAGAGTTTCTTCCGATTGACTGGCCTCCCGAAGTTATTGCTCGAACAAAAATCTCTGGCTCATTGAGAGATGAGGACCACATCCAGCTATAAGTATTCCTATAATTAAATGATCCATTGATTTCTCGTAGGCCGGATATAATAAAATTAAATCCATCAATATTTTGCAAAACACTACCAGCCGGGCCACAATCATTTACATTAATTCTGTCGGGATTACAAATATTTAAGTAAGGATTTGATAGAAAATTTTCTAGAGTATGTTGTTCAAAATCAGTGGGAAGGTGCCAGCCAGAAGGACAAACACCTTGAGTTCCTGGAAGTAAAGAGCCGTATTGCATGGCCTCGTCCCATTGATACAATGCCCCGTCAGTTACACAATTGTTATTATCATTGTTATAACAATACTTTTCCAAAATTTCATTGTCAGTCTGTGTTGTCGCTCCAGTGACATAATTACCAATATTTAGGTTTTGTCTTAACCAGCATTGATCACCAATTTGAATCGTGTCATAAGTACAGGTGTCGCCGGTGCCGCAGGGATGCCCAGCGATAGTAGAAATAACTATTTGATCGGTGCCGCAAGTAAAACATCTTCGATTTAATATTCCTTGCGGTGTAGCACATTTTTCGCCAGCAGTTAATTGAGCGGTTGGTTCTGATAAACAAAAATCGAGCAAATATCCACTCTCATTAATGGTATAAATATAATCATTGTTGGGACAAACACCGTCATCTCGAGGACTAGGATTTTGGGGTAAGTTGTTCATATAAACTCGGATAGAACTGGAGCCAGTTAAAGATGATCCGAAGGTAATGGCATCCGGATATCTTCCCTCATCTCGCAGATAGAGTTCTAGAGTATTTTGAATCTGAGTAATATCGCTTAAGCGTTTAGTGTCCCGAGCCTTTTGTCGAGCGTTGGTAAAAGAAATAAAAGAGACGGTTAAGATGGTGCCAATAATGGCCACTACCATAATTAGTTCTATGAGAGTAAAACCGGCCTTTATTTTCTGGTTAATCATAGTTATTTTAACTTAAGCGTGGGAATAAGACATCGCCTTTGGTAATTTGAGCAGCACTAAATTGGTCTTTAATTTTTTTTGCTGTCTCCGGCATAAATGGCTCGAGCCAATATGCAATGTTTAAAATATTTTGGGCCACTGGTTTTAAAATAGTTTTAATCTCTTCTTTGCCCTCTAATTTCCAAGGAGTGGTTTGGCTCAAGAATTCATCACTCGCCTTGACCTTATCCCATAAAGTTCTGAGGGATTCACTGAAAGAATATTCACTCATGTTGTTGATAAAAGCTTTAGCTAGATCTTCGTCGCTGTTTAAAGTGAGTTCTAATTTAATCTCATTCTTCTCGAGCAGGTTGGAGGTGCGAGCGGCTAAGTTTCCCAAGCCATTAGCTAAATCAGCGTTATATAACTTAGCTAGATTCTCTTCGGAAAAGTCGCTATCTTCAAAGGCTTGGATTTCTCGTAAGAAATAATAGCGGACAGCGTCGATTCCGAATTTCTCGACTAAACTAAAAGGATCAACTACATTGCCCAGTGACTTGCTCATCTTCTGACCGTTGTTGGTAATGAAACCGAAGATCAAAACTTGTTTGGAGTTAGGTAAGCCAGCTGATAAGAGCATGGCTTGCCACATGGCGGTTTGTTGGCGCAGATTATCTTTGCCGCAAACTTGAACGCCCGGCCAGAAAGCTTTGAATTGAGCTTCATCCTCCGGCCAGCCTAGACAAGAAATATAGTTAACTAAAGCATCAAACCAAACATACATGACCTGCTCAGGGTCTCCTGGCACTTCAACGCCCCAAGGCATTTTGGCTTTTAGGCGGGAGATAGAAAAATCTTGCAGTCCGCTTGCAACGAAGTTTTTGATTTCGGTAAAGCGATGATGCGGGATAACGATATCGGGGTTATTGTTATATAAATCTAACAGTGGTTTTTGGTAGGCGGAAAAACGGAAGAAATAATTCTCTTCTTCGATTATCTCCAAGTCTTTGTCGGGATGAAACTGACAGCGACCATTTATGAGTTCCGATTCAGTTTTTTCTAGTTCACAACCGACACAATATTTCACTTGGTAATTTTTTTTGTAGATATCGCCTTTAGCCAAACAACGATTCCAGAATTCTTGAGTGGCACTTAAGTGATGGGTGTCAGTGGTTCGGATGAAATTATCAAAACTGAGGTTGAGAGTTGATTTTAGGTCGTTAAATTTAACCGCCAGGCTATCACAATAATCTTGGATGTCCATCTTTGCTTCTTGGGCCTTGCGCCAGATCTTGAGACCATGTTCATCGGTTCCGGTATTGAAAAAAACCTCTTTTCCTATCAACCGCTGGAAACGAGCGATGGCATCAGCTCGAATAATTTCAGCGGCAAAACCGATATGCGGTTCGGCATTGATGTAAGGTAAGGTGGTGGTGATATAGAATTTTTTATTAGCAGACATAGAATTGATTACTTATTATTTTTGATAATGACGACAAATTCTCCCTTTTGGGCGTTTAAGTCGGACTTGATTTCAGTTAAGATTTTATTAACATCGCCCCGGTAGGCGGTTTCATGCATTTTGGTCAGTTCGCGGCCGACCATAATTTCAGCTTGAGGGTTAATGACTGCCTTCAGTTCTTCTAAGAATTTTATAATCCGATGTTTGGACTCATAGACGACTACGGGATATTCACTGGCTTTGATTTTTGTTAAGAAAGTTTGGCGGCCCTTTTTGTGTGGTGGAAAACCTAAAAACAAGAACTTGTCGGTGGGCATCCCAGAAATTGATAAGGCGGCGATTAAGGCGCTGGGCCCCGGGATAGCTTCCAGTTGAATGTCGGGGATAGCCTCGAGCACTTGATGCACTAATTCCCCGCCCGGGTCAGAAATTCCCGGAGTACCAGCGTCGCTTACCAGCGCGATTTTTTTGTCTTCTTTGAGGAGCTCGATGATGTGATTAATTTTAGTAATCCCGGAGTGGTGATGATATGATAAAAGTGGTACCCTAATTTCATAGTGCTGTAAAATCTTTCCGGCGACGCGGGTATCTTCACTGAGAATTAAGTCCGCTTCTTTGAGTATTCTCAGAGCGCGCAGACTGATGTCTTCTAAGTTTCCAATGGGAGTAGCGACAATATATAAAGGCATATAGTTAAGCTAAATCTTCTTTTCTTTCCTTTAAGTACTTAGTCCAGTCTTCAATGATACCAATGATAACTTTGAAAGGAGCTTCAATGATAAAGTCCAAGACAAAGACAAAGACGTTGATCCGAGAAATGTTATTAGAGAGAAATTTTCCGACGGCGACAATCGGCATATAAAAGAAGTCAAAGATGAAGCCGAATAAAGTTTCTTTTTCTTCGGTGATAATATATTGTTTGACGTCACGCTTGATGCGGAAACTAAAAAAACTAACAAAGGCTAAGAAGAATAAGAAGATGGTAATACTAACCCAGTTAAAGTTAACTAAAGTTAACATGCTAATCAAAAAATAAACTGAGAGTGTAAACGCGGTCGCGTAAATCAAATTAAATAAACTATTCATAAAATAGTTTCGTCTGGTTGTGCGCCGTAAATAGATTGGTTGAAATTTCTGGTTTTCCACATAAGTAATTTCCTTGATACCCTCAATAATTTTTTCGGTATTTTTCTTGTTGGGAGTTTTAGTAAACATGATAATAATTAACAACAAGATGGCCGGAAAGGTAATATTGATAGCCAGTGATGTGGGGTTGAGTTTTTCGCCAAAGAATCTAATGGCTGGAATTTCAAGTAAAATTACAAAAATAGATTTAGTCAAGAAAATGTAAATAATACTGCGTAAACCAGAGCGCCATAATTGTGATTTCACTTTGGCGTATTTCTTTTCACAATGTTCTTTAATCAAGTTCAAAAAGGCCTTGGTGTTACCAGTGGCATTTTCATAAACCTTGTTGGGATCATCGGCGATAATTTCATTGAGCAAAGAATAAAACAAGGCATAACGTCGAACAATTTTGTCAATTTGTTTGGTGAGGGGGTGGGTTAATTGTTTTTCCACTAATAAATTAATATCATTTAAATTGGTGGCAATTTCATGAATGTCATCAGTGGTCGCCTCTTCCCAATTATTATAATATTTAAAAGCAATGAAACTCTGCATCTCCGGGTCTAGACGTAAGAAAGTCCTAACGATGCTGAGATAAATCTGAATATCTAAATCTTTTTGATACGGCAAATCAGATGGCAACTTAATCACTCGGGATAGAATTTCAAACATGTTGGTCATAATCAACATCTTGACTTCGTCGCGATTAAGATTCTCTTCAATTTCCGTGGTGGCTAAAACTATAATCCAATTTAAAACATGGGAACGCTCTTTACTCTCTTTCTCTTTTAAATCGAGATGGTTGGGGTGAATCTTCTTGTAGTGGTTTCGCAACTTAATATATTTTTCTAGAAGATCAGCCACCTCTTGGATTTTAACTTCCCGAATTTTATCATTGGGCAGATAACCGGCCTGAATTAATTCTGTTAGTAATTTTATGGAAATGTCCGTGCTGTCATATTCCATTACTACGCCCTCAATAAAGATATGACGTTTCAAGATTCTCTTAATGGCATTTTTTCGAAGTAAATGATCATCATCATAGTCAACAGCATTTCTAACTTTTTCATACAAAAAAGATAATTGGGAAACAATATGGGAAACATGAATCTTCGGAATTTCGTCATCGTTAATGCCCACCTCAGATTTTTGCTTTTTGCCATAGATAAACTGGAACAGCTTCTTGGTGTTCGGCGTCAAAGTCAAAGCGACCTGATTCTTTCTGATTAAATTGGGACTAACCATAAGTATAATTGGTAATTATTAGACTCTTTTATTTTATCTGTTTTATTTGTAAAAAGCAAATAAATTCGGGGGAGAATCTCCTTGACAAGCCTTTTTATATCGGGTATTATATAGATGTATAAAAATAATGGCCGTAAAAGGCTATTTTTAATTACTAAAATAGCGCTATGAATAAACTTTCTAATTATATCAAGGAATCAGTGGAAGAAATGAAAAAAGTCACCTGGCCGACTAAAAAAGAGACCTATAACTATACTTTATTAGTTATTGGTATTTCTTTGGCTACGGCTGTTTTCTTAGGTACTCTAGATTATTTCTTCAACTGGGGCTTAAACTTAGTTATCACTAAATAGTTCATAAATTTAGACTTTAAAATGGTCTAAACAAAAACAATCATTATGGCTAAACAAATTTTAAACCAGGGGCGACGCTGGTATGTGCTTCACACCTATTCTGGGTATGAAGAAAATGTGGCCAGGAATTTAAAACAAAGAGTTGATACTCTCGATATGGGAGACCAGATTTTCAATGTTTTAGTTCCGACTGAGAAAAAGACTAAGATTAAGAATGGTAAACGCAAGATTGTTGAGGAAAAGGTATTTCCAGGTTATGTGATGGTGGAAATGATTGTGACAGACGAATCTTGGTATGTGGTGCGAAACACCCCTAATGTTACCGGTTTTATTGGTGTAGGTTCAACTCCAACTCCAGTGGGCGACGAAGAGATTAAGGGACTCATGAAAAGAATGGGTCAAGAAGATCCTAAATTCAAGATTGATGTTAATATTGGTGACTTGGTGCGGATTACAGAGGAACCATTTAAAAATATGGAAGGTAAAATTACTAATATTGACGAAGCTAAAGGTAAAATTAAGGTCAATGTTTCCATGTTTGGTCGCGAGACTCCGGTTGAATTAGATTTCTTACAAATTAAAAAAGTATAATACAGGGATATTTTCGTTGCTTCTGCGAAGATTCCAATTAAAATAATATGGCTAAGAAAATAAAAACTTTAATTAAGTTGCAAATCGTTGGTGGTCAAGCTAATCCTGCTCCACCAGTTGGCCCCGCCTTGGGTCAACATGGTTTAAATATTCAAGAATTCTGTCAACGCTTCAATGAAGCGACTAAGGATCGCATGGGTGACGTAGTACCGGTTGAAATTACTGTTTATGAGGATCGGACTTATAGTTTTATCACTAAAACTGCTCCCGCCTCAGAATTGATCAAGAAATTCGCTAAGATTACAAAAGGTTCAGCTAAACCTTTAACTGATAAGGTCGGTTCTCTAACTCAGGATCAATTAAGAGAAATTGCGCAAATCAAAATGACCGATTTAAACGCTAATGACATCGAAGCCGCCATGAAGATTATCGCTGGTACAGCTCGACAAATGGGCGTTGAGATCAAATAATATTTATTAATTAATTTGTGGGACAGTTCCCTTTTATAAAGAGAATTGGATTGAACCACGAAACAAAATTATGCCAAAAGCAAAAATTGGAAAGAAAAAAGAGATTAAAAAGACAGTTAAAAAAAGCGTTTTACTTTTTGATAACAGCAAAACCTATGCTATTGCAGAAGCGGTTGAATTGGTAAAGAAAAGTAATAAAGCTAAGTTTGATGCCTCAATTGAAGTTCATTTCCGTTTAGGTATTGATCCTAAAAAAGGTGATCAACAAATCCGGGGTGCTATCAGTTTACCTCATGGTACTGGTAAAACAGTTAAGGTGGCAGCTTTTGTTTCTCCGGCTAATGAAAAGGCTTGTCAGGCCGCTGGCGCTGACTTTGTCGGTGGCGATGAATTAATTGCCGAAATTAAAAAGACTGAAAAAACCGACTTTCAAGTGGCTGTGGCTGAACCAGAGATGATGAAGAATTTAGCGACTATTGCTAAAATCTTAGGTACCCGTGGTTTGATGCCATCTCCTAAGAACGATACTGTTACTCAGAATCCAGCTAAGGCGGTGGAGGAGTTAAAGAAAGGTAAAATTAGCTTCAAGAATGATGACACAGCTAATATCCATGCCGTGATTGGCAAGATTAGCTTTGATTCTAATAAGTTAGCTGAGAACTTTAATGTTTTTTTAGAAACTATTAGAAAAGCTAAACCAGCTTCAGCTAAAGGTGTTTATATCAAGAATGCTAGTATCAGTTCGACTATGGGCCCTGGCGTCAAGATTAGTCTTTAATTGATTAGCAATTTAGATATACAAAAATAACCCCGGAATGGGGTTATTTTTGTAGTACAAATAAAGTTAAACCAACCACAACAACAACGCTAAGCCGATGATTACGCGGTAAATACCGAAAGGTATGAAGTTGTATTTCTGGATGTATTTGATAAAGAATTTGACGCTCAGTCCCCCGACAATGAAGGCCACCAGAAAACCGATCCCCAAGATGCCAAATTGAGCGGAAGAAATACTCGATGCACTTTTAATTAAATCAAAACCAGAAGCAGCTACCATTGTCGGTACAGCTAAGAGGAAAGAAAATTCCACGATGGTTTTGCGTTTTAATCCTAAAGCTAAACCGCCGATAATGGTCGCGGCCGAACGCGAGACTCCCGGAACAATAGCGAGGGCTTGAAAGAGACCGATATAGAAACATTGTTGATAAGAAACTTCACTAATGCCCTTTCCCTCTTCCGGTTCTTTCTTCCTGTCATGGAGTTTTTCAAAGATGATTAAAATTACTCCGCCAATGATGAGCGCCCAGACAATCACAGTCAGATTTTCCATGAGGTAGGACTTTATTAATTTGTAGAGGGTGAAACCGATAATGGCAGTGGGAATAAAAGCAACGACTAATTTTTTGATATTCTGCCAATTCCATAATTGTTTGAAGTATAAAATCACTACGGTAAAAATAGCGCCGAGTTGAATCACAATCTCAAAGGTTTTAGCAAAATCATCCGCCTTGAGCCCCATCAGTCTGGAGGTAATGATCATGTGAGCAGTCGAGGAGACTGGCAGAAATTCGGTTAAACCCTCAACTATACCAATGATTGTGGCTTGGATAAAATTCATCATAGAGGTTATTTGAAGGCTTCTAAAGTATAAATATTTTTCGGGTC
>Ga0210057_1010014_pt1 | contig 10830 bp, 12 predicted proteins | sample CryGeyCG2114_010_2_FD_183968 | JGI IMG/M metagenome (GOLD analysis project Ga0210057, IMG submission 183968) | Groundwater microbial communities from aquifer - Crystal Geyser CG10_big_fil_rev_8/21/14_0.10 (SPAdes) (version 2) | ecosystem: Environmental > Aquatic > Deep subsurface > Groundwater ...
CAGGCCGCTGATTTTGATTATGTGTGCCGGAAATGTTTCGGAGAAATTGAACTCAAAAATTCTCTGGAATGTATCGGCTGTAAGAGGCAAACGCGCCTCGGTTTCACTTGTACTTTTTGCGATAAAGAAAATGAAATAGACCAATTGATAATTACGGTGGACTTACTCGCCTCGCCAAAGCCTATGGCGAAGCGCGGGTCAGATTCTCTGGTGGAGAAAATACTTAAGGCCTACAAGTATAAGTTTATACAAAGCATGGCTGTGCCACTGTCTATATTGGCCAGAAGGCGCATTAAAAAACTATTGTCTAAGGGCTTTAGCTTGTTTGGAGACAATCCCCTTTTGATTCCGGTACCACTTCACAAAAGGCGTTTGAACGAAAGAGGATTTAATCAAGCCGAGTTGTTAGCCAAAAACATAGCCGATACTTACCACGTTGTTTGCAACAACGATATTTTGATACGAGTTGCCAACCCCAAACATCAAGCCGAAATTAAGAAAAAGGAAGAACGTTTGGAAAATGTAAAAAACAACTTTGCCGTAACAGATAGAGCGTCGTTACGGGGTAAACCCCGTAGTAGAAATTCCGACAACGGCAAAGCCGCTCAAAATAATACATCGGAATTTTCACTACGGGGCAGGACAATAATTTTAGTTGACGATATCTGCACCTCTGGTGCGACGCTTAACGAATGCGCGAGGGTTTTGAAGGAAAGTGGAGCGAAAAGGGTTATTGGTTTTGTGATCGCGAGAGGACAGTTTAAATAATTTTCAATTTTCAATTTCTTAATTTTCAATAACTTTGCCGATAACCCAAAAGTGTGGTAAAATTTAGTGAATTTTAGGGAGGCGTGGCTGCCTGTCCGTCGAAGCCCGTTGGGCGAAGGAGGAAGCGGTGAAACCCAAAGCCACGCTCCAAGTTTATTGGAGGCGTGGCTGAGCGGTCGAAAGCAGCACACTGCTAATGTGCTGACCGGGAAACCGGTCCGCAGGTTCGAATCCTGCCGCCTCCGCCAATTATTAAACGGCTCACTCTGTGAGCCGTTTAAATTTCTTGAAAAAATGAGCCTAAAATGTTATCATTTTCAGGTTATGGTAGATAATAAAGTACAATCAGGCGAAATAAGGCCGCCGGTGGTGGTGGTTTTGGGACACGTTGACCATGGAAAGACATCTCTTTTGGACACAGTACGCAAAACGAATGTAATGGGAAGAGAGTCGGGCGGCATCACCCAGCATGTCGGTGCCTATGAAATTTGGCACCGACCGCAGACCGACGCTGACTTCACGCAGAATAACGCTGAAAAAATTCCGCGACAGTCCACGTCTAGTCCGCGTCAGTCCGCGGAAGGTAATTTTCCAACCGGTCGGAAAATTACCTTCATTGACACTCCGGGCCACGAGGCCTTTACCGCCATAAGGTCTCGCGGAGCGAAAGTAGCCGATATTGCCGTTCTTGTTGTGGCTGCTGATGAAAGCGTTAAACCGCAGACAAAGGAAGCGATAAAGATAATCAAAGACGAAAAGATACCGTTTGTCGTGGCGATAAACAAAATAGACAAAGAAGGCGCCAATGTTCAAAAAGTTAAACAAGACCTTGCTGCGGAAGATGTCCTTGTTGAGGATTGGGGTGGTAAAGTTCCGGTGGTTGAAATATCCGCTAAAACGGGCAGGAACATTTCCGAACTTCTGGATATGATATTGCTCATAGCCGAACTGGAGGAACTTAAAGAAGATGTCTCACTGCCGGCCGAAGGAGTTATGATAGAATCGCATTTGGACAAACAACGCGGTTATGTTGTTACAGCGCTGGTTCAGAAAGGTATTCTTTCTGTTGGCGACTGGCTCGTGGCCGGAAAAGTCGCGGGTAAAATCAAGTCAATGGATGATTTTACCGGTAAAGCGATAAATGAGGCGCGACCGGCACAACCGGTTATCCTCACCGGTTGGAGTGAAGTCCCAGATACGGGTTTACATTTCATAGCCGCTTACTCCAAGTCAGAGGCGGATGAACTCGTTGAAAGCAATAAAGGAGTTGACCTTACTCCCTTATTCTCATTCCTGTCGGAAACGGCCAATGTTGACTCGTCCTTCGCTAAAAGCTTCGGAGAGCAAAGGCAAAAGACCTATAATCTAATATTGAAAGCTGATGTTAGAAGTTCTCTTGAAGCAGTTGAGTCGTCTTTGAAGGCGATAAAATCGGAAGATATAAGATGCAACATTGTCGGCTACGACATCGGCGATATTTCGGAAAATGATGTTAAAACCGCCATTGCCACAAAGTCGGATATTATCGGCTTCAGAGTCGGTGCCGGACAGTCGGTTGGACGACTTGCCGAGAAAGAAGGAATCAAGGTACAGATGTTCGACGTGATATACGAACTGATAGAAACGATAAGAAAGAATATGGCCGGTCTGCTTGAACCGGAGATTTCCAAAGTACAACTGGGAAGAATTAAAGTTCTTGCCGTGTTCAAGAAAAATGCTAAGTCACAAATTTTCGGAGGCAAAGTTTTGTCCGGTAAGGTGGTCCGCGGTGTTATGGGAGAGGTAATGCGAGGCGACTCTATTATTGCGATAGGTAAAATAGGCCAGCTTCAGCACAATAAAGAAGATGTGAGCGAGGTCAAAGAGGGCCTTGAGGCCGGCATTCGCCTCGATGTCATTTCCGGTCAGCCCTTTGAGGAAGTCAAAGAGGGCGATATATTGGAGATATATGAAGAAGAGAAAATACAGCGTTCGCTGTGAGCATAATCCGAATCTACGAATGTTATCCGAATGCCCCGAATATAACCAAAAGGTATGATTAAAAGATTTTTAGAATGGATAAAACTGAAGGAGAAGTTGCACGACGCGCAAAAAGGACCGCCATTGGTTAAGGAGCGGGATCTATGGTGGATTAGCTTTGGAGAAAATGTCGGCTCGGAGATTAACGGAAAAAGTGGTTTGTTTTCTCGTCCGGGTGTTGTAATAAAAAAGTTATCTCGCGGGTTTTATTTAGTTGCGCCAACTACCTCGCAGAAGAAAGAAGGTACTTGGCATGTTCCTATTAGACAAGAAGGTAGAGCGGTATATGTCTGTCTTCACCAAATCAGGACCATTGACTATCGCAGGTTGTCTAGCCGCTTGGGCGTAGTCGACGAGGAGGACTTCAAGAGAATAAAAGAGGCGTTTTCTGTGTTATATAAATGATATTCCCCGCTTTTTGAGCGGGGCCGCGGCAAATCGCCGAATGTAATTAAAGTATAGCAAATGCCGTATTAATGTCAAATGTGGATAAAAATTAGGAAAAACATGGTGCCGTGGTGAAGCAGTAACACTACCGTCTGCAAAACGGTCATACGCGGGTGCAATTCCCGCCGGCACCTCAATGATTAAAATTTTTCTAGTTCGTCACGGACAAGACGAAGACAACGCAAACGGTATTCTTAACGGCAGACGCGACACACCTTTAACAGAACTTGGCAGACAGCAAGCTCAAACAGTCGCTGAAAAGCTCAAAGATAATGGTATAGAAGTGATTTATGCTTCACCATTAAAGAGAGCCTATGAAACTGCTCGAATTGTTGCTGAAACGCTTGGCGTTGATGAGGTAATTACTGATGAGCATCTTATGGAAAGAGAGTTCGGTGTTCTAACAGGAAAACCAGTTGCGGATATACCAAAATATAGCAGCAAAACACTGCAAACCGACAGGGTTCTTTATTTTATCGAAGCCGAAGGGGCTGAAGATTTTCCTACCCTGTATCAAAGAGGAAAGAAAATTCTAGAAGAAATATCACAACGACATCCAAATAAAAATATTCTTATTGTCGCCCATGGCGATATTGGTAAAATGATTCGTGCTGTTTATCATAATTGGACATGGGAAGAAGGAATTAAAACTCCCTACTTTGAAAATACGGGAGTATTGGAATTATCAGATAGGGATGTCTTAGAATAACCATGAAAACCATTCTCGTAACCGGCGGCAGGCACAATTCTGCGCCTGCCAGTCGGGTATAGAATTGTACCCGACGGCTGCGAAAATTTATTTATGAATAATACGAGAAAGCTCAAAACTATTCTAGTCACAGGAGGGGTGGGGTTTATCGGCAGTCATTTTATCAGGGAGTTTCTACGAAAGCACTCCGACTTTAAAGTTGTTAATTTAGACAAACTCACTTATGCCGGCAACCCGGACAACCTTAAAGACATAGACGCAAATCGCCGGTACAAATTTGTAAAAGGAGATATTTCAGATAAGAAAACAGTGGAAGCGATATTTAAGAAGTTCAAACCCGACTTTGTGGTTAACTTTGCGGCAGAAAGCCATGTGGATCGAAGCATTCACGGCCACGCTGACGAATTTGTGGACTCAAATATTTATGGCGTATTCAATTTGCTGGAAATGTCCAAAAAATTTGGCATTAAAAAATTTGTCCAAATAAGCACCGATGAAGTGTATGGGAGTTTGCCATTGAAATCTGGGATTAAATTCACAGAAAAAACACAATACAGCCCGCGAAGCCCTTATTCTGCTTCAAAAGCGGCCGGTGACCTTCTCTGCCATTCCTATTTTGCCACCTATGGCTTGCCGGTTGTCGTCACTCACTCTTCAAATAACTATGGAAGCCACCAATATCCCGAAAAACTTATCCCCTTCTTCGCGCTATGTGCTCTAAAAGACAAGCCCTTACCCCTATATGGTGATGGCAAGAATGTTCGCGATTGGGTGCATGTGTTGGATAATGTTGAAGCGATTGCAAAAGCTCTATTTAAGGGCAAGGCGGGCGAGGTCTATAACATCGGCGGAGACAACGAGGTGGCCAATATTGATATCGCTAAGAAAATTCTGAAAATTTTACGAAAACCCAAGACGATGATAAAATATGTAGCTGATAGGCCCGGCCACGATAGGCGCTACGCGCTGGACAGTTCCAAGATTAAAAAAGAGCTCGGTTGGAAACCCAAATACGACTTAGACAAAATTCTTGCGGAAACGGTAAAATGGTATCAGAATAATCCCGTGTGGGTTAAGGGTGCTTTGAAGCGCTTGAAGAAGGTCAACCCGCATATTAAAATTTAATATAAGCCGGTGTGGCGGAATTGGCATACGCAACGCATTTAAGACGCGTCGCCCGTAAGGGATTGTGGGTTCAACTCCCACCACCGGCACCGGATTAAATGACTCAATCGATTGAGTCATTTCTAAGTTGACGGCCGGTTAGGGTTGCGTTAAGATAAAAACATGAAAAAGAAACTAAAAAACATCTATTCTTACTCGGTTTTTTATGAAGCTGTTCCGGAAGGCGGCTATGTTGCTTTTGCTCCTACTCTTCCGGGATGCCACACTCAAGGCGAGACGCTCGAAGAAACAGAAAAAAATATTCGAGAAGCAGTCGAGCTTTATCTGGAGAGTTTAATTTCTCGCAAAGAGCCGATTCCAGAAGAAATTAAAACTTTTCAAGGAACAGTTAATATTCCCATCTCACTTCCTCAATAACGCATATCCAGAATACCGTCACTAACTGCCAAGAAAGTAATTCGGGCGCTCAAAGCGAGTGGATTTGTGGAAGATCGTCAAAAAGGAAGCCATCTTATTTTAATTCACCCAGAAACAAGGGCTCGCACAGGAGTGGAATCTTCCGCCGAGAATCGAAGTCGAGTCGAAGTGGCCAAGTTCGAAAGTGGAAGAGAAACTCATCGTTCACGAGCGAGCACTGGCCAAAGCGAGTTAACTATGTGCCCGCAATCGAGAGGGTGTCCTGCCAAGTGCCGGGCATCCTCATTTCTTTTTTGATTTTTAATCGAATTAAATTCATAATTAAGTTACCGCCCCCGTAAAAATTTACTAAAGTAAATTAACGGGGCAAGCAAAGAAAAACCCCAATAGTAGTCCCGCCGTGGCGGGACGCTACTGGGCATGCTTGAAACCCGCCTGAACGAGTTCATTCGGGCAGGTTATCATTCGTGCGGCTCCGCCGCCTGAGCCGAGGCTTTGGTGGGCAGGCGGACTAATTTAAGTATTCTGCACCACGTAGGAAAAGTAACTGGAAAATGGTAATGTGAAAGTTAAGGGAATAATTATTATTTTTTATGGAAAAATTAGAAAATTTAGGCGAAAAAAAGTTAGGAGTCCTGGGTTACAAGATAGAAAATAATCACTATGTGATTAGTCTTCGTTGGAAGGATGGACACGAAACAGAGGAACATTTTCCCATAAAGGGGTTTCCCGTTGTCAATCCTGTAACTGGCGAGAAGTGGGGGGAGGGACATATGGATGGGAAAAAGGCGCTAAAAATCTTGGAAGAAAATGCCGCCAACATGACGGCCGAAGAATTTTCGTGGAGGGATTTTTTATAGCAATTATTGCTATCTCTTAAGAGCTAAATCAAGAAATGTCGAACGGAGTATTTTGAAAATTTTTGAGTCAAAAAAAGCGGACATTTTTAACAATTCGAATACTTCTAACATTCAAACATGTTTAAATCGTCTTTCCAGCCTGTTCTTCGCTCTTGCCCGATGGGAAGCGCGCGGCAAAAAAGAAAGAAGTCCTCAATATAAATAGTAATTGCTAAATTGCTAAATTGTTGTATTGTTAAAAATACTGAAGCAAAAGGAGTAGTACCTTGAAAAGCGCTTTTCTAGCCGCAGTTATTATTCTTTGTAGTGGCAATCTTGACCCCGCCCTTGCTGGCAAGAGCGGGGTTGAGGCTCAAGTTCGGAGTTTCTATGCCTTAAATTCTAAAGTTGAACAGGGCGGTACGCTGGTATTTCAGGTCAATCCACAGTGGATGCCTCCGGCTTCGGAAATTTCTGGCCCAACCATTTTTATTTTTGAAAAACACTATAAGCCAAATAAAGAAGGAAGGGTTTTTGTGGGGGTCGGCCTGGATACTGAACCCGGTAAATATGACGCCACTTTTAACGAAAACGGTCTGTGGGTTTGTTGTGATAAGGAAGAAATAGAGGTTTTGGTAACGACTTTTGAAAAAACAAGAACCTCGCGGTATACCGGGAAACCCACTCTGCGGACTGACCGCCAGAAAAGAGACATTAATAAGGCCTTCGATAACGCTATGAAGTCAGACGGGGCGAACGATCTGACAGAAGGACTTGGCTATGTCGACCCTCTTTGTTTCGCGAGAGACGTTATTGATTCCTTCGGATTTGTTTATAAGAACAATCCTTACCGCAAGCATGAAGGCGTTGATTTGAGGGTTCCCGTCGGAATACCGGTAAGGGCTGTAAATGGAGGCAAGGTGATCTTGGTGGCGAGAAATTTCAGAGCCGAAGGCAATATGATAATCCTAAATCACGGGTTAGGTATTTTTTCGGTCTATATGCACCTGTCCAAATTTCACATCAAACAAGGAGACATGGTGAAGCGTGAACAACTCATTGCTTCATCAGGCAGAACCGGCGCCGGTGTAAGAGAACCCCACCTTCATTTCAAGATTAAGATTCACGATGTTTATGTTGACCCGCTGGAGTTTATTGAAACGGTCAATCAGTATCTGAAATAGCCGGCAATTAGCCGGTTTTTTGTTTTTAAGACAGAGAGATCTTTACTTTGCAGATTTATTATGAAACTTCTGATGAACCTCCCGTAGCTGCTTATCGGTGACGTGGGTGTAAATCTGGGTAGTTGTAACAGAAGCGTGGCCGAGCATTGATTGCACAGAGCGGATATCGGCGCCGTTGCGCAGGAGATCAGTAGCCATGGAGTGCCGGAGGGAGTGCGGAGATACATTCTTTCCCACAATACCGGCCTTTATCGCGTGTTTTTCCACAATTCTCTGAATACTTCTCGGTGTAAGGCGAAGGGTATTGCTAGAAGTTAATTTACCTCTTGGTATCCGCACAAAAAGCGCTTCGTCAATGTCGGTTCTTTTGTCTAAATATTTGTTAAGCGATTCTTTGGCGTCGTCCGAAAGAAATACCAACCGTAGTTTGCTTCCCTTGCCTCTTACAGTCACTTCTCCCCTCTTTATGTCAATCTTGCCTCTGTCCAGAGAGCATAATTCCGACACACGCATGCCGGTTGAAAAGAGCGTGGTAAGTAACGCCCTGTCGCGTAGCGTGTCAAGCCCGCTTCCATCAGGCGCATTCAGCAGGCGATCCAATTCGTCCGGTTCAAGGAAGGTAACCTCTCTCTGTTCCTGCTTGCCAAGCTCAACTCTTTCCGCGGCCAGTGACTTAATGTCTCTCTTGGCTAGATATTTTAAAAAGTTCCGCAGAGCGATTATGTGATAATTCTGGGTTACTTTTTTCAAAGAGTTGCCGTCGGTGTCCTTGAGGCGATTAAGGTGGAGCCGGTATTGTCTGACAATCTCGTCATCTATTTGCGAAGGGTTTGAAATCTTAGAAAAAGTAAAAAACCTATTCAAATACCGCCCGTAATTCTCAAGAGTTTTCTGGGAACGGTTTTTCTCTATTTCGAGGTATTCAAGATATTGGATTTTTAGGTCTCTGACATTCATCAATTTAATTATACTTGTTGTGTCGCAAAATGTAAGTATGTTGACAGAAGTTGACAACGTATCCAGAAACAGGTAAATTATTACCGCATAACGACCGCGCAGGTCTTTTAAAAGGGGGTTTTCGGTGAAAAAAGTAACGCTGATTTGTGTTGCGGCAGTAGTGATGTTTTTCGGTGCTTACCTGTTTCTGCTCAATAAAACGTTGGGGAAGAATGAGAGTTCAGAACAACTGGTGAAGAAAGAAGATCAAACCGCGGTGACTAACGACTATTCCTCATCCGGTGCTATTGCAAAAGCAAAGGCGTTGTCGGAAGGAAAAGATTATCAGGACGAGGCCCGTGAGCTGTTTGGGATTGAACTCTGGTCTTACCAAGAAGACGAATACCAGCAATTCAAAGAGAAACTACTTGTGAACAGTCAGCTTAGTTCTGTTTTTCAGAACGCAAAGAGGGAGAAAGTGACCGTGTTTCTCTCGAAAAAGTTTGGAGTCGGAACTGGCTGGGTAGAAGTCAGTACTGGTGCCACCGACGATAGGATTGTTGAATTTTTGAATAATTCCATGGTAGAGGCAAAAGCAAGGCGGGCGGAACTGAAAAGTTTGAATAAAGAGGCCTCTCAATACGGATTATATCTTTGGTCGCACGACACAGAAAGGTACAAACAAATACAGAGCCGCTTGTCCACCAACAAAGATCTTGCTTCTGCTTTTCGGCTAGCGGCACGAGAGAAGGTAATAGTTTATTTGGACAATAAATTTTCAGTGAATGATGGTTCCGTATACGTTAACATCGATGCTACTGATGAGGAAATTGTAGCATTTTTACTTGGAAAATAACCCAAGTTCCAATATCAATCGGGCTTCCGCAAGGGAGCTTTTTTGTTAAATAAGGATAAGAGACGGAGCGGTTCTTTACAAATGGTATTTTAAGTGTTATTTTTTTCCAAGATTTTTTACATAAGGACATCATTATGACCCCAGAAAGAATGATTTGCTATCTTCTTCATCGGCAGATTATCGTAAATCATCTGCCATGGAGAGTTGAGAGGGGCTGGTCATACGAGGTCACGGCTTCTAACGGCACCATTATCGCTAAGTGCCAAACACACGAAGAGGCAGAAGAAATTATCAAGATGGCTGAAAAAATAGAAAATGAAGTCGGTGATATGGATTGGCCGGTTTCAGATATCTTGGAGGAGTTCTCTCGAGTTGCCGGGAGTCAACGCAAGGATACAAAGTAGTATTTCTCTTTCCCGCCTAAAAACGATAGCGTTTTTAGGCGAGGCTCGCCCAAAGGGCGGCCCGCCGGGTTCCCATATCGGCGGTTTTTATTTGCAATTTTTATTAATTTAGGTATACTGAAAATATATCAATTAATTGCGGTTATCTGGTGACTGGTCCTTCGACTGGCTCCCCTCGGCCTGAGCTCGGGACGAAGGCAGGGTAAACTGGATGACAGGCATGAATAGAGGAAATGTTATCTCCTAAAGAAAAATCAAAGGCCTTGGAAAAGGTCAGGATTCATGAGAAAGATACCGGATCTGCGGAAGCGCAGGTTGCTTTGTTTTCGGAGGAAATTGAACAGCTGGCTAAGCACCTCAAGAAACACAAGAAGGATAATAGTTCCCGCTTGGGGCTTCTCAAGATGGTTGCCAAAAGAAGGCGACTTCTTGAACATTTAAAGCGCGAACATCCAAAAAGATACAATACTTTGGTTAAAAAATTAGAGTTGAAATAATGGCAAATAAGATAACGGTTCCACAAAGAAAAAATCATCGGGTTGGAGTGTTTGTTGATGTGGCTAATATGTACCACTCCGCCAAGAATCTCTATAAAGCAAGGGTTAATTTTAGAGAACTTCTTAAATTGGTAACAGCCAACCGCGAGTTAGTTCGGGCTGTGGCTTATGTTATTAAATCAGACACGAAAGAAGAAAAGGCCTTCTTTGAGGCCTTGGAAAAAGCCGGTTTTGAGTTAAAGTCAAAGGACCTCCAAGTTTTTCCCGGTGGTATGAAAAAGGGCGATTGGGATGTGGCCATTGCTGTTGACGCCATTACCTTATCTCGACAAGTGGACGTGGTGGTTATCGTCTCCGGCGACGGCGATTATGAACCCCTCGTTGACTATCTTAAATTCAGCGGACTTATCGTGGAAATGGCCGCCTTCGGCCGCTCGGCCTCCGGCCGCCTCATTGAAGCGTCTAATAATTTTCTTGATTTGGAGGAAGTAAAAGAGAAGGTGCTTTTGAAATAAAAATGGTAGTTGTTTTTATGGAGTGTGTGTGATAACTTAAAGTGAAGTTAATTAACAACCAACGAAAAGCAGTTGAAAACCAATTATGAATGGGGCTGTATTGGCCAAAGTACT
>Ga0210057_1010015_pt1 | contig 10830 bp, 5 predicted proteins | sample CryGeyCG2114_010_2_FD_183968 | JGI IMG/M metagenome (GOLD analysis project Ga0210057, IMG submission 183968) | Groundwater microbial communities from aquifer - Crystal Geyser CG10_big_fil_rev_8/21/14_0.10 (SPAdes) (version 2) | ecosystem: Environmental > Aquatic > Deep subsurface > Groundwater ...
TTTGACAGATTTTAGGCCTTGTGTATAATAGTTATCAACATCTAAATGATTGAGTTTCTGAAGCAAATAAGGTAGAGACAATATAATTAATAGCTTTAATTAGTGATCACTTATCATTTAACTAATTAAATAAGAAGAAATCTGCAAATATCCCCCTGAAGAATGAGGCGGAAGGGTGATTTTTGTATTTTTTTGTTATTTTATGCATAATAAGACATCATCACACCTAGGAGAGAAGAAATTTTTCTCCAGATACAAGAAGCCCTTTATTGATCTACCTAATCTCGTCGAGGTCCAGACATTTTCATACGAATGGTTTCTAAAAGAAGGGATCAAGGAGCTCTTCGACGAATTTTCACCTATTAGTGATTATTCTGAAAAGGAATTTACTATTGAGTTTATAGGATTCTCTATAGACAAGCCCAAGTTCAACGAATACGAGTCAAAGATCAAAAATTTAACTTACAGCGCATCACTTAAGGTCAACATCAGACTAACCAATAAGTTTCTAAAAGAGACTAGGGAGCAAGAGATTTTCTTTGCCGATCTTCCCCTTATGACAGGTCACGGCACCTTTATTATAAATGGTGTTGAAAGAGTAATCGTGCCACAGTTGGCCCGATCTTTTGGCGCGTATTTCACTTCCAATATCTTTCGCGGACATAAATACTTTGGAGCCAAGATTATCCCTAATAGGGGAGCTTGGATTGAGATTGAGACCGATCCTGATGGAGCCATCTATGCCAGAATAGACCGTAAGAGAAAAATACCCGTAACCTCATTATTACGGGTTCTTAGGGCTGTTGAAAATAAGAAGACAAACCAAGAGATAGGTTCTTATTTTGACAAAATTGATACAGGGAGTATCCCTTACATAAAAAACACTCTTGAGAAAGACATCATGACTAAGACAGACGAAGAGGCTTTTATGGAGGTATTTAGACGGCTCAGACCTGAAGAACCGACAACTCCTGAAAATGCCAGAGGGTTTATTGAAGATATGTTTAGTCCTTCTCGTTATGACTTATCTCAGGTTGGACGATACAAGCTTAATTACAGACTTGGTTTCCCTACAAACAATATAAAAGATGAATCCAAAGTAATCTCTTTTAATGATATGGTGGCAATCGTATCAAAAATAATTGAGATGAACAACGACCCAAAAGCCGTAAGCGATGACATCGACCACCTTGGGAATAGGAGGATAAGAGCTGTCGGAGAAATGCTTCAACAGCGACTTCGTGTTGGAATGGCGCGTCTAAAGAAGAATATGCAAGACAGAATGTCTACTTTAGATAAAGAGATCCTCATATCAAACCAGATAGTTAACCCTAGACCTTTTTCTGCCGTAATGAAAGAATTTTTCGCCACAAACCAGCTTTCTCAATTTATGGGTCAGCAAAACATCCTTTCTGAAGTAGAACATTTAAGAAGATTATCTGCATTAGGACCGGGTGGGCTTACAAGGGAGCGCGCCGGCCTTGATGTGCGTGACGTACACACATCTCACTACGGCAGGATTTGCCCCATTCAGACACCGGAAGGTCCAAATATCGGTTTAGTTGTCAATCTTTCAAGTTATGCCAAACTTAACGAATATGGCATAGTAGAAACTCCCTATCGTAAAGTGGTAAAAGGAAAGATAACCACAGAGATAGTTTATCTAAACGCACACGATGAATCTAAATACAACATTGCCAACGCTGTATTGAATTTTGACCCTAAGACAATGCAGATACTTGACGATCAAGTAGAGGCAAGGATGCGCACGAACCCTGGTTATGTTTCAAAAGAAGAAGTTGATTTCGTAGATGTGGCGCCAAACCAAGCTTTTAGTATTGCAACATCACTTATCCCTTTCCTTGAGCACGACGACGCCACCAGAGCACTCATGGGTTCAAACATGATGAGACAGGCGACACCTTGTATATCTACTCAAGCGCCACTAGTGGCAACAGGTATTGAAGAGAAAGTTGCCCGCGATTCAGGAAGGCTCGTCATCGCCCAAGAAGAAGGCGAGGTTAGCTTTGTTGATGCGAGTGAGATAAGAATCAAAGAAAAAAAATCAGGTAAAGAAAGAGTATACAAACTCACTAATTTCTTAAGGACAAATGATTTTACCGCGTTCCATCATAAGCCTATCATTAATATGGGTGACAAAATATCAGCCGGACAAATTCTCGCCGACAACTCTTCAAGTAAAGATGGTCAGCTAGCTTTAGGGCAGAATATATTGGTCGCTTTCCTTTCTTGGGGTGGAGCAAATTATGAAGATGCTATTGTTATCTCAGAGAGACTAGTGAAAGATAACGTGCTTTCCAGTATTCACCTTGAAGAATTTTCTATAAATGTAAGAGATACTAAGCTAGGACCGGAGCAAACTACTTTTGATATTCCAAATGTCGGAGAAGATAAACTTAAAGACCTTGATGAAGACGGTATAGTGCGAATTGGAGCCGAAGTAAGAGCCGGTGATATATTAGTCGGTAAGATTACTCCAAAAGGAGAGACGGAGCTTACTCCTGAGGAGCGCCTTTTGAGATCAATCTTCGGAGAAAAGGCCCGTGATGTAAAAGACACATCTCTTCGTCTTGAACATGGAAAACGCGGTCGCGTGGTCAGTGTAAGGATATTCTCCAGAGATAAAGGAGATAAACTTGAATCAGGTATTATAAAACAGATTAGGATAGAAGTTGCTCAGATAAGAAAAATTTTAGTAGGAGATAAGCTCTCCGGAAGACATGGAAACAAAGGCGTTATCTCTAAAGTCCTACCTCAAGAAGAGATGCCTTACATGGAAGACGGGACACCTGTTGATATTATCTTGAGTCCTTTAGGTATCGCAAGTCGTATGAACTTCGGGCAGATACTTGAGACCCACTTGGGCTTAGCCGCTTCAGTTGGTAATTTCCAAGCTATCACTCCACCTTTTGACGGTGTAAAAGAAGAAGAGATAAAGGCGGAATTTAAGAAATCAGGACTCCCTGAAAACGGCAAGATGAAGCTCTTTGACGGAAGGACCGGAGAAACTTTTGATGGCGATGTGACTGTCGGCTATATGTATATAATGAAACTCCACCACATGGTTGAAGATAAAATTCACATGCGTTCAGTAGGACCATATTCGCTTATTACACAGCAACCCCTCGGAGGAAAAGCGCAGGGTGGTGGGCAAAGATTTGGAGAAATGGAAGTCTGGGCACTTGAAGGATACGGAGCAGCTCATATTCTACAGGAGATGCTCACTATAAAATCAGATGACATTATTGGAAGATCTGCGGCATATGACGCCATAGTAAAAGGTGAATCATTTAAAGAGCCAAACCTTCCGGCATCATTTCATGTGTTATTAAATGAGTTGAAAGGATTAGCCCTTGACGTAGAATTAAAAAGTAAAAATAACGAGAATAAATAAATTTTATGGAAAAAAAAGTCACAGATTTTGATTCAATAATGTTAAAACTCGCTTCCCCTGAGAAGATTCTTTCATGGTCTCACGGTGAGGTGACAAAGCCCGAAACTATAAATTACAGAACGCAACGCTCTGAACGTAATGGGCTCTTTGACGAGAGAATATTTGGACCGGAAAAAGATTATGAATGCTACTGCGGTAAATATAGACGCATCCGCTATAAGGGTATCATTTGTGAAAAATGCGGAGTAGAAGTAACACGCTCTATAGTAAGAAGAGAGAGGATGGGGCACATCACGCTTGCTGTGCCTGTTTCTCATATATGGTTTGTGCGAAATATCCCCTCAAGACTTGGATTACTCTTAGACCTTTCAATAGCTGACCTTGAGAGGGTAATTTATTTTGCTGGATATGTTATCACTAAAGTAAATGAAGAAGCAAAGACTAAGCTAAGAAGCGAGTTAGAGAAAGAATATAAATCTAAAGTTAAAGAAAAAGCAAAAGGAGAAGAAAAAGATACTCTGAAAGAAGCGCTAACCGTAGCACGAGCCGAGATAGATTCGATCAAGCAAAACAAGGTGTTGAACGAGATTGAATATCATAATATAAGTCTTAAGTATGGAGAATTGCTTGAGGTGGAGACGGGTGCAGAAGGACTTTATAATATCTGCAAGAGCCTAGACCTTAAGTCGCTTCATCAAGAGATTGAGACTAAACTTGAAACAGTCTCTGCTTCAGAGAGAGTTAAAAGTCAGAAGAGATTGAAACTGGTAAGATCTTTGGAGAGGTCAGGTGTTCGTCCGGAGTGGATGTTTTTAACCGTTATCCCTATTACCCCTCCCGCCTTGCGTCCAATGGTCGCTCTTGACGGTGGAAGACACGCTACTTCTGATGTTAATGATCTATACCGAAGGGTTATCAACAGGAATAATCGTCTTAAAAAGCTTATAGAGCTAAGAGCTCCTGATGTAATCTGTCGAAATGAAAAAAGAATTCTTCAAGAAGCGGTAGACGCTCTTATAGACAATTCTGCCAGACAATCACAAAAGACCGCCATCTCGCAAGCTCAAAGACGCCCTCTTAAATCACTCGCTGATATGCTAAAGGGTAAGCAAGGAAGATTTAGACAAAATCTTTTAGGAAAACGAGTTGATTACTCAGGCCGAAGTGTTATCGTCGTTGGTCCGGAACTTAATTTGCATCAATGCGGACTACCTAAGCATATGGCCTTGGAGCTCTTCCGTCCGTTTGTAATTTCAAAATTAATTTCAAGAGAGTTGGCTTTTAACATAAGAGGGTCAAACAAACTCATAGATGAAAAGACACCGGAAGTCTGGTCTATTCTTGAAGATGTTATTAAAGACAAATATGTGCTTTTAAACAGGGCACCTACCCTTCACCGCCTTGGAATCCAAGCCTTTCAACCTATTCTGATAGAAGGAAATGCTATTCAAGTGCACCCATTGGTCTGTTCTGCTTTCAATGCTGATTTTGACGGAGACCAGATGGCCGTGCATGTTCCATTATCTGTTAAAGCTCAAAAAGAAGCCAAAGAAATAATGCTTTCAGCTAGAAATCTATTGAATCCGGGAGACGGTAAGCCAGTAGTGCAACCTAGCCAAGACATCGTATTGGGGTGCTTCTGGATGACTCAAATTGTTGATGGACTAAAAGGTGAAGATAAGATATTCGCAAGCCCGAACGATGCAATAACCGCTTTTGACTTTGGACATATTGACCTAAAAGCAAAAGTAAAACTTCTAGGCACAGACACTCCTAAATATAAAAATTTTGAAGGACAGCTATTTGAGACATCCATAGGACGCCTCTTATTTAATAGCGTTCTTCCTAACGATTTTCCTTATATAAACGAAGAAATGTCTAAGAAGAAACTTTCATCTATCACTGATCAGCTTATTCTTAAATACGGTTCTGATAACACTCCAAAAGTATTGGATAAGATAAAAAATTTCGGATACAAATATGCTACTAAGTCAGGTATAAGTTGGGGGTATGAAGATCTTGTCATCCCTGATGATAAACCAAGATTGATCAAGCAGGCAAGAGAAAAAGTGGCTCTAATTGAAGAGCAATATAAAGAAGGGTTTCTTACCGATGGTGAACGCTACCAGAAAATCATTGAATCGTGGGAGGGAGTAAGAAACGAACTTGATAAAATTGTTCCGGAAGGACTTGATAAATTAGGTCCGGTTTACATTATGGTTAATTCAAATGCCAGAGGAACATGGGCACAGATCTCCCAGATGATTGGTATGAAAGGTCAGGTGGTAAACCCAGCCGGTAGAATTATAGACTTCCCCGTGCTTTCAAGTTACAAAGAGGGACTTACTGTCCTTGAATATTTCATATCTACTCACGGTGCCAGAAAGGGTCTTGCTGATACGGCTCTAAAGACAGCTAAAGCCGGTTATCTCACAAGAAGATTGGTGGACGTGGCTCAAGATGTAGTGGTAAACGAAAATGATTGCAAGACAACACACGGAATAATTATAAAAAGAGAAGATGCTATCAAGAGAAATAAAAATCTTTCCGCTTATATTGACGGAAGAATCTTATTAAATTCACTTAAGATAACTTCAGGAAAAGAGACTCGCGAATTTAAGAAGAACCATCTAATAAACAGTGAGGAATCAAAATTCATAGAATCAGGGGATGTGTCTGAGGTCGTCGTCCGTTCACCTATCAACTGTAAATCAACAGTGGGAATTTGTCAGCTATGTTACGGAAGAGACTTAGGAAGAAATGATTTAGTGGAAGTTGGCGCTACCGTTGGAGTAGTGGCAGCTCAAGCCATTGGTGAACCTGGAACTCAGCTTACCATGAGGACATTCCACCTTGGAGGTGTGGCTGGCCGAGGAGATATCACTCAAGGTTTACCTCGTGTAGAAGAAGTCTTTGAAATGATTAAACCTAAAAATCCGGCGATATTGTCTCACGAAGACGGCACAATAGGAAGTATAACAACGGAAGGAGAGGAAAAGACATTGACACTATTAATAAATGAAACAAAAGGTAAATCCGGAAAAAACGAAAAAACTTATAACATTCCTTTTGGAAGAGATATTATCGTAGAAGAAGGACAAGAGGTCAAATCAGGCACAGCCCTTACAGATGGGGCTATAGATATATCAGAACTCTTCTCAACAGGAGGGCAAGAAGCCGCTCAAAACTATATTCTTTCTGAGATTGATACCACTTACTCTTCTCAAGGCGCTACAATCGCAAGTAAGCATATTGAGACAATTATCAGTAAAATGTTCTCTAGATTTAAGATAAAGAAACAAGGCGACACCAGATTCAATGACGGAGAAATAATAGAAAAACGCGAACTCATTGAAGAGAACGACAAGATGCGCGCAGAAGGAAAAGAAGAAGCCGAAGCAGTGAAACAACTTATGGGTATAAAGAAGGTAGCTCTTACAAGCGCGAGCTTCTTATCATCAGCGTCATTTCAAGACACTACAAGGATATTAGTGCGCTCGGCATTAGACGGAGCAGAAGATAAACTAATCGGACTAAAAGAAAATGTGATGATAGGGCGTCTTATCCCAGCCGGAACCGGCTTCAGGAAGAAAGGAGAAAGATCGCCTAAAGAAGAATACAGAAGGCATGATGAGGATGAAGAAGAGACTGAAGAATAAGGTCTACCTAAGAGAGTCTTCATCTTAAGTACTTTGTTGAGCTAAATAAATGTATTAAGATATATTTATTTGGCCACTTATTTATACCTTTTATTATGTCATCAAATGTAGATCAGATAAAATCTCGCCTTTCAATAACCGACCTTGTCGGTTCGTATATAAAACTCTACAAAGCAGGAGCTAATTTTAAAGCGGTTTGCCCTTTTCACAATGAAAAGACACCGTCCTTCTTTGTCTCGCCAATACGTGAAAGTTGGCATTGTTTCGGTTGCAATAGGGGAGGCGATATCTTTAGTTTTATGATGGAGATAGAAGGAGTAGATTTCTCAGAAGCGCTAAAGATACTCGCTCTTCGCGCCGGCGTAGAATTAAAAAGAGACGACCCCAGAGAGAGGAATGAAAAAGATATACTGACAAAGGTTACCGAGAGTGCCGTTTCTTTCTACCAAGGTAAATTAAAAGAGGAGGATAACGCCCGCGCTTATTTAAAAGAACGAGGGTTAAACGATGATTCTATAAAAAATTTTCATATCGGCTTTGCACCGACCGGCTGGCGAAATTTATATGACTTTCTAAAGAGTAAAAACTTCTCCGATACTGACATGGAGAAAGCCGGAATGGTCATAAAGTCGCCTAAGGGCTATTACGATAGATTTCGTTCAAGGATAATGTTTCCTATTTTCGGCTCTATGGGGCAACCTGTCGGTTTCAGCGGTAGAATCTTTGGTGAGGAAAGCCATAGTGAATCAACCGGCGCTAAATACATAAACAGTCCTCAGACCCCGCTCTTTGATAAATCAAAAATTCTTTATGGTTTTGACAAAGCAAAAAATACCATAAGACAAGAAAATACTTGTGTCTTAGTAGAAGGACAGATGGACTTACTAATGAGTCAACAAACATCAATTACCAATACTGTTGCCACTTCAGGCACAGCATTAACGGAAGAACATTTAAAAATTATAAAGAGGTTAGCCGATAATCTGATTCTTTCTTTTGACACTGATGAAGCAGGACTTTCTGCGTCAGAAAGGGCAGTGGGGATGGCCCTTGCTATGGGCTTTGACGTGAAGATAGCCGATATAAAGGAAAAAGATCCGGCCGACCTTATAAAGAAGAGCCCCGAAGAGTGGGAAGAGGCGATTGCCAAAGCAAAACCCTTTATAACATTTTACTTAGACAAAATTATCTCCAAATTTAAAGACATCAAGGACGCTCGTAAGGAAGTGGAGAAGAAGATTATCCCTCTTCTTTCAAAAATAAAGAGTGAGATAGAACGATCACATTATGTATCGGAGACCGCTAAAGCGATACGACTCCCGGAGGAGCCGGTGGTCGCAGAACTTAAAAAACTTTTAAAAAATAATAAGACCGAACATTTTACAAGTCACCCCCAAATCTCCAGTCAAAACCAAGTAAAAATCCAAAAGAGCCGAAAGCAATCAATAGAAGATAGACTCCTCGGGCTTATCTTGTGGCAACGAAAGAACACTGAAAATAATTTCAAAGAAGTGCTAGAAACCGTAACTCTAAAGTGTGTTGATTTATTATCTGAAGAGGGAAAGAAAATACTTAACACGGACGAAGATGAACTTGACGAAAATATGAAAAAATCTTATAATAAGTTAACTTTTGAAGCGGAACTTTCTTATACGGATTCTGAAACTTTAGACAAAGAAGCGGAGATCCTCTTAGCAGGTCTTGAGAAAGAAAGTTTAAAGGAACGACTGGAAGAACTATCTGATAAGATACGCCAATTTGAAATTGCCGGCGACCAAGAGAACCTTTCTCTGTCATTAGAAGAATTTCAAAAATTAATAAAACTTTTATAATCTTTTATAAATAATAAAAAAATAAATGAAAAAGAAAAAATTATCGGACAAAAAAGATAAAACCTCTAAGGCAAAAAAGATAGTGAAGAAATCCTCAAAGAAGAAGGTTTCTATCCCTAAAAAAGCGGTGAAAAAAGTAAAGAAGATTGATTCCCCCAAAAAGAAAACCAAAGTCTCCGCAGAAGAAATAGCAAATAAGATTGAGAATCTTATGAAGAAAGGTTCCAATAGGGGGTTTGTCACTTATGCCGAGATACTAAAAGAGTTTCCTAATGTAGAAGACGATGTCATCTTCTTAGATGAACTGTATCAAGACCTACAAAAGGGAGGGATAGACATTCTTGAAGGGGGAGTGACTGGTCTCTTGGAAGAGCCAAAACCGGATAAGAAGTCTAAGAAATCGCCTAAGAAAATGTTTGCATCTTCCTCAGAACTTGATCCTATCCAGATGTATCTCAGAGAGATTGGAAAAATCTCACTACTTAATACCGAAGAAGAAAGGAAGCTCGCGAAGGCTTCAATGGAGGGTAATGAAGAGGCAAAGACAAAACTTGCTCAAGCTAACTTGAGGTTGGTAGTCTCCATAGCAAAAAAGTATGTCGGGCGAAGCCCGGATCTTACATTACTTGACCTTATCCAAGAGGGGAATATCGGCCTGTTTAAAGCGGTAGAAAAATTTGACTGGACTAAAGGATATAAATTCTCCACTTATGCCACTTGGTGGATAAGACAAGCAGTGACAAGAGCATTGGCGGATCAAGCGCGAACTATCCGCATACCGGTCCACATGATAGAGACTATCACTAAATTTAAGCAAAATTCCAGAAAACTTGCCCGAGAGCTCGGCAGAGAACCGCTTGATGAGGAAGTGGCGGCAGAGATGGGGCTTGATGTCAGTAAAATACACCACATAAAGAAAATCTCCCAAGGGACACTTTCTCTTGAGGCACCTGTTGGTGATGATGACGACAAGTCAACATTGAGCGAATTTGTCGCCGATGACAAAATATTGTCGCCAGAGCAACAAACTTCTCAAAGGATATTAAAAGATCAGATAGACGAGATATTAGCCGACTTATCACCTAAAGAGCAGAAGATACTCAAGATGCGTTTCGGCTTAGATGACGGGGTAAGTCACACGCTGGAGGAGGTGGGGAAAGAGTTCGGTGTCACCAGAGAACGTATTAGGCAGATTGAATCCAAGGTTATAGAGAAGATTCGTCAGCACGAGAAGATAAAACAATTAAGGAGTTATTAGGATATAAAAATCTCCGACCCGTTAATAATGATTAGTGTTTTTTATTAAAATTTAATATCATAAATTATATGAATAAAGCATCTCTAAAAATCAAAGTTATCGTAGGTAGTACTAGGCAAAGCCGATTTAGCGAAAAGCCGGCAGGGTGGGTGCTTGAAGAGCTTAAAAAGAGGGAAGGAATTGAAGCGGAACTTTTAGATTTACGGGATTTTCCTATGCCTTTTTTTGACGAAGCAGTATCTCCGGCAATGAAACAAGGACCATATCAAAATGAAGTAGTCAAAAAATGGACTGGGAAGATCGCCGAGGCGGATGGTTTTATAATAGTGACTCCGGAATATAACCACGGCTACCCAGCCGTACTTAAAAACGCGCTTGATTATGTATATGCGGAGTGGAACAGGAAAGCAGTTGGCTTTGTAAGCTATGGTAGTGTTTCAGGAGCGCGTTCAGTTGAACAACTCCGTCAAGTATCTATTGAGCTCCAGATGGCGCCCATTAGAAGCGCGATTCACCTACCTGCGGATAAATGGATGCAGGTTTTGATGGGTAAGATGCCGGCAGATGAATTATTCGCATCTTCAAAAGAACATCTTGATAGATTTTTTGATGACCTTATATGGTGGATAGACGCATTAAAAACAGCTCGCGAGAAAAAATAAAGAA
>Ga0210057_1010016_pt1 | contig 10829 bp, 10 predicted proteins | sample CryGeyCG2114_010_2_FD_183968 | JGI IMG/M metagenome (GOLD analysis project Ga0210057, IMG submission 183968) | Groundwater microbial communities from aquifer - Crystal Geyser CG10_big_fil_rev_8/21/14_0.10 (SPAdes) (version 2) | ecosystem: Environmental > Aquatic > Deep subsurface > Groundwater ...
AGATAGATATTATCGCCAAAAAGGGGAATAAGTGGCATTTTGTTGAGGTAAAAGCAGTTTCATGTGAAAAGCTTCCAGATGTTTCAAGTGAAAGCAATAGCTATAGGCCGGAGGAGAATATACACCCGAAGAAGTTAGAAAAGGTAGCAAGAACCACAGAGACGTATCTTTTAGAGAAGAACATAGAGAAAGACTGGCAAATAGACGCCATAGCAGTCTTTCTATGTATAAAGGACAAAAAAGCTCGATGCAGAATGATAGAAAATGTCTTTTAGGTAATAAGTTAAATTTGTATGTCCTTTACAAAATACGTGCTAGTATATGCGGGTTAGTGATCAGCTTCTGCTGCGGGGCGTAGCATAATGGTAGTGTTCACGGTTTGGGACCGTGCGGCCCGGGTTCGATTCCCGGCGCCCCGAACGAAGTGAGGAGGCGAGGAAGGCAACTGCTTGCCTTCCGTTCGGAATCGAACGCCGGAGCCATGTCCTGAGCTTGTCGAAGGACGGGCGAGGCGTGTCCCGCCGCACTTGGTAAGTGCAAGCCCGCAGGGCGACGCACGAGCCTAGTGACGGTCAGGACGATTCCCGGCCTACCGGCAGGCCGGTCGGCGCCCCGAGAGAATTGAGAAACAGACGCGAGTCAGGAAAGAATAAACTCCGTAAAGCGTCTATACTAGAACCGACCCGCATGACACGTGAAGAAGTATTTACATCTGCATTTGATGAATATTCCGATGCTCTTTTCCGGCATTGCTTTTTCCGCATTTCAAATAAAGAGCGAGCGCAAGAGTTGGTGCAAGATGCCTTTATGAAAGCGTGGGACTACGTTTCAGGCGGTGGGGAAGTAAAACAGTACCGTCCGTTTCTTTACAAAGTACTCAATAATCTGATTGTTGATGAGTACCGCAAGAAGAAAAGTTCCTCGCTTGACGCGCTGCTCGAGCAGGATGGGGTCAGTGAAGGCAGTTTCGATGATTTACACAGCGGCAGTCTTGCTGAGGTGGAGGCGCAGGTCGATGCACGGCGTGATGCAGAGGAATTCACTGAGGCATTGAAAGAATTGCCGGAAAAGTACCGAACGGTTGTTACGCTTCGGTACATCGATGGCCTTCAGCCAAAGGAGATAGCAGATCTTTTAGAGGAGACGCAAAATGTCGTCTCAGTCCGCATACACCGAGGGGTCGAACAGCTCAAGAAAAAAATGCTCTATGAATAATTTTGAAAAACAATTACACGAAGCAGGAAAGCGTATTCGGCTTTCACGCACTGAAAAAGATGACATGCGTGCACGCATTACCGAATACATGCAGATGAAGCCTGTTCGAGCACAAACAGCGCGCGCGCATTCGAGCGTCTTTGGTTTTTCCGTATTTCATTTTAAATACGCGCCAGCGCTTCTCATTGCGCTCCTTGTTTTCCTCGGTGGGGGCGGGGTATCGCTTGCGGCAGAACGGTCAGTACCAGGGGATTTGTTGTATCCAGTGAAGGTTTCGATAAATGAAGAGGTGAAAGCGGCTGTAGCTCTCTCGCCGGAAGCGCGAGCGCAGTGGGCAACACGGCGGGCAGAGCGCCGCCTTGAGGAAGCGCAGATTCTCGCTTCTCGCGGGGAACTCTCAAAAGAAAAGGTAGAGACACTCACCGTGCGTTTCAGTGAACACTCTGCAATTGCAACCGAATCTATAGACGCCTCGGAGGAAAATTCACTTGAGCTTGCTACTGAATTTGAAGCAGTGCTCGCGGCGCATAGCAGCGCTCTCTCAGGCGGTTCAGAAGAAACGGCGCGTTTTGCGGAAACTGTCCGCGCGAAGCTCGTTGATATTGCAATTCGGGCAAATCCAAATCCGCCCGCAGTTGCAACACGAAGCGCTGCAGTAATGGAACTTTCAGTGAGTGCTGATGCGGCAGACGATGGAAGTGGTGAAGCAGTGGGCTCGCAAATACAAAATGAAGGGGAAGCAAGTATCTCTGCAATGGTAGCTCCACAAGAACTTCCAGCAATTGCCAGCACAACAGTAGCCAAGCTTATTGAGCGGGCACAAAAGGAACGTGCACGCACAAAAAATGCTGGTGTTACAGAATCGGCTCTTAAAGAAGCAGATGCGCTTATTGCAAAAGCACAAAGGGCACTTGCTGAAGGAGGTGCACACTCTGCATTTGAGGGTGCGCGAGAAGCGCTCTTTATACTGGCTCGACTACGCGCCTCGATTAACGCCCCAGAGGTCAAAGCAGAAGTCATAGAAGCAAGACCGCCGATTGATGTATTACCGCTTGAAGCCAGTAGAGATACAGCAGAAGGAGAGAGTGGTGAGGGAAATGAATTAGAAGAAGAACTTCTGCGGGTCATAGACTAGTTTGACGCGATGCGTCTCGCTCGGTAGTATCGAAAGCGTATGCATTTCGTATCTCAATTTGTTGAAAACGCATTCCATGTCGACCTTGCGGCAGTCTTTTTTGGAAACACGCTGGCTGGATATATTGATGCGTTCGCGCTCTTCATTGTGTCATTTGTTGTTTTTCGCGCTCTGCAATGGGTGTTGCTGAAGCGCCTTGCAATGCTTGCGAAGAAAACGAAAACAGACATTGACGACACCCTTATCAAAATAGTTCGCAGTCTTCGACCTGCCTTTTACTACTTTGCTTCTTTCTACATTGCATTTCTCGCGCTCTCACTGCCGGCACTACTCGAGAGTGTCTTAAACGGCGTCCTCATCGCGTGGATTGCGGCACAGATCGTTATTGCGCTCCACATCTTGATTGATTACATGCTTGAGCGCAGAGCGCGCAAGGAAGAAGGGGACAGCAAGGCGGCGTACCGTTTCCTCTCGAATATTGCCAAATGGGTCTTGTGGGTCGTTGCGGTGCTTATGGTGCTCTCTAATCTGGGTATCAATGTCACGTCTCTTATCGCTGGACTTGGTATTGGAGGCATTGCGGTCGCGCTTGCGGCGCAAAATGTACTCGGTGATCTTTTCAGTTCCTTTGCGATCTATTTCGACAAACCGTTCGTTATCGGGGATTTTATAATGGTTGGCGAGCATTCCGGTACGGTTGAGAAAATCGGGATTAAAACGACTCGCATTCGAGCGCTTCAAGGTGAAGAAATCGTCATTTCAAATCAAGAATTAACCAGCACCCGTATCCAAAACCTCCGCAAAATGGAAGAGCGGCGTGTCGCGTTCAATTTTGGAGTGCTTTACGAGACGCCAATAGAAAAAGTGCGCGCAATTGAGGGGATGGTGAAGAATATTTTTGAATCGCTTGAGAGCGTGAAAGGCGTGCGACTCGATAGGGTGCATCTCAAATCGCTCGGTGCGTCCTCGCTTGATTTTGAGGTGGTGTACTATCTTGAAACCAAAGAGTACTTGCCATTCATGGACGTACAGCAGGAGATACATTTCAAATTACTTGAGGCATTTGAAAAGGAGGGTATTGGCTTTGCATATCCAACACAAACCATTCACCTTGCCAAGAGCTAAGCTACTGCTCTAGTGCCTGAATTAAAAGCGCTGAGAGGGTCGGCGCTTTTGTGAGTTCAAAAACAGCTCGTCGCTGGAGGAGCGGCCCGGAAAGATATGACGAAAGGCTTATTCCCTCGGTCGCGATGTGGTCACGGTTAATGTGCGAGAGTGTGACTGCTCGTAAGTCGCGCTCGTCAGTTGTTGCCTCACGGCTTGCGGTGACGACAATGCCGATGAGCGAGCCGTCAGTATTAATCACTGCGCCGCCCGAGGAGCCGCCCTGGGCGGCAATTGAGCCGCCGAGAGACAAAAGGTCAAGCAACCCGTCGTTAAATGTATAGAGTTTGCGAATCGAGGCGATTGTAGCAACAGCATAGAGTTCCTTTTGAATTGAGATGCCGCCAAGGAAACCCGCAGGGTAAGCCCGGATGAGCACCTCGTTTCCCGTCTCTATCGCACTGTCGTCAATTGCCATTTTAAGTGCCGGAAATGAAGCGGGGAGAAGCGCGCTTGGGTCAGTACGTCCGGTGACTATAAGCAGTGCGTAGTCATGCTCGCCGGTACCAGTCGGGGTTTCAACGGTAATGTCATGTGCGTGCTCTGCTATCCAATTCGGTGAGATGTAAAGGAGTGTAAGCGTGTAGCTTGGTTTTGCCGGCGAGCCAGTGCGCGCAACACACTCAATACTGTCTTTTGTTGGGTAGTCTTTCAAAAGCAGGTACTGTGCAATGTGAGCATTAGTGAGAATAACGCCTCGCGAGTCAATAAAAACGCCGGATCCGGAGATAGAATTGAGCGAATCATTGGCAGAAGAGCAGAGGATATTTACTACCGTGGGGCTTACATCGGTATTTATCTCATTCAGTGATTTAGCCGGCTTTTGTTCTGTTTGTACCTCCGGCTCAGGTTTAGGTGGCTGTAAAGCGGGAGCGCTTGGTGTAACAGCAGGAGCATCTTTTGCAGGTTCTTGCTCCGGAGACTCATTTTCCTGTGTGCCGGGTGTTGATTCGGGGACCGCTTCTTCCTCTGTAGGCGCTTCTGCTGGTACGATTTCCTCAACAGCACTCTTTGTAGGCGGACTTTTTTGCTCGTGGAGCGCCGGGGCGGGTGAGTCAGTAACACTTCCGACACCAAGTACAGCTAAAAAGGCTATAAGGAATACAGCGAGACGCGCACCAACTGCTTGAAGTAGAGCAATAAGAGGCATGGATAATTACAGTGTATCACGAAAGGTGGCTTAACAGTGCCAATTTCTAAATATTGACATAACTGAAAAAGTATTTTCTAACCTTGACAAATGCCTTGTATGCGATATACTCATTGCAAGGTCGGTGTATGCCGACTTTTTGATTAACAGCAATTCGGTCTCGGCCGGATTTAGCTTGAAAAATCCTATGATCTTCCAGGATGACATGAATCCTTCTACAGAGGAGGAAAAGAAGGAGGAAGAGACCGAAGAGGAGACTGCTACCGATTCTGAGTAAGCACGACCCTTCAGTTCTCATCTGAAGCACAAAACCCGCCATTTGGCGGGTTTTGTGTACTCTGATACAGTATGTGGCAATTGCGGGATTAGTTTAATGGTAGAATGACTGCCTTCCAAGCAGTAGATGGGAGTTCGATTCTCCCATCCCGCACCAAAATAACGAGATTAAAGCAACGCTTTAAGCGACTATATTTTGGTCGCTGAATGGGAGAATCGAAAGACGGAGGCGGTACACAAGACGAGCGGAGCGAGTGCTTGTCGCCGAGTCCGGGGAGGAAGTTCTTAGTGAAAATGAGCCCGCAGGGCGAAATGTGAGCTTAGAAACTTGACCCCGATTCCCATCCCGCACAAGCTCCAATCTTAGTGATACAATAAATACATGAGTGAAGGGCCTCCGAATAATGCGGAAAGAAACAAAGGAAAAATGCCCAAAAGTAAGTATGCAAAAGGGCTTGTCTTGTCCTTTTCAGAAGGTTTAATAAAAGAATCATAATGGCTGGGCTTGAGAGATTTGTAAAAGGAGACCTCGAAGAGGGGGCCGCACTCCACCAAAAAGGTGATTCTGCACCTACATGGAAAGAGGAGGAGAAACGAATTGGTATTAACCGTGCAAAAGAACTTCATAGTGGCGATATTGATATTAATTTTCTGGAACTCCGTGAAGCCATTGAAGCCATTAGTACTCTCGATGAGCTCGTTGCGCTTCTTAGAGAATATGCACAAGAGCCACAGAAATACCCGTTCGAAGAAGAGCCGGAAGATATTATAGAGCGCATCATGATTTACCGGTTGCAGCCGAATGAAGTACATCTTCAGCAACTTACACAGATGGGTGGTTTGCGCGAGAAGGTAGCGGAAATACTTGCTCCGCAACAACTGCAGTAGGACAACTAAAAAAGCCCCTCTTACGAGGGGCCTCTTTAGGTAGTGGGCGAAATTATTTCACCGCGTCTTTAAGTGCTTTTGCTGCACGGAACTTTGGTGTGCGCATTGCCTTGATCTGGATAGTCTCACCAGTTCGTGGGTTACGCCCTGTTCGTGCTGCACGCATCTTAGCCTCAAATGTGCCAAGACCTGCGATTGAGACCTCTTCTCCTTCTTTAAGTGAATCAACGACACAGTTGATTACTGTCTCAACTGCGCGCTCTGCGTCAGCCTTTGTGCCGCCGAGCGTCTCGTGTACCTTGTCTACGATTCCTGCTTTATTCATGTGTTTTCAAAATAGCCTTTAATGTCGACCCAGTACCCAGCAACATACTGGATGGGAACTAGGAATCATTATAGTTTACGGGGTTTTTAGCGCAATAGGGGCTGTGGGAAAGCTCAAATATTGACATCTTTTGTGATTATCCTGAAATCTATCACAGAAAACTATCATAAGAGGTGTAACCATTTTCCTTTACACTAAAAGCTCCAAGCTTAAAGCTCTTTTTACCGCGCCACTTCTAGCGCTCGACTTTCCCTGATGACATTTACCTTAATTTCACCAGGATATTTCAATTCATTTTCAACCTCAAGCGCAATTTCTCGCGCCATTTTCTTTGCTTCCAGGTCAGAAATCTTGTCAGGGTGAACAAATATGCGAATTTCGCGCCCCGCCTGAATTGCGTAGCTTTTATCAACACCGTCATGACGATTTGCAATAGCTTCAAGGTCCTCAAGGCGCTTAATGTAGTTTTCTACGGAATCTCGGCGCGCTCCTGGGCGCCCTCCTGAGATAGCATCAGCAACCTGAACAATAATAGCTTCTGGCGTCTCGTATGGGTATTCCTCATGGTGCGCTTGCATTGCTTGAATAACACGTTCATCCACATTGAATTTCTGCAGAATCCTTCGCCCGATTTCTACATGCGTGCCCTGCACTTCGTGGTCAACTGCTTTCCCAATGTCGTGAAGGAGTGCTCCAGCGCGTGCCACCGCTGGGTCTGCACCAAGTTCCTCTGCCAAAATGCCTGCAATGTGAGCCATTTCAACCGAGTGATAGAGTACGTTTTGGCCATAGCTGGTGCGGAAATGGAGTCGACCAAGAATCATAATGAGCTTTGGGTCGAGATTGTAGACGCCTGATTCGTATGCGGCTTGCTCCCCCTTCTCTTTCATTATCTTGCTTATTTCCTCCTGCGCTTTCTTTACAACATCTTCAATCTTTGCGGGCTGAATGCGTCCGTCAATTATCAGGTTTTCAAGCGCAACTCGCGCCACGTGCCGGCGAATAGGGTCAAATGAAGAGAGGGTAATAAGGCCTGGGGTATCGTCAATAATGACATCAACTCCTGTCGCTCGTTCAAATGCCTTAATATTGCGCCCTTCTTTTCCAATAATTTTGCCCTTAATTTCGTCATTTGGGATTTGTACTGATGTTGCCATCACATCATCAATAACCGAGTTGCCGAGTCGGTGAATTGAAGAAGTGAGTATGTCTTTGGCTTTCTGGTCGAGGCGTTCCTGACCGCTAATTTCAAGCTTTTGAAGGCGAACCATGAGGTCTTCCTCATGGTTTTTTTCAATCATTTTCAGAAGCTCTTCTTTGGCGTCCTCAACGCTCATGCGAGAGACTTTCGTAAGTGCTTCTTGGCGCTCTTGGTTTAGCTTCTCGGCTCGCTCTTTGATTTGCTTCACCTCCTCAATTTTCACCTTCAGCGCCTCTACTTCACTTTCAAGATTTTTTCGCCGGTCTTCGAGCCCTTCTTCTTTTTTTATGAGGCGCTCTTCGCCTCGTTTTATCTCTCCTTCTTTCTCTTTTAATTCTCCTTTGAGTTGATCAAGTGTTTCTTGGGCCTTCTTCTCAGCTTCTGCGGTGATGCGCTTTGCATCTTCTCGCGCCTCAAGCATCATCTGCTTAATTTCAAGCTCCATTGAGCCGCGCTTCCCGAGCGCAACGAGCCACCGCAGAAAGTATCCGATACCGATACCGAGAAGCCCCGCCACGACAAGGAGAACGAGTACTACTTTAATTGACATATACGAGATTGAAATCTCGCCTTCAGAATACGGTTATGCGTCTGTGCGGGAAAAACTTACACGCGTGCTGTGTACGTTAGGAAATTCAAGAAATAAGTGTGAGTGATTCGGATTTTCATGACGCTTCAATTCAGAAAGGTTGATTTCAGAAATTACATTCAAAACTGGTATGGGCTCAGAATACCACGACCGCAAGGACTTGTCTAATCTAACCAAAATCGACCCAATCGAGTGATTGAGTCGATACGCATACTTTCTATTCAAAGCAGTTACTTGAGCACCTCGTCGATGAGCGTCAGGTTGCTAAGCTCTCTCCTCGCTCCGCTCGTCGCTCGCTAAGCACCTCCTGCCCGGGCTCGGCTGTGCTCGCTCCACTTACACTATGCCTGCGCCTCGTCATCGACGACAGAGAAGACGCAGGTCTTCTCTTAGGTGCTCATTACTTGAGCACCTCGTCGATGACGCCGTATTTCTTAGCTTCATCAGAGGTCATAAAGTAATCGCGCTCAACGTCTTTCTCAACCTGTTCTACCTTCTGTCCTGTATTCTTCGCAAGAATTTTGTTGAGCCGCTCGCGCACCGAGAGAATGTGTTTTGCGGTAATCTCAATATCAGTGGCTTGGCCCTGCGCGCCACCCCATGGTTGGTGGATCATTACTTCCGCATTTGGGAGTGCGTAGCGCTTGCCTTTTTTACCGGCTGAAAGGATCACTGCCGCGGCGCTTGCCGCCATACCGACGCAGACAGTAGAGATATCCGGCTTTACATGATTCATCGTATCGAGAATGGCAAGTCCCGCCGAGACAGAGCCGCCGGGGGAGTTGATGTAGAAAGAAATATCTTTCTTTGGATCCTCAGACTGCAGAAAGAGGAGCTGAGCGATGATAAGGTTTGCGGCGTAATCCTCAACCGGACCTGAAAGGAAGATAATACGCTCCTTCAGGAGGCGGGAGTAGATATCAAATGCACGTTCACCAAAGCTGGTTTTTTCAACCACCATTGGTACAAGCATCTGGTTTTTTATTTCGTCACGATTTTCCATACAGGGCAAGTATACCAGAAGTTTATGGGGCTTCAATACTATTTCTCTTCAGTCGGATGTGCGTGAACCTCCTTATGCTTCTCGTAGTCGCGTTTTGTGGCGCCGACATTGTCTTCGAGAATATCAAATACCAGTGAGTTCATAAGCATATTTTCAACATATGCGCGTACATTCTCCTCCTTTGCATCAGGCATGTGTTCGAGAATATGCTTCACTTCATGCTCGACATGCTCTTTGTCCGGCACACACCCCTCCTCTTTCGCAATGCTATTTAGTGCAAGTTGCAGTTTCGCCCGTTTCTCCGCGGTACTGCGTCCCTCGGCGCGGATATCGTCAAGCGTTTTCCCGACACTGCTGAGATACGTATCAAACTCCATACCAGAGCGGGCAACGTCGTCTTGCATTTGTGCGATCATCCGGTCAAGTTCGCTTTGGGTCATAATCTCAGGCACATCAATCTTAGATTCCATAACGAGACGCTCTGAAATTTCAGTGCGCACTTTCTCGCGCGCCTGCTGTTCTTTCTGCGCTTTTATATCTTCACGCACTCGTTTTTCAAAATCCGCTACTGTTTCAAATGGACCGATACTTGCAACAAACACATCATCAAGTTCAGGCAAGTCCTCATCTTTAAGGTCCTTCAATTCCTCTGGGTTGCCCCCTTTTTCGGCGTGTTCCATACGCGCTCGCCCACGGCGCACTTCAGTGAGCATTGCAGTAACATCTTCATCAGTCACAATGACGTCTTCTTTCTTCTCAAGTACTTCCGCACCGATTTTTTTATAGTCAGGGAGCACCACTTCTGGCATTACGGCACTCGTTATCTCAAAACCGATTGGATTTCCCGGCGCGAGCTTTGTGATATGGATATGCGGGCGTCCCACAACCGAAAGTTCATTTTTTAGAACAATTGCCGGATACACTTCAGCAAGCGCACGTTGCGCTACCTCCTCAAGGACTTTTGTTTCGCCGACGTGCTTCACAAGCACATCATCAGGAATGTGCCCCGGGCGAAAGCCGTCAATCTTGGCATTCTTCCCTAGTGTTTTAAGAGCGTGGGGGCGATATCGGTCGACAGCAGAGACAGGAATTTCTCCCGTAATTTTTACCGTAGACTTTTCACCTTTTGTCACCTCCACATTCTCGTAGAGGGTTTCTTTATTTTCACTAGTCATGTTGTCCGAGTGTAGTGTTTCTTCCGCTCTCTGTCAAAGAGCTCCGCTCGCATCCTCACTGAGAGTAGGAGAATGCCGCCGGCGCCGGCACCACGCGTATTTTGGCACACTGTGCCCAAGCCAAACCCTGCCTGCCGGCAGGCAGGCAACCCACAGTGTGTACCAAAATACACGCGGTGCTCTCGGCGCCTCTGGCAACCTACTCTCAGTGAGACGCTCGCTCTGTATGCAGCGCGTTAAACCACTACGCCAAACTTGACAAGTTGGAATTTTTCATGCTAAATATCAACAGGTAACATAAGACATTAAGAGGTACACATGACTGCAGTCGTTCAGCTACGCCCCCTCCATGACTGCCTCACCGGTATCAAGATAATCGTGCCCACAGCAGTCTCTCGCACGGTCACGAAACTTACGACAGACCTGTGGCCCGACATACGAGGCGACGTCGATATCGAGGTGCGCCGCCCCTTGTATCGGCTGTTCCGCCTGCTTTGCCTCGGCAGCCTTTCAATCCACATGGGGCGGAGTCCGTGCTGCAGGGATGCGACATACAACGCACGCTTCGTCTACGGCGCACACCACAAGACGAAGCACTCGCCTCTTTTCAAAGAGGTCACGATCTGCGGAGAGTGCGGAGATGTCCTACATCTGAGTACATACAGCACCTCGTACGGAGATTGAGAGGGTACCCGTTCCACTCCACCC
>Ga0210057_1010019_pt1 | contig 10828 bp, 8 predicted proteins | sample CryGeyCG2114_010_2_FD_183968 | JGI IMG/M metagenome (GOLD analysis project Ga0210057, IMG submission 183968) | Groundwater microbial communities from aquifer - Crystal Geyser CG10_big_fil_rev_8/21/14_0.10 (SPAdes) (version 2) | ecosystem: Environmental > Aquatic > Deep subsurface > Groundwater ...
CCGTTGCATCAAAAAAACGATGCACGGGAGCTTTTTGTTGTAAATTTGAAAGTGGTAAAAAATCAAAAATTCCCTATACTGGTGACATATAATGCTTTCCGAAAAAGACGTAACCCATTTGGCGGAGCTTGCGCGGATAGCGCTCACGCCCGCGGAGCGGAAGTCACTCCTTAAGGATTTGGAGAAAATCCTTGCGTATTTTGAAGAGCTCAAAGCGGTGGATACCGAGGGCGTGGCGCCCATAGCAGGGGGCTCGCATGGGACAAACGCGGTCCGGGAGGACGAAGGGGGAACCGCATTGCCCGCCGAGGCCGCGCGCGCGGCATTTCCGGAAACCCAGTCGGGGTTTCTCAAAATTCCGCCGGTATTCGAGTGATAGACAACCGACAACTTACAACTAACAACTAGTAACCCTTCCTGCCTCCCCTTATGGTAAGGGGAGGTGGGGAGGAGTTAAGCGAGACATCAGCATAAATCAGCGTCCCCATAATCAGCATAAATCAGCGTCCCCATAATCAGCATAAATCAGCGTCCCCATAATCAGCATAAATCAGCGTCCCCATAATCAGCATAAATCAGCGTCCCCATAATCAGCATAAATCAGCGTCCCCATAATCAGCATAAATCAGCGTCCCCATAATCAGCATAAATCAGCGTCTATGGAATTAAAAACATTAACAATCGCCGGTGTGCGGCAGGGACTTTTAGAGAAGCGGTTCTCTGCTGCGGAGCTCACCGAGGAATTTCTCGGGTGGGCCGAGGTACACGATCGCGACATTGGCGCGTTTCTTTCGCTTGACAGGGAAGGCGCTCTCGCCAAGGCGAAAGCGGTTGATGAGATGATCGCGACCGGCGCGCAGCTCCCGCCCCTCGCGGGCATCCCCATCGCGCTCAAGGACAACATTTTAGTAGAGGGAATAAAGACCACCGCGGCATCAAAGATATTAGAAAATTACGTCGCGAGCTATGACGCAACGGTGGTGGCGAAACTTAAGGAGGCGGGAGCAATCATTATCGGGAAAACCAACCTGGACGAGTTTGCGATGGGGTCCTCTACCGAGAACTCCGCGTTCGGGGTGACCAAAAACCCCTACGATATCACGCGCGTCGCGGGAGGTTCCTCGGGCGGCTCGGCGGCCGCGGTGGCGGCAGGGATGGCGGTCGCGGCGCTCGGGAGCGACACGAGCGGTTCCATCTGTCTTCCCGCCGCTTTTTGCGGGGTGGTAGGGCTTCGCCCGACCTACGGCTCGGTCTCGCGCTCCGGCCTCATTGCGATGGCGTCCAGCTTGGATCAGATCGGCCCCCTCACGAAAACGGTGGCGGATGCGCGGATACTCTTTGAGTCAATACGAGGCGAAGATCCTTTAGATGCGACGAGCGTTCCAGGCAAATCGTTCAAAACACTTTCTCCGGATGAGGTTCGGGCGCTCCGCATAGGCATCCCCAAAGAATATTTCACCGCGGGACTTGACGGCGCGGTCACGCGCGGTATGGAGACGGTGATTGAAAGACTGAAACGGCTCGGGCTCGTGATGAAGCCGATCTCCCTCCCCCACACCAGGTATGCGCTCTCGGTCTATTACATCATTATGCCGGCGGAGGTGTCGGCGAACCTCGCACGATTTGACGGCATACGGTACGGGAGAACCCACAACCCACAACCCACAACCCACAACCTACAGGATGTTTATTTTAAAACGAGAGGTGAGGGATTCGGTGCGGAGGTGCGGCGGCGCATCCTCCTCGGTACCTACGTGCTTTCAGCCGGCTATTACGACGCTTACTACGCGAAGGCCCAGAAGGTGCGGGCGCTCATCGCGCGTGATTTTGATGAGGCGTTCAAATCGGTGGACGTGATTTTGGCGCCCGTAACCCCAACGCCGGCGTTCAAAATAGGAGAGAAAATTTTGGATCCGCTCGCCATGTACCTCTCCGATGTTTTTACGACGCAGACGAACCTCGCAGGGATTCCCGCGCTCTCAATGCCGGTGGACGGCTACCGCGCGGAGCGCAAGGAACTGCCGGTGGGATTCCAGCTCATCGGGAAGCGGTTCCGCGACGATGAGGTGCTCGCGGTGGGGGAGTTTTACGAACGCGCTGTCTGATCTTCTTTGAGAATCGCCTCTGCGCGCGCGAGATCTTCCGGCGTGCCGATGGGGATCCAGAACTTTGTCTCTACCACGGCGATAGAATACTCCCGCGCCATTTGAGCAAGAGCGGTCGCGAGGTAGAACTCACCGTTTAAGGGGTGCGGTGTCGGTTGGTAGCGGAAAATATCGCAGGTGAGAGCGTATGCGCTGGTGGTAACAAGGTTGGAATGCGGCACCTTTGGTTTCTCAACGATCTCTTCCACGGTGCCGTCGGCGTTCAAAGTGATGACCCCGAATCGTTCGGGGTGCGCTACGCGCGATGCAACGATAGCGGGGGGACGGGAGAGACATTTAGCAATGGAGGCGCGGTCTATGAGATCGTCCGCGAAGAAAAGTCCGAACGGCTCGTCAGGCGCGAGGAACGGTTTTGCGAGTTCGAGGGCGCGGTAATTGCCGGTCCGCTCGTTCTGGGTCACATAATGCACGGCGTGCCCAAGAAACTCATTGCCGCAGTAATTTTTGATCTGGTCTCCGCGGTAGCCCACCACAATGATGAGTTCGCTGACGGTCGGCGGCAGCGCTTCCACGATGTGTTTGAGGAGCGGTTTCCCGGCGAGGTGGAGGAGCGGCTTAGGCGTTGTGAGGGTGAGAGGCCGCATGCGGACCCCCTCACCGGCGGCCAAGATGACGGCTTTCATATAGCAGACGCTGATTGATGCTGATTTTTGAGCGCGGATTTATGCGGATTATTGGATGCTGATTGATGCTGATTTTTGAGCGCGGATTTATGCTGATTATGAAGTCGCTGATTAATGCTGATAAAGAAAACGCGGATCTATGCGGATTATTGGATGCTGATTGATGCTGATTTTTGAGCGCGGATTTATGCGGATATGGCGGGAAAACCCGCGATCTTCCCTCCGCCTCCGCTTGGAACTACGGCGGACAGGCGTGATTCTGCACAAAGCGGACCCGACGGGATTTGAACCCGTGATCTTCTCCGTGACAAGGAGACGTGTTTCCAGGCTACACTACGGGTCCGCTTTGTGCGGGACAGGCAGGGGGCATCTGCTGATGTATGTTAATGGAACGTGCGTGCCCCGTGCCATCCGAGTTGTGCGAGGATTGGTACGGGGTTAACCGGGCTACACCACGGCTGCAAGCGACTCCATCGTATCAATTCCGCTTGATTACCACAAGCGGCTTCAGTTTTTCTATCACCTCTTCCAAGATCTGCTCTTCCACCCGGCCTTCTTCAACCACACGGGGCTGCTCTTGGATTCGGCGGGAGGCCGCGTGTATTGTTTTCCTATCGCCGACATAGAGAACAACATGCCCGATGCCTTGAGGAAATTGCGTGTTGTAAAACCCTCTCGTGCCGCGGAAAAAGAGAAGATCACCCGGCTCCATGTTTTTGGAGTTAACTGCCTCGCCGCAGTCGGCCTGAAGGATAGTGCTTCGCGGCAACTCAATCCCAATCTGTCCGAAGAGGTATTGTGTGAATGACGAACAGTCAAAATAATCCGGCGCCTCTTCCGGCGTGGCGCCGTATTTGTAGGGGCGGCCAATGAGTCCTCGTGCGGTCGCGACAAGTTTTGTCTTTTGCGTTTCAGTCATCTGGTGGCTGGGGTGAGAATCGGACTCACAACCTGACGCTTATGAAACGTCTGCTCTACCATTGAGCTACCCAGCCGCAAACAGAAATAGGATAGCCCGTGGTGTTTCAAACGGCAAGTTATTGCTTTGAGTAAAATGCAGGTGGTATACTGATTTTGCGGGGTAGTGTAACGGCTGCACGTGAGGCCCATAACCTCAAGGCTAGCGGGTTCGACTCCCGCCCCCGCAACACGAATTTCGTTCAAATTTTCAAATTGAAAATGCAGAAAATTTGAGCAGGAAATTCAGTATCCCGCCAGCGGCGGGACAATAACGAAATTTTTTGAAACATGAGGGACATCGGAAAATTGAAGGAGGAAGCCATCCGAGCACTACGGGGAGCGGCCGACGCCGAAGCGCTTGAGGGAGTCCGGGTGAAATATCTGGGACGGAAAGGCGAGCTCACGGGGCTCCTCCGGGCTCTCAAAGACCTGCCCGTCGCCGAGCGGAAGCGAATCGGTCCCGCGGCGAATGTGCTGCGGCGCGAGCTTGAATCTCTCGTAGACAGCAAGAAGGCGGAACTGGGGGGCAATGAGGGAAACAGAGTTCATCTTGACGTGACGAAGCCGGGAGAGAAGCTCCGCCGCGGCCACCTCCATCCCTTGACCAGGATTGACAAGGATATCCGCGACATTTTCCGCTCCATGAATTTCTCCGTGGTGGAAGGTCCGGAGGTGGAAACGGCTTATTACAATTTTGACGCGCTGAACATTCCACCCGACCATCCCGCACGGGATATGTGGGATACACTTTGGTTGCAGAGCAACCAAAAAAATTCGAAATTCGAAATTCGAAATTCGAAATTTCTCAACAAAAGCCAGCAGCTTTTGTTGAGGACCCACACCTCCCCGGTACAGGTGCGCTATATGGAAACGCACGAGCCGCCGTTCCAGATCGTGGTGCCGGGCCGCGTGTTCCGCTACGAGGCGACCGACGCGTCTCACGAAATCAACTTCTACCAGCTGGAGGGGCTCATGGTGGGTGAGGACGTCTCGCTCGCCAATTTCAAGTTCGTGGTGGAGGAGTTTTTCCGGAAGCTCTTCGGGAAGGGTCTGGAGTTCCGCTTCCGGCCCGGCTACTTCCCGTTCGTGGAACCGGGGCTTGAGGTGGATATTAAATTGACTCGCGACCAACGACAAACAACGAACGACAGTCGTCAGTCGTCAGTCGTCAGTCGTCAGTCGGACTGGCTTGAGGTGATGGGGGCGGGGATGGTCCACCGGAACGTGTTTGACGCGGTGCACTACAACCCCGACGCGGTCCATGGATTCGCCTTCGGGATGGGCATTGACCGGCTCGCCATGATCAAATACAAGGTTCCCGACATCCGCCTGTTCTACAACGGTGACCTTAGGTTCATCAGACAGTTCTAAGATTATGGAACAGCTGGATAAAAAAATTGAGAATTTGGAGGATAGAATGACAAGTTTCAGAAATGAAATAAAGGAAATCATGAGAGAAGAAAGAGAAACTAAGAAAACCGCCTACTTCTCCTCTTTTCCTGAATCCGAGTTGAAGGTTGACGATTTATCGATTGAGGACATGGAAATTTGGGAGAAGGTAAAGGATGGAACCATTTCCCAAGAAGATTTCCATAGTTATCAGGAGAAAACGGTCGGTTTCGGAGAAAATATGGGGATTGGTGCTTCGCCAAGCCAAAAAGATTTTTTCGCCTTTATCACTAATAAGGCCACCCCGATTCTTCGACGAGGAATGGGAAGAGGCAACCTGAAAACATGAATCCCGTTAGAGATAGGTTGCCGCGGGCAACCGTAAAAACAGCTGCTTTTTCACTATCAATCGATTTTTTCACCTTCTTGACTATTAATAAGTCGCATAATCAATAACTTTAGTTATCTCTAACGGGATGAAATTTTCCTACTCGCTCATAAAAACGATGGTGCCGAAGCTCCCCGCCAAGACGCGGTGCGTGGATGCGCTCACCATGCACGCCTTTGAGGCGGAGGACGGTTCGATGGACGCCTTTGAGGCAGCGCCCCCGCCGAACCGCTACTCCGATGCGGCATCCCACGTGGGAATCGCCCGCGAGCTTGCGGCTATTTTCAATCTCCCGCTCAAGGCGCCGGCGGGGATGCCCTTGCCTAAGGAAAGGAATGGGGGCGCGCATTTTGCCGTGCGGGTGGAGGATCCCGGACGGTGCCCGCGCTACACAGCCCGCTACTTTGAGGGGATAAAGGTGAAGCCGTCCCCGGCGTGGATGCAGCAGGCGCTCATCTCCTGCGGTCTCCGCCCCATCGTGAACGTGGTGGATATCATGAACTTCGTGATGCTGGAGATGGGGCAGCCGCTCCACGCATTTGATTACGACAAACTGTCGGGGAGCGCGCCAAAGCGCATTTTCATCAGGCGCGCGAAGCGGGGCGAACCCCTTGTCACCATTGACGGCGGCCGGTATGAGCTTGATCCGGAGATGCTTGTCATCGCGGATGAGCGCGGGCCGCTTGCCCTCGCTGGGGTGAAGGGCGGTAAGGACTCGGAGGTGGACGGGAAGACAGCGCGCCTCATCGTGGAGGCGGCGAATTTTGAGAACACCGGCATCTACCGCACATCAAAACGGCTGAATTTAGCGACAGATGCCTCCACGCGTTTCTCGCATGCCATTGCTCCCGCGCTCGCCGAAGCGGGGATGGTGCGTGCGGCCGAACTCCTCGTCGCGCTTGCGGGTGCGCGCCCCGGCGAATGTTTTGACTCGCAGAGGAAAGCGCCGCCGCGGCGGCTGCTCAAGTTCGACATCGCACAATTTAGCCGGCTCATCGGGACCGCCGTTACGCGCGAGAGGGCTGCGGAACTGCTCCGCCGCCTCGGATTTCAGGAAACAAAAAGAGATGTGTGGGAGGTGCCGCCATTCCGCATGGACATCGCCACACACGAGGATCTCGCCGAGGAAGTGGTGCGGCTCATGGGTTTGAACGCGCTCCGCGCGGCGCCGCCGCGGGTGGTGCTTGGTGTGGCGGAGGAGGACGAGATGATTCGCGAGAAGGAACGGGTGCGGCGGGTGCTCTCTGGGCTGGGTGTGGATGAGGTGTATCTCCACAGCATGATTTCCCGGGAGGAAGCGGGAGGCGCGGTGGACAGCGCCGTACAGATTGAAAACCCCCCCAGCAGCGAGTTTGCGTACCTGCGCCCCTCGCTCCTCCCTGGCCTTCGCCGAAGCGCAGGCGAGAACCTTAAATATTTCAGCCACCTTCGTCTTTTTGAGATAGGGAAAGTGTTCGGGCGCGATCGGAAAGGGAAAATAGTTGAGGAGACAAAACTCGGCATTGTGGTGGCTGGGCAGGAACGTGATGTGTTTTTTACCCTCAAGGGGATCATCACGTCGGCGTGCAAAGGCATGGGGCTCGTAGATTTTCGGATGGTCCCTCTGAAAAAACTGCCTCCGGCGCCTGGGTACAGTTCAACGGTTCTCCAAGCTCTCTCTCTTGAGAGCGATGGAAAGGAAATAGGATTTTTAGGGCTAGACCCAAAACCGTTTAAGCAGGGGCACGCCGCAGTCGCGGAGATTGATTTTGGCGCATTGGTTGAGCTGGCGGAAGGTGAGGCCGAATACAGGCCGCTCTCGCGCTACCCGTCGGTCATGCGCGATGTCTCGGTAGTCGTAGGAGTTGATGCGAAGGTGGGCGACATGATGCAGGAAATGCAGCTTGCGAACCAAAAGCTCATCTGCGACGTGGATCTGATTGACGAGTACACCAAACCCTTGTGGAAGGAGAAGCAGGGGCTCACGTTCCGCATCGTGTTCCAGGCGGATGACCGCACGCTCTCCACGGCGGAGGTGGATGCGGAGATGAAGAAAATTGTTGCGTTGCTCAAGCGGAAGTTTAGCATCTCCGTTCGCTGAAGCGTGAAGCGCTGAAGTCCGTAGAGTAGTCTCAAGTCCGTAGAATAATCTCATTAGAGAATAATCTCATTAGAATAATCTCATTTTCCCCAGTTACAAAGCCATGGCGTAATAACTGGGGAAAACCGCAAAAAAAACCACGCCGGTGAGGGCGTGGCAGTTCATTTTATTTCCTTTCATTTTCTTATTTCCCCAGTTACAAAGCCATGGCGTAATAACTGGGGAAAACCGCGAAAACTTTTAAGAGGTCTTTATTGCTCCCAGCGTATTATTACTCCCAATGTACGCGCGCCTCAAACGCGGCGAGGCGCGCGCTAAGCGTTGGGTAGTTCTTGAGAGCTGGGTCGGGCTCCAGAATTTCTACCGCGGCGTCGCGGGCACGCTTCACGAGCTCCGGGTTTTGGATTGCCTTCATGGCGAGGTCCGGCATCCCTGACTGCGTTTCTCCCAGGAACTCTCCCGGTCCCCGTATTTTCAAATCCTTCTCCGCGAGTTCAAATCCATTTTTCGCTTCCACGATGGACTTCAATCGCTGTTGTGCCGCTTTCCCTGTGGCTTCGGTGAAGAGAAAACAGAAGGACTGGTGGGCGCCGCGCCCCACGCGCCCGCGGAACTGGTAGAGCTGGGCGAGACCGAAGCGCTCCGCGCTCTCGATCATCATTATTGAGGCGTTTTGTACATCAACGCCCACCTCCACCACCGAGGTGGAGACGAGGATATCAATTTTGCCGTCCGCGAAATCCCTCATAACCTTCTCCTTGGTAGGTTTCCCGCCGGTGGCGCTTTTGTTTTTAGTGAGCATCCGCCCGTGAAGCATTGCCACACGAAGGTCGGGGAATATTTTTTTTGACAGTTTCTCATATTCTTCCGTGACGTTTTTCATTTCGAGTGTCCGGAGCGCGTACGTCGTTAGTTGTTGGTCGTTAGTCGTTCGTTCTATTCTCGGGCATATCACGAACACCTGTCGCCCCTTGTGTACCTGCTCGCGGATGAACTGGTATGCCTTTGCGCGGTGTTCTGGGGCTACCACCTTCGTGATGATTGGTTTCCGATCCTCTGGGAGTTCGGTGATGAGTGAGAGATCCAGATCGCCGAAGACGGTGAGGGAGAGCGTGCGCGGAATCGGGGTGGCGGACATGCTTAAGAAGTGAGGGATAAACGATGACGATGACAATGACGATGACAATGACGGCGTTTTTCTGTCATAGTCATAGTTATGGTCATCGTGACGCGCGATGAGCGCGGCGCGTTGCTTTACACCGAACCGGTGCTGTTCGTCCACCACGATGAACGCGAGCGCGGGGAACGTGACCGTTTTTTGGATGAGTGCGTGCGTGCCGATGGCGATGGCGACCCTCCCGCCCGCAATGGCCTTTTGGAGTTCTGTTTTTTTCATCTCCGTTTGAAGCCCGCGGCCGTAGGAGACGCGCGCCTCGCTCCCAGTAAGGAGTGCCACGCCGCCCTCTCCGCCGGAGGCGCCTGCCCGTCCGTCAAGCGGGGACTCGCCTTTGGCGGGAAATTCGCCGAAGAGCTTCAGCAGTGTCTGATAATGTTGGCGCGCGAGTATCTCGGTCGGTGCCATGAAGGCGGTCTGGTAGCCGGCGCGCGCCGCTTCGATTGCGGCAATTGCGGCCACCACGGTTTTTCCCGACCCCACGTCGCCTTGGAGGAGCCGGTTCATGGGGTGGGGTTTCGCGAGGTTCTGGAGAATTTCCCATAGCGCCGCCTTCTGTGAAAAGGTGAGCGTGAAGGGGAGCTCCGCGATGAGTTTTTTCACATGTGGTATATCGGTGGCGATCACGGGGGCATGCTCCTTGGCGAGGCGGAGGCGCTCGCGGAGATTCCGGAGCTGGAGGAAGAAGAGGTCCTCAAATGCGAAGCGTTTCTTGGCGGCGAGCGCGTCAGCGATGTCGTTAGGGAAGTGGACATTGTGGAGGGCGGCGTTGATTTCCGGGAACCCTTCGCGGCGGAGGATTGCGTCGGGGATCGGTTCCTCCGCCCGCACCTCGTCCAAGAGCGGTTTTATGAGGTAGCGGATGCCTTTGGAGGTGAGGCCGCGCGTCTCGGGGTATACCGGCACGATGCGCCCCGTATGTATTGGCGACACTGATTCACGCAGATTTTCACGCAGATTTTCGCTGATGTCATCCGCGTCAATCTGCTCATCATTCCGCGTTAATCCGTGTTTGATAAGTTCGTACGTTGGGTTCGATAGGTACAGCTCCCCGTCTTTGCTCGCGCTCACCTTGCCGGCGAAGCTGGCCAAGCGCCCCGGCTGGAGGACGTTTCTGATGTACGGCTGATTGAACCACACCGCGCGGATGGAGCCGGAGTCGTCCGAGATAACCGCCTCCACTAAAAACAAGTGCCGCCGCCACGTGCGGCGGCCGCTTATGTCCTTTATCTCACCCTGCACGGTGGCCTCCTGGCCGGGGATGAGATCAGTAATTTTATAAATTTGGGAGAAATCCTCGTAGCGGGTGGGGAAGTGGCGGAGAAGCTCGCCGACGGTCTCAATGCCCAGCCGCTTGAGTTTCAGGAGGAACCGCGGCGGGATTCCGTGAATTTCCGAAAGCGGGGTTTCCGGTGTGACCGTAGCCATAAACGGCGCATATTATACCCCGTTAGAAGTGATTTTTCAACGGAAAGTTGTTAACTGATTCATTCTCTACACATCCGTTCGAAATTTTTCAGGAGGGTGCACCAAAACTTCTAACGGGGTATAGCCGATTTTTGAGTTTTTTTCTACCGTGTCCGCCCGGAAGGACTTGAACCTTCAACCTTGGGATTAAGAGTCCCCTGCTCTGCCAATTGAGCTACGGGCGGATGTCCAGATTTTAAGAGGTTATTCAGCGGATTTTAAAGCGAACACCAAATGCATTCTATGATAGACAGGAAAATAAATCAAACAAAATTCCCTACGATTTGGTCGCCGAGCTCGCCAAAAGAGGGCGGATAAACTCCGCGAGGCGAGCCAAAACCTTTTACTTTTTTCTAGTGCAGTATTCTTGAATTAGTCCGAACCCCAGTAGTAAAGTAAGGATTACTACGGGGCACGGCGCATTTTGCTCCGACCGCGGTCGCAGGCAGGGAAATCTCCCCGCCTGTCTGCGTGCGTCTGCCTGTGCGTACACGCAGACAGGTACACGCACAGGCAGACGAAAATGTCTGAGATTGGGGGCAGTATAAATTTGGGTGCTGCGCTATAGCATAGCGCTATGAC
>Ga0210057_1010021_pt1 | contig 10826 bp, 5 predicted proteins | sample CryGeyCG2114_010_2_FD_183968 | JGI IMG/M metagenome (GOLD analysis project Ga0210057, IMG submission 183968) | Groundwater microbial communities from aquifer - Crystal Geyser CG10_big_fil_rev_8/21/14_0.10 (SPAdes) (version 2) | ecosystem: Environmental > Aquatic > Deep subsurface > Groundwater ...
CCTTTCGCCTCTTGGCAAAAAGGTGGTGTGGAAAATATGAATAAACTTATTCGTCAGTACTTACCTAGATCTACTAATATGCATCTCATAACATGCGAACACCTCCTACAAATACAAGAACGGCTTAATAACCGTCCTCGTAAGTCTCTCAACTACCAAACACCTAACGAAGTTATCCTCAAAAATGGTTCCACCTTAACTTGAACTTTTATAAACCCTCCTTGTTCCATGAAATTGTGGATAACCCTAGGGATAACCCAGTTACTTGTCCCTAGGGAAGAAAACACTATTTTGCTAAAATAAGCCAAAAAAGTACAGTTCTTGACAAAAAGTTATGCACGTGATTAGTACTTGACTTTTTCCTTTTTCGCAGGTATAGTGTAGCAGTCGTCAAATGAGCCAAAGGTATTGATTTTTTCCCTAAGGGAAGAGAAAAATACCGTTGGTTTATAATAACACCACGGAGCGAATCTACCTTCTTCTCGACGACGTGTCTGATACCTGACTTCCCGACTATACGTCGGGGGGGTGCATTTTCTGGATTATTCGTTGCCTGTGCACGCGCAACTCATGCACATCCAAACGAAAAACAATCGATAACAGCAAAAACCTTTATAAGTGAGGTATTTTTTTGTTGTATAAAAGAGTAACTGGTAAATAGTAAATCGTAATTGGTGCTCAGTATCCATTTACAAGTTACTATTTACCCATTACCAATTACCGTTTAATAGCTTGCACCTATGCCAATATACAAGCGACAGAAGACCACGGTGGCAGAACGAAAGTTCTTCACCCCGCGCAAGAGCGCAATCGAAGCGCCAGATCTTATCGAGACGCAAAAAGGGTCATACCGTTGGTTCTTTGATATCGGTATCAAAGAATTGTTTGAAGAGATTTCACCGATCAAGGATTTTACTGGTCGGGATTTGGAACTCTATTTTGAAGACTATACGATTGATGAACCAAAGTTTGATGAAGTCGTGTGTCGTGAAAAGAACGTGACCTTCGAAGCACCGCTTCGTGTGAAAGTTCGATTGGTAAACAAACGAACAAAAACAGAAGACGTGCAAGAAATTTATCTCGGTGATGTTCCTATTATGACAGACCGAGGGACCTTTATGGTAAACGGGATCGAGCGTGTCGTGGTCTCACAGCTCATTCGTAGTGCAGGAGCATTTTTTACAGAGAGTACTGTTCGCGGACGAAAATATTATGGAGCAAAAATTATTCCAAACAGAGGTGCCTGGATTGAAATAGAAACAGATCAAAACAATGTTATTTGGATCAAGGTAGATCGCAAACGAAAAGTGGCTGCAACGTCACTCTTGCGTGCGTTTGGTATGAGTGATGACGCTGACATCATCAACGCATTTGAATCAGTCAATACACATCCAAACATCGATTACATCGAAGCAACATTGAAAAAAGATGCCGCAGAAAATGAAGACGAAGGGCTGATCGAAGTATACAAACGTATTCGACCGGGTGACCTGGCGACATCTGACAATGCAAAGAGTCTCATCCACTCCATGTTTTTCAACTTTGATCGATATGATTTTGGTCGTGTTGGTGTATACAAACTTGATAAGAAGTTTGATCTTGGATTGTCCGGAAATGATTATGATCAAAAAGAACAACGCGTCTTGTCACCAGAAAAATTGTTGCTTGTGTTGAAAGAAGTTGTTCGACTCAACGTGACACAAGAAGATGCTGATGATATTGACCATCTTGGGAATCGTCGTATTCGCGCAGTAGGAGAACTTGTTCAAAATCGTTTCCGTGTTGGACTTGCTCGTATGGAACGCATCATTCGTGATCGTATGAGTACCTACGAACTCGAAAGTCTTGCGCCAAACAAACTGATCAACGCACGACCGGTCATCGGAGCTATTCGTGAATTCTTTATGAGTTCACAGTTGTCTCAATTCATGGACCAAGTCAATCCGCTCGCAGAGCTCGAGCACAAACGTCGTGTCTCAGCGCTCGGACCTGGTGGGCTTTCTCGAGATCGTGCAGGATTTGAAGTTCGTGACGTACATACGACTCATTACGGACGTATCTGTCCTATCGCAACACCAGAAGGACCAAACATTGGTCTTGTCGGGCATCTGTCTAGCTATGCAAAAATCAATACCTTTGGATTTGTCGAAACACCATATAGAAAAGTAGCAAAGAATGTGCCAAATGAAGCACGCTTTACTGTCGGGGAATATCTCCTCGAAGATATCGCGGGTGTTGGCAAGATGGGCGAACAGATTACGAAAGACATGGCGAAAACATTGTCAGGGAAAAAAGATCTGCAAACGGTTCCTGTCATGCCACGTGTCACAGACGAGATTGTCTACCTCAATTCGTTCCAAGAAGAAAAAGTAACAACCGCAAGTGCAACAACATCTATGAATGAACATGGCGTGCTTATTGGTGAGCGACTTCCAGCACGTGTGCATGGAGAACCAAGTACGGTCATGCCAACAGACATTGATTATATCGATGTGGCATCAAATCAAATTTTGTCCGTTGCTACCAGCATGATTCCATTTCTCGAACATGATGATGCGACACGTGCGCTCATGGGAACAAACATGCAACGCCAAGCTGTCCCATGTATCCAACCTGATGCACCACTCGTCGGGACAGGCATGGAAAAAATTGCGGCAGAAAATAGTGGGCATGTCTTGTTTGCTGATGCCGATGGTGAAGTCACGGCCGTAGACAGTAGCAGAATCGTCATTACGGACGGCAATAAAAAATTGTATACATACAACTTGAACAAATTTATTCGATCAAATGCATCGAGTTCTATCAATCAACGTCCAATGGTGACCCTTGGTCAAAAAGTAACAAAAGGACAGCCACTCTGTAATGGGCCAAGTATTAACAACGGTGAACTCGCGCTCGGACAAAACGTCCTCGTTGCATACATGGTATGGGACGGATACAACTATGAAGACGCGATCATTATTTCAGAACGATTGGTCCAAAAAGATCGATATACCTCTATTCACGTAGAAGATTACGCAACAGATGTGCGTGAAACAAAGCTTGGGCCAGAAGTGGTCACGAGTGATATCCCAAACGTGAGTGAAGAAAAATTGAAAAATCTTGATACCGAAGGCGTGATCCGTGTTGGTGCAGAAGTGCACTCCGGTGATATTTTGGTAGGAAAAATTACGCCAAAAGGAGAAACAGAATTGACACCAGAAGAACGACTCTTGCGTGCGATTTTTGGAGAAAAAGCTCGCGATGTACGTGATTCATCACTGTACCTCGAGCATGGAGAACATGGAAAAGTGACTGACATCCGTGTCTTTTCTGCAGACGAGGGAGACAAGTTGCAACCAGGTGTGATCAAACAAGTACAAGTCACCGTTGCTGACATGAGAAAACTGCAGGTCGGAGATAAGATGGCAGGACGTCATGGAAACAAAGGTGTTATTTCACGTATTGTCCCTGTAGAAGACATGCCGTTCCTCGAAGATGGAACACCTGTTGATATCATTCTCTCACCACTCGGGGTTATTTCCCGTATGAACCTTGGACAGCTCCTCGAGACACATCTTGGTCTTGCGGCCAATGCACTTGGCTACCGTGCAGCGACTCCAGTCCTGGATGGTATTACCGAGGAACAGATCAAAGAAGAACTTGTGAAAGCTGGATTCCCAGTGGATGCACAATCTCAACTCTATGATGGTCGTACTGGTGAATCAATGGATCACAAGACAACCGTTGGGTACAGTTACATGCTGAAACTCAACCACATGATCGAAGACAAAATGCACCAACGTTCGATTGGTCCATACAGTCTTATTACACAGCAACCACTTGGTGGAAAAGCACAGTTTGGTGGACAGCGTTTTGGAGAAATGGAAGTCTGGGCACTCGAAGCATATGGTGCAGCACACACCCTCCAAGAAATTTTGACTATCAAATCAGATGATGTACCAGGACGAAGTAAAGCATACGAAGCAATCATCAAAGGCAATCCAATCACTCGTGTCAATCTTCCAGAATCATTCAATGTCCTCGTTCGAGAATTGAAAGGGCTTGCTTTGGACGTCAAACTTATGAAAAAAGTCGGAGATGAATACATCCCTGCTGACGAAATTCCAACCGTCGAGTCAGCAGCAAACGACTCAGAGAGTAGCGATCGTTACTAAGTTCCTACTCATTAATCTCTATTACGTATGTCACGCGATACCCTTCACTCCATGGACTTCGATGCGCTGGCGCTCTCTGTTGCATCACCTGAAGTTATAAAAAATTGGTCATTTGGAGAAGTCTCCAAACCAGAGACCATCAACTACCGAACGCAAAAACCAGAAAAAGCTGGACTTTTTGCTGAAGAAATTTTTGGACCGACAAAAGATTGGGAATGTTATTGTGGAAAGTATAAGAAAATTCGTTACAAAGGAATTGTGTGTGACAAGTGTGGCGTAGAAGTGACGCATTCACTCGTACGTCGTGAACGTATGGGACACATCGAACTTTCAAGTCCTGTAGCACACATCTGGTTCCTTCGTTCTATCCCATCAAAGATTGGGCTTGTGCTCGATATTTCGATCCAAAATCTTGAAAAAGTTATTTACTTTGCATCGTTCATCATCACGTCAGTCAATGAAGAAGAAAAAAAGACTGCGCTTGACGGATTGAAAGATGAATACAAAGCAACACGCAAAGAACTCGAAAAACAATTTGCAGCAGAACCAAAAGTGCTCGAAGAAAAAATTGCTGCACTCGACGAAGATGTCTCTCTTGTTCAAGAAGAATTGAAAGATATCAAGATGATGAACATTGTGTCAGAACATCGCTATCAAGAATTGTCATTCCGATATGGACACATGTTCGAAGCGAGTATTGGTGCTGGCGCAATTCGAGATTTGTTGAAAAAACTCAACTTGCCAAAAACAATTGAAAGTCTTGAAAAGCAAATTGTAAAAAGTAAAGGCGCAAAACGTGATCGTCTGGTTCGACGTGTCAAATTGCTTTCTTCGCTCAATCAAAATAGCATCAAACCAGAATGGATGGTCCTCACTGCTATTCCTGTGATTCCACCAGATCTTCGTCCGATGGTTGCTCTCGATGGAGGACGCTTTGCAACATCAGATTTGAATGATCTCTACCGACGCGTGATCAACCGAAACAATCGTCTCGGTCGACTCCTCGCGCTCAATGCGCCAGAAGTTATTTGTCGCAACGAACGACGCATGCTCCAAGAAGCCGTCGATGCGCTCATCGACAACAATGCTCGTTCTGCAAAGACCGTCACTGCGTCAACAGGACAAAAACGAAAACTTCGATCACTTGCAGATATTTTGAAAGGAAAGCAAGGACGATTCCGACAAAACTTGCTTGGAAAACGTGTCGACTACTCTGGCCGTTCTGTTATCGTGGTAGGACCAAATTTGAAAATTCATGAATGTGGATTGCCAAAACGTATGGCACTTGAACTCTTCAAGCCATTTGTCATGAGTGAGATCATCAAGCGTGAACTCGCACACAATGTCCGAAGTGCCTCACGATATATCGAATCCAATGCTCCAGAAGTGTGGGATATTCTCGAAGAATTGACCAGCAAAACACGTGTGTTCCTCAACCGTGCTCCTACCTTGCATCGTCTTGGTATTCAGGCATTCCGACCAAAATTGATCGAAGGAAAAGCTATTCAGCTGCATCCACTGGTTACGCCAGCATTCAATGCCGACTTTGATGGAGACCAAATGGCAGTCCACCTCCCACTGACAGAAGAAGCAAAGTGGGAAGCAGAACACATCATGGCATCAGAAAAAAATCTGTTGAAGCCAGCTACCGGACAACCAATCATTACGCCACAACAAGATATTACGCTTGGGTCATACTATCTCACACGATATGCAGAAGGTGATACCGGTGAAGTGACCAAGTTCTTTTCAAATGTCACTGAGGCAAAGTATGCCTACAAGACACGAGAAATCAAAGTACAAGAACGAGTAAAAATTCGTTTTGACAAAACATTCATGGAAAAGTTCCCAGAAGGAACAAGTTCTATTGTTGAAACATCAATTGGCCGTGTGTTCTTCAATGAAATCTATCCAGAAAAAATTGAATATTACAACGAACCAATTACCAAAAAACATTTGTCAAAAATCATTGCGTCAATGCTTGAATTTTATGGACAAGAACAGACAGCTGTGATCCTCGACAGAATCAAAGAAGTTGGATTCAAATATGTCACAAAGTCAGGATATTCTCTCGGCATGGATGACTTTGGTCGTATCGAAGAAAAGAAAGCAATCCTTGTAGAAGGTGGAGACAGTGTCGCACTCGTGGAAGAGCAATACGCAGAAGGGTTGTTGACTGGATCAGAACGACACGCAAAAGTGCTCGAAATCTGGACCGATGTCAAAGATCGTGTTGTCTCATTCAATAAACAGGCACTCGATAAAGAAGGTCCTGTGTTTGCCATGATTGACTCTGGTGCTCGTGGATCTTGGGGACAGCTCGGACAAGTTATTGGTATGAAAGGGCTCGTTGCTTCTCCAAGTGGAGACATCATCGAACTCCCTGTCACCGGAAACTTCAAAGAAGGGTTTGATGTTCTTGAATTCTTTATTTCTTCTCATGGTACTCGAAAAGGTCTTTCTGATACGGCCCTTCGTACTGCAAATGCAGGATACTTGACCCGTCGTCTCGTAGACGTTGCGCAGGATGTCGTCGTTACTCAGGATGATTGTGGAGATGACATCGGAGAAATATTTACCAAAGAAAATTCAGAACAGATTGGTGAAAAATTATCAGAACGAGTTGGTGGACGATTTGTCCTTTCAGATGTCAAAGCTGGACGAAAAACAATACTTAAAGCAGGAGAAGTAATTACAGCAGAAATTGCTCGTCAGGTTGAATCTGAAGGTGTGGAAGAAGTCCATGTCCGCAGTGTTGTCCAATGTCACTTGCCAAAAGGTGTGTGCGCAACCTGTTATGGTCTCGATCTTTCCAACAGCAATGTGGTGAAAAAAGGAACTGCGGTCGGTATTATCGCTGCACAGTCTATTGGTGAGCCTGGTACACAGCTTACGATGCGTACGTTCCATCTTGGAGGAGTTGCTGGAGGAGATATCACCCAAGGTCTTCCACGTGTAGAAGAACTTTTTGAAGCGCGCAAGCCAAAACGAAAAGCAGTGCTTTCTGAAGTTGCGGGAACGATTGAAATAGAAGATGCAGATGGAAAAGTCATTACCAGTCCAACAGGACGAAAAGTCTTTGAAGGACGAAAAGGACAAAAAATTATCAAGGTTCACTTTGAAGGAATGGATGAAGTAGAAATGAAAATTCGAAAGGCCGATGATATCAAAGTGGAAGACGGACAAAAAGTAAAGAAAGATCAAGTACTCTTTGTCAGTGGTAGTACTGGAGACGAAGTAAAAGCAGAGTACGGTGGCGTCGTCACTGTAGGTACAAAATCATTGACCCTCCGATACCAGGGAAGTCATAAGAAAGAATACATTGTCCAAATTGGGTTCAAGCTTTGGGTCAAAAATGGTGATGCCGTAGAAAAAGGTGATCAGCTTACCGAAGGAAGTGTTGACCTCCAAGAACTCTTTGAGCTCCGAGGACGCGACGCAGTACAGCGATACATCCTTTCTGAAATTCAGAGCATCTATGCTTCACAAGGACAACGTCTTAATGACAAACATGTCGAATTGATTGTTCGACAGATGTTCTCTCGTATGTATGTAGAAGATTCTGGAGATACCGATCTTCTCCCAGGAGAAACGGTTGAAAAAGCGCAATTCCACGGTGCCAATGAATTGGCAAAGAAAAATAAAGGAAAGGAAGCCGTCGGACGAGAGTTGTTCCTCGGTGTATCAAAGATTTCTTTGTCTACTCAGAGCTTCCTCTCAGCTGCATCTTTCCAAGAAACCAGCAAAGTGCTCATCAACGCCGCAATTACCGGCAAGATGGATCCACTCGATGGTCTCAAAGAAAACGTGATCATCGGACGCCTCATTCCTGCAGGAACTGGGTTCCGAGAACAGGAGTAGGATTCACGAAACACGTAGCACGAAACACGTAACAAAAAGCAAGGTAGCGATGCCTTGCTTTTTTGTATTTGCAATGAAGTAATATGTAATACGTAAATAAGTAATACGTCTTGGCAGGTTGAGAGGAGTGACGAACGGCAGTTGGAAGGGGATCGCCGCTAACCGACGAACTTGCGTTCGTCACTCCTTGTATATGTTAAAAGCCTTGATTTCCGTTCATTTTCCTGTATTATTATAGACGTGTAGACACGAATTTGTTATGTGCTACATGTTATATGTTACGTGAAAAATATGTCTGGTCACTCCAAATGGTCAAAAATTCAACATAAAAAAGGGAAAGCCGATGCACAGCGGGGAAATTTGTTTACCAAGCTGTGTAAGGGAATTACCATGGCAGCAAAAGAAGGCGGTGGCGATGCGGATATGAATTTTTCTCTGCGCATGGCTGTCGACAAAGCAAAAGCAAATAATGTACCGAAAGATAATATTGATCGGTCTATTAAAAAAGGGACCGGTGAATTGAAAGATGGAGAAGAAATTCAAGAAATTATATACGAAGGGTATGGCCCAGGTGGCATTGCTGTTCTTGTAGAAACTTTGACCGACAATAAAAACAGAACGGTTTCAGAAGTGAAAAATGCGTTTACAAAACACAATGGTTCTGTGGGTGGGCCAGGCAGTGTGCAGTGGCAGTTTGAACGAATGGGTGTCATGGTAATAAGCAATGAACAATCAACAATAAACAATCTTAATCATGACGATCTTGAACTGGCATTGATTGAAGCTGGAGCGTCGGATATTTTAGAATTTGATGAGCACCTTGAAATTCGCTGTCCGATGGATACGTTTCAATCTGTGCTCGAAGCACTCAAAGGAAGTGGCATCAGTGAACCAGAAGATGCCGGACTCAAATGGGTGGCAAAAGAAGAAGTTGCTGTAGATGCAGACACAACAGAAAAAATGGAAACACTCTACGACGCACTTGATGAGCTCGACGATGTGAATGAAATTTATACAAATGAAAAATAAGATGTTATTTCCCTCCCCTGGTAGGGGAGGGTTAGGGTGGCCCGCCTGCAATCCCGATTGAATCGGGAAAGCATTGCGGGCAGGGGTTACGGATTACCACCGTTCTTTCTTCTGCGATAACCCCCTCTGCCTCCCCCTACTAGGGGGAGAACTTTCTTTTATGCCAACACAGAAAAAATCACAACGTATATTAGGCATCGACCCTGGCTATGGACGTATCGGGTACGGTGTTATTGAGGGTGCTCGCGGGTCTTGGGTGCATGTGGCACATGGGTGCATCGAAACAAATCCCAAAGCAGATTTTGCAGAGCGACTAGTCGAATTGAAACGGGATCTTCTCGAAATTTTGGAAACATACAAACCAGAAAAAGCAGGTATAGAACAATTATTTTTTGCAAAAAATGTCACAACAGGAATGAAAGTGAGCGAAGCACGAGGTGTAATACTTCTCACACTCCACGAAGCGGGATTGCAGGTACAGGAAGTCACACCACTCCAAATGAAACAAGCTATCGTCGGGTATGGGCGTGCAGAAAAAGGACAGCTACAGGAAATGATTCGCATTCAATTGCTTTTGAAAAAACGTCCCACGCCAGACGATGCCGCAGATGCACTTGGTGTTGCGTTGACAGCGGGGCTACTCATGAAAAGTAGCAGGTAATAAGTAGGTAAGTAGCAAGTACGCCAGTCAATTGATGACTGGTGTTTTTTTGAGATACTTATTACTTGCTACTTGTCTACATACACGTTTGCTTGTCTTTTTTTTCTGCGTATGGTACATACCATATACACCAGTTCATGCCTGAGGAGGGCATAATGAACACGAAGTCCGATACTCTCAACACGAAGAAAAACCTTGAGCTAGGGCGAGCCTTGTTCCACTTTATCTTTTACCCAGTCGCAGTCGCACTGATCATCTATGCGAGTGCGTCGAAGTGGGAGATGGCGGTGGTTCTCGCGATCGCGAATGTGGGTATTTACGCCTTCGAAAAGTTTCGGCGGGCCGGACATGCAGCATACCACGACAAAAAGAAACGGTATTCACGGTTCGCGAGGTGCTATGAGTGGTTCAAGCACGCCACTCACGGCATCATCCGACCACACGAGATCACGGGCACGAGCGCAATGGTCCCGTACGTCCTGGGACTCGACCTCGTGTTTTGCTGGGTGATGGTGTCATCATTATTACCTGCCCCATTCCACTTCGCACTTCTTGACGCACTCTTCATCATGACAGTGGTGGCCAGTGGCGATCCTTTTGCCCGCATCTTTGCGATCATGAGGAAAAACGCGGGAAAGCAGAACCATTCACTGCCTTGGAATCCAGGGAAGAGCTGGGAAGGGTTCATTGCCTTCTGCGTCATGGCCGGCTTCTGGATGGTGATTACTGACTTGTCAGCAATGGGCAAAGGAATGCTCGTGCTGACGCCGATTCTCATCTCTGCCCAAGTCTTGGCTATCATCGCAGGTGCGGTGACCGAGTCAGTGGCTGGGGAGAAGGACAATTTTTGGATCTCTCTTTTCTCTCTGCTTGCCTACCAGACGACGTTGATCGTCGGATGGGCATTCGGCTGAGCGAGGCGACATCCTCTCTAGGAGAAACACGCCACCCCGCTGGAAGAGGGGTGGCGTTCGTGTTTTTATGTTATCTTAGAACCTGTTTACAATCTATTTAGCAGAATACAGATAAAGGCAAGAATCATCATTTGTTGGGAGGTATGTAATTTTCTTTCACAATTTTTCCACAGACGTCTACATTTTTCAAGCCAAGCAAATGTT
>Ga0210057_1010022_pt1 | contig 10826 bp, 9 predicted proteins | sample CryGeyCG2114_010_2_FD_183968 | JGI IMG/M metagenome (GOLD analysis project Ga0210057, IMG submission 183968) | Groundwater microbial communities from aquifer - Crystal Geyser CG10_big_fil_rev_8/21/14_0.10 (SPAdes) (version 2) | ecosystem: Environmental > Aquatic > Deep subsurface > Groundwater ...
CGCGAAAGAAAGTTTACCCTTTTATTAAAAGATTTTTAAAAAGCGGAAATATTATTTTGATTAAGGCTTCTCGATCAATCGGTTTAGATAAATTGGCTTTAAGGCTCGAAAAGGGTATATAATTTTTAGAAAGGTATGACTAATTTATTGCCGTTGGCCTTGGGTTTGGTGATGTTTTCCTTTTTAGTCACTTCGGTTTTTGTCGTTCCCTTTATTAACCTTCTTTACAAATTACGCCTGACCCGAAAAAAAGAAGCTCCCAGAAACGGAAAAGTTCCTTTATTTGATAAACTGCACGACAAAAAAGCCGGAACGCCGGTCGGGGGAGGAGTTTTATTAATTGTAGTTGTTTGTCTTCTTTTTGCCATGATTTTTCCGATTGCTTCGCGAATGGGGGTGTTTATTGAAACCGCCTACAACCGCCGGGACGAGCTGGCCGTGATTTTCTTTACTTTTATTTCTTTTGGGATCTTGGGGATAATCGATGATTTAGTTAAAACCTTCGGCCGGCCGGTGAGGGGAGTTTTGGGCCGGGTTTTTGGTTTAACCCGTATGCAGAAGTTTTTCCTGCAGTGGATTTTGGGATTTATCATCGGCTGGTTAATTTACCATAACCTCGGAGTTCATATCTTAAATATTCCTCTTTTGGGCAAGGTTTTGGATTTGGGGATTTGGTATGTGCCTTTTGCTGCGTTGGTGATTGTTTCTTTTACCAACGCTTTTAATATCACCGACGGTTTGGACGGCCTTTCCTGCGGACTTTTAATGATTTGCCTCATTTGTTTTATTGTCATTGCCGCCGGGGGTTTGGATACACCCCTTTCCATTTTTATTGCGATTTGGTTAGGCTCTTTGATTGCTTATTTATACTTTAACGTCTGGCCGGCAAGACTATTTCTTGGCGACGGAGGAGCCTTGGCCTTTGGCGCTATGCTGGCTGTCATCGGCCTTTTGACGGGTAAGATCATTGCAGTGGTGGTTATCGGCGGTATATTTGTCATCGAGATTGCTTCATCGGCAATACAAATTATAGGCAGGAAATTGTTTAAACGGGGAATTTTTCCGCTTGCGCCTATTCATCATACGTTTTTGGCGATCGGTTGGGAGGAACCTAAGATTGTCATGCGTGCCTGGCTTGCAGGGGTAATTTTAGCCATCTTCGGCCTCTGGCTGGCGACAATTTAACTTGTAAATATCCCGACGTGTCAATAGCAATCCACTCCCGAGGTGGGATTCGGTTTCATTAAGTAACTTGTCTCATTGTTGTTTGTTTACTACCATCGATAAATTATACAACAAAAACCACGTATAATAATATCTGTGAAAAGAGCAAGGTTAAGAAAGCAAAAGCCGGCGATAGATAGAAAACTTCTAGGGGTTACGCTTTTTTTGACTTTCGTAGGGATTATTGCCGTAGCTGATGCTTCCGCGCCGCAGGCTTTGAATATTTTTGGCGATAAGTTTCATTTTTTGAAGGGTCAATTGGTTTGGGCAGGGGTGGGCTTTATCGCTCTTTTGGTGGCCGCCAAAATTAATTACAGATTTTGGGAAAAGGTGGCCACTCCTGTTTTCGGGGTTTGTCTGCTTTTATTAATTGCGGTCTTGATTCCCGGGGTTGGGGCCAGGTTCCTCGGGGCTCGGCGCTGGATTACCCTCGGGCCCGTTCCTTTTCAGCCCTCTGAAATTGTCAAATTCGGACTGGTTCTATTTATGGCCAAATTTATTTCCAAAAAAGCTCCTTCGATTTGGTATTTTTTGCCGGTCGTTTTAGTAGCGGCTCTGGTGATGATTGAGCCGGATTTGGGGACAACTTTAATAATTCTGGCGGCGGCCACGATACAAATTTTTGCCTCAAAAATAAATCTTTTTCAGTTTGGTGGTTTAGGAATTTTGGGGGTAATCGCGGTTGCGCTTTTGACCGTTACCTCCCCGTACCGTCGGGAGAGATTGTTTACCTATCTTGAATCCGCCAGGGATCCCTTGGGCCATTCTTATCATATCCGCCAGGTTTTATTGGCACTAGGATCCGGGGGGCTTTTCGGGGTGGGTTTGGGCCAGTCACGGCAAAAGTTTTTGTTTTTGCCGGAGGCGGCCACTGATTCTATTTTCGCAGTCATTGCCGAAGAAATCGGCTTTATTGGGGCTTTGATTTTGCTTTTTGTTTTTGCCTTTTTTATTTTTGGAGCCTTAAAGATTGTTAAAAATGCGCCCGATACCTTTTCCCAATTTTTGGCTTTAGGGATTTGCGCCTGGATCGGAGGCCAGGTAATTTTAAATATCGCGGCCATGACCGCCCTCGTGCCTTTAACGGGGATTCCTTTGCCTTTTATTTCCTACGGCGGTTCAAGCTTGGTGATGGTTCTTTTTGCAACTGGTATACTTCTTAATATATCCAAGTTTACGACACATGATAAATAAGAAAATCTTATTGACGGGCGGGCATGCGGTCACCACGGCGATTGCCGTAATCGAAGAGCTTATCAGACGTGGCGGGCAAAATGATATTTATTGGATAGGTTCCGGCCGGGCCATTGAGGGTGGCAAAGCTTTTGCGCCGGGAACAGAAGTTTTTCCCCGAATGGGAGTTAAGTCTTACTCGATTATTGCCGGCAGGCTGCAGCGAAAATTTACTGTTTGGACAATTCCTTCGCTCTTAAAAATTCCGATTGGGATGATCCAGTCTTTTTTGGCGGTTACCAAAATTAAGCCTAATGTCGTCTTGTCTTTCGGCGGTTATGCCTCCTTTCCTGTCGTTTTGGCTTCTTGGGTTTTGGGTATTCCGGTGGTGATTCACGAACAAACCGCTTCTTTGGGTTTGGCCAACAGGCTTTCGTCTTTTTTTGCCAAGAAGATTTTATTTTCCCGGGATGTCGGCAACCCCGTCATGACCCAGATTTGTGAGGTAGAACCGAAACTCAAAATCGGCGTACCCCCCACAATTTTTATTATGGGCGGCTCCCGTGGCTCCCGGGTGATTAACGAGACGGTGGCGGCTTGCTTGTCTGACCTGCTGAAAAAATACCGCGTGGTTCACCTGACCGGCGAGGCGAATTATTCTAAATTTTCGGGATTTAAAAGTCCCCGGTATGAAGTTTTTGCTTGTGTGGACCCGCTGGCGATCGACGGGCTTTATCGGCAGGCCGATATTGTCGTTGCCCGCGCCGGCGCCAATACCGTTGCCGAACTGATGATTGTCAAAAGGCCCTGCGTTTTAATACCCATTCCCTGGTCACACCAAAACGAACAGTTGATTAATGCTCAAAAAGCCCGTGATTTCGGCTTAGCCCGGGTTATCACCCAAGAAAAATTGACTCCCGAAGTCTTTTTAGAAGGAATCGATAAAGTGGTTGGCGATTGGGAGGTTACTGTTAAAACGGTTAAAACTAAAAAAACGATGGATATTTACGCTTCGCAAAAAGTAGTAACTGTTTTGAAAAGAATCTTGGCGTGAAGTATTTAAATTTCGGCTTATATCTGCTTCTGGCGTTTCTGGTTTTTTTTCCGTTTACTCTCTTTCCCCGGGTCATAAAAATCCAGAAAATTGAGTGTTTTTCCCAATACGGAATTTGTCCCGACGGAATTTTTACCCCGGCTGTTGGCGCGGTCGGTAAAAACCTGTTGGGGGCAAGAATTTTTTTAGCCGACCTATTTAAAAACAGCGGTATCGTCGAAAAGTACGGATTTGCCTTTAAACTCCCCGCTACCTTGAGGGCGGACCTGGTTTTAAAAAGGGCGAAGTTTGCGCTTGCCCAAAAAGACATATCTCGGGTTGTAGTTTTGGATGAGGACGGCAACGTTTTGCAAACTTTGGACAAAACCAATTTGCCGAAAGTTGTTGTGGCGGACGGTTTGCCTGCCGTGGGGGAAAGGGTCGGAGAGGCTAAACTTTTTGCCCTGAATTTGCTTTACTCCTTGAATTTCTATTATCAGGCCACTTATGGTGAAATTATAGATTCGGGGCTGGTTGTTAAAATGCCTGGCGGGCCGCAAGTGGTTTTTCCGCTTGAAGGCGACTCCGAAACTTTGCTGGGAGCTTTAAAATTAATTCTTTCCGGGTCTAAAAGTGCTAAACTTATTGACTTAAGATTTAAAAATCCGATAATCAAGTAAATAACGAAAATGAATAAACCTAAAGTTATTGCCGGGATAGAATTGGGATCTGCAAAAATCTCCACGGTTTTGGCCCAGGTTTCCACGGATGAAACCGAACAGGAATTGACCATTAACGTCATTGGTGCGGCTTCGGCCGAATCAAAAGGAATTAAAAAAGGCCAGATTGTCAATATAGAAGAGGCGGTTGAGGCAACCACCACTTCGGTTGAGGCGGCGGAAAGGATGGCGGGGTATAACCTGGAGGCGGCCTACATTTCCCTGGGCGGGGCGCATATCCACTGTCAGAATTCTCGTGGGGTAGTGGCAGTATCTGACCCAAACGGCGAAATTACCGAGACTGATATGGAGCGGGTGATTGAGGCGGCCTCCGCCGTTTCAACCCCTCAATCAAGGGAGGTGGTCCATGTCATCCCGCGGGAATTTATTGTTGACGGAGAAGCCGGAGTCAAAGATCCTATTGGCATGAGCGGGGTGCGGTTGGAAGTAGAAACCCACATTATTACGGCGTCTAACGCCGCCATGAAGAATTTAAAAAAAGCAGTTAAAGAAGTTGGGATTGAAATAAATGGTTTTGTTTTCTCCGGCTTAGCGTCAGCCGAGGCAGTAGTTTCTCCGACCGAAAAAGAATTGGGCTGCGTTTTGGTGGATATCGGTGGGGGAACTACCTCAATTGCGGTTTTTCTTGACGGGGCAATTGCTTATAGCAGTGTAATTCCGATCGGAGCCAAAAACGTGACTAATGATTTGGCGATTGGTTTGCGGGTTTCTTTGGATTCGGCCGAAAAGATTAAGGCCATGCTTTCGGATAGTAAAAAGATCAAAGGGGAAACGGATGAAGTTGATCTGACGGATTTAGGTTTACCGGATATCAAAAAGATTTCCCGAAAAACGCTGGTGGAAGGCATTGTCAGGCCTAGATTGAATGAAATTTTTTCGATGGTGCATCTGGATCTGGAAAGGGAAGGGTTGGCCAACCGGGTGCCTTCGGGAGTAATCGTGACAGGTGGCGGGGCTTCCACTGCCGGTTGTTTGGAGTCAGCCAAGCGGGTTATGTTGCTGCCGGCTAGAATTGGTAAACCCTCCGGCTTGACCGGTTTGATTGATGAGATTATTGATCCGGCCTACGCCACCGTGGCCGGGCTGATTATTTACGGGGCCAAAAATCCACTAATTGAACCCTTGACAAGTTTTGCAAAAAGAGTAAAACTTTCCACTAAAGGAATATTCGGGAAATTTGTGGGAATGATTAAGGACCTTCTGCCCTAGAAGAAAAACTGCCCCAAAGTAAATTATGGCTTTGGTTAAACCTGATTCAGCCAGATTGGCGAAATTGAAAGTTATCGGTATCGGCGGCGGCGGCGGAAACGCGGTTTCTTCTATGATTGATAGCGCCGAAATTGCCGGAGTGGAATTTATTGCGGTTAACACCGACGCCCAGGTTTTACTTAACAATAAAGCGCCGACGAAAGTTCAAATTGGAGAAAAATTGACCAAGGGTTTAGGTGTCGGAGGTAATTCTGATTTGGGTACTCAGGCGGCCGAGGAATCTGCCGAAAAAGTCAAGGAGCTTTTGATTGACACTGATATGGTTTTCGTTACCGCGGGAATGGGCGGGGGAACCGGAACGGGGGCAGCGCCGGTTATTGCCAGACTGGCCAAAGATGCCGGGGCTTTAACCGTGGCTATTGTGACCAAGCCGTTTGTCTTTGAGGGAGCCAGGAGGATGGTGGCGGCTGAGGACGGTATTGAAAAATTAGCTGAAGTGGTTGACACCCTGATTGTGATTCCAAACCAGCGTTTGATGGATGTCATTGATAAGAAAATGACGCTTTTGGAAGCGTTTAAGGTTGTTGACGGGATTTTGGGTCAGGCGGTTCATGGGATTGCCGAAATCATAACCACGGCGGGGTTAATCAACGTTGACTTTGCCGATGTCAAAACCGTTATGGCCAACGCCGGCACTGCCCTTCTGGGGATCGGGACGGGAGTGGGGGAAAATCGGGCCCAGATGGCGGCCCGGGCGGCAATCTCCTCGCCACTTTTGGATGTTTCGATAGAGGGGGCCAGGGGAGTTTTGTTTAATATTGCCGGCGGAACCGACCTGACGATGTTCGAAGTAGATGAGGCGGCTAAAGTGATTTCGTCAGCCGCCGATCCTGATGCCAATATTATCTTCGGGGCGGTCGTTAAAGAAGATTTGATTGATCAGGTCAGAATTACGGTAATTGCTACCGGTTTTGACCAAACCCGATCCCGGATTGCCCAGATGGCCAAAAGCACTAAGCCCCCGGTAGTGGAGGGAGTGGTTAGCGAGAAGCCCAAAGAAGAGGAAATGACATTTTCAGAAGAAGAAGAAACCGTACCTCCGGAGACGGATGAGGATCTTTTCGGGGAAAAATTCGAAATCCCGGCTTTCCTGCGCAAAATTCATTAACTTTGTAATATAATTGCTTCTAGTGAAGAAACAATATTTTGATTCGGTGGAGCCGAAACCCGATTTTCCGGGTATGGAGAAAAGACTTTTGGACGAGTGGTATAAAGACGGCGTAGTTGAGAAATATCTTCATAAAAACGATTCGGCCGACAAAATTTTTTCTTTTCTGGACGGCCCCATAACCGCCAACAACCCGATGGGGGTCCATCATGCTTGGGGGAGAACTTATAAAGATCTGTGGCAAAGGTATAAAAATATGCAAGGATTTCGCCAGAGATTTCAAAACGGTTTTGATTGCCAGGGATTATGGGTTGAAGTTGAAGTCGAAAAACAGTTGGGTTTAAAAAGCAAAAAAGATATTGAAAATCTGGTGCCGGGAGACCGTAAAGCTTCAATTGCCAAGTTTGTGGAACTGTGTAAAGAAAGAGTCAGAAAATACTCCGGGATTCAAACCGAGCAGTCCAAACGCCTGGGTTACTTTATGGATTGGGATAATTCCTACTTCACAATGAGCGATGAAAATAACTACGCAATTTGGCGGTTTTTGAAAAAGTGTTACGAATTGAAACTTATTTATAAAGGTCGCGATGTCGTGCCTTGGTGTCCGAGGTGCGAAACCGCCATTTCCCAGCATGAGATGCTGACCGAAGATTATCAGGAAATTACTCATGACGCAATTTTCGTGGAGTATCCCGTCCGGGGGAAGAAAAATACCTTTTTGCTGGTTTGGACAACTACTCCCTGGACTTTACCGGGCAACGTGGCCGTGGCGGTTGATCCTGAAAAAGATTATGTCGAGGCAACTGGGGATGTGGTCGGAAACACTTACATTGCGCTAAAAGAAGCAGCCAAAAGACTGGGGATGAAGATAAAGAGAACTTTTAAAGGGGACAAGCTGGTCGGTTTGACTTATGAATCTGCCTTTGATGACTTACCGAGAGTGAAAAAATCTCTTAAAGGGTATGTTCATAAAGTCATCGCCACCGATAATCTGATACTGCCTGTTTCGGATGAGGAAGGATCGGGACTGATCCATACTGCCACCGGCCAGGGGGCTGAAGATTACCAATTGGGGAAGAAAAATAAACTTCCGGTAATTGAACTTATCGATGAGACGGCTGCTTATCTCGAAGACTTGGGAAATTTAACCGGTCAAAGTGCTAAGAAACACCCGGAGATAATTATCGAATTTTTGCGGCAAGCCAACGGTTTGTTTAAGGCACAAAAGTACACCCACCGTTACCCCGCCTGTTGGCGGTGCAAAACCGAATTGGTTTGGAAACTTACGGATGAATGGTATATCGCCATCGACCCCTTAAGAGAAAGAATGATTAACCTTGCCAAAAAGATTCGTTGGATTCCGGAATTTGGGTTGGAAAGAGAACTGGATTGGTTAAAGAATATGGATGATTGGCTTATTTCCAAGAAGAATCGGTATTGGGGGTTAGCTCTACCGATTTGGGAATGTACTAAGTGCGGCCATTTTGGGGTCATCGGTTCCCGGGAGGAGTTGCAGAAAAAAGCAATTGCGGGTTGGTCAGAGTTTGCCGGTCACACGCCCCATAAGCCCTGGCTTGATGAAGTAAAAATAAAATGTACCAAGTGCGGCGAACCAGCAGGAAGAATTCCGGATGTCGGCAACCCCTGGCTTGACGCCGGAATTGTGACCTACTCGACTATTAATTCGCGCGATTGGTCAAAATGGCTGCCGGCAGATTTTATTACCGAGAGCTTTCCCGGCCAGTTTAAGAACTGGTTTTATTCTTTGATTGCCATGAGTGCGGTGTTGGAAAACAAAGAGCCGACTAAGGCTGTTTTGGGATTTGCCACGCTTTTCGATGAAAAAGGCAGACCGATGCACAAAAGTTCCGGAAATATGATCGAATTTATGGAAGGCGCGGACAAAATCGGAGTTGATGTGATGCGCTGGATGTATGCCAGGCAAAATCCGGCAGAGAACATGCTTTTTGGCTATAAAATTGCAGATGAGGTTAGACGCAGGTTTCATTTAAAGCTCTGGAATGTCTATAATTTTTTTGTAACTTATGCAAATCTTGATGGTTGGTTTCCGATTAGCCATCAGCCATCAGCCATCAACCATCAATCTGTTTTGGATAAATGGATCTTGGTCAGACTTATCGGAACAATCAGACAAGTAACGGGAAAACTTGATGAGTACGATGCTTTTTCGGCGAGTACCGAAATTGATAAATTTGTGGATGATCTTTCCCTTTGGTATATCCGCAGGTCCCGCGATCGGGTTGGTCCAGCCGCAGAAAGCGAGGAAGATAAAAAGGCCTTTTACCAGACTATATACTATGTGCTACATACTACCTGCCAATTATTGGCTCCTTTTACCCCGTATTTGGCTGAGGTTATCTATCAAAATTTAACTAAAGAAGAATCTGTGCATTTAGCTCAGTGGCCCCACTTCGTCAAGGCTTCGCGGGGCGATGCCCAGCTTTTAGAGAAAATGACAAGAGTGAGGGAAATTGTCGAAAAGATTCACGCTGCGAGAAAACAGGCGACCGTACCTGTTCGCCAGGCCCTAAAGTCGTATGCCAGCGATTCGGAAGCAGTTGCGAAAGATTTTGAAAATTTAATTAAGGAAGAAACAAATATTAAAAATATCGTCTGGGGAGCCAAAAGCAATAAACTGGATACTAAAATTTATCCGGAGTTGGAAGAAGAAATGAAAGTCCGGGAACTTGTCAGAAAAATTCAAGAGAAGAGGAAAAATACGGGCCTGAATCTTTCGCAGAAAGTTAAGGTAACCAACCCCTGGCTTCCTGAGGACGGAAAACTTAAAAGTTGGCTAATGAAGAAAGCTCAAGTCGAGAAATTAGCGCAGGGAGAATTTAATGTCGAGAACGCCACGGCTTGATATCTTTTTGGTAATTCCGGTCGGCTTTTTAATCCTGATCTCCGGGTCGATTCTTTGGTCGATTGCCCCCAAATTATTCTCGGGTTATTTATTTTTGATTTTTGCAGGCCTGGTGGCTTTTGCGATTTTTTCTTTAGTTGATTTTGATATCATTTCTCTTTTCTCAAAACATTTTTATGTTACCAGCATTGCTCTTTTGGTAATTACCCTGCTTTTGGGCCGGGTGACCCGCGGAGTTATTCGCTGGATCCCGTTTGGAGTCCTGACGCTGCAGGCAGCGGAGATTGTTAAACCCTTTTTACTGGTTTTTTTTGCTAACAACTTGGACAAAAAAGCGGTATTTTTGATGCTGATTCCCTTGGCGCTTGTTTTTGTCCAACCGTCCTTTGGAGTTGCCTTTCTTTTGGCGATGGGTTTTTTAGGCATTGTCTTGGCCTCAAATGTTAAAAAAAGGTATTTTCTCTATATTGCCTTGGCAGCTTTATTGGTGATCCCTATTTTTTGGCATTTTTTAGCCCCTTACCAGAAGGGCCGAGTGATATCCTTTGTTAACCCCTACGCTGATCCCTTAGGCGCGGGCTATAACAGTATTCAAGCGCAAATTACAGTCGGAGCCGGAAAATTTTTCGGTAGGGGATTGGGGAAAGGTAACCAAACCCAGCTTTCTTTTTTACCGGAAAAACAATCCGATTTTATCTTTGCAGCCATTTCCGAAGAACTTGGTTTTGTCGGAGCAGGTTTGGTTCTGGCGGCTTTGTTTTTAATTGTCTGGCGTTTGACCGTTTACATGGGTAGTGCCCGTGGGCCCGAAGCGAGAATGTATCTTGCAGGTCTTTTTTTAACTTTTGTGGCCCAAATCGGCGTGCATATCGGTATGAATTTGGGACTTTTACCCATTACCGGGATACCTTTGCCGTTGGTTTCTGCCGGAGGTTCAAGTTTATTGGGTACTCTGATCGGGCTGGCAATTGCGCAGGGTGCTCGAAAAAGGTAAAATACCAGCTATGTCAAAGTACGCGGTTTTAAGAATTAAGGGGCATCAGTATAAAATTGCCGAGGGGGAGGAGATTTTGGTGGACAAAATTAGCGGCAAGCCGGAAGCCGAAGTCTTACTGGTTGCCGACGGGGATAAAATTATGCTCGGCAAACCAACTCTGAAAGATGTCAAGGTAACCTTAAAAGTTGTCAAGGAATTGGAGAAGGGCGAAAAGATAGATGTTGTCAAATATAAAGCCAAGTCCCGCTATCGTCGGCATACCGGTTTTAGGCCTCAATACACCAGACTTCTTGTTCAAAAGATAGCATAATATATCTTTCTACTCTCTTGACAACCGTGAAAATATTGTCTATAGTGTCACGAAGATATGGCGAAGAAAAAAACCACCGGAGCAAGTC
>Ga0210057_1010023_pt1 | contig 10825 bp, 6 predicted proteins | sample CryGeyCG2114_010_2_FD_183968 | JGI IMG/M metagenome (GOLD analysis project Ga0210057, IMG submission 183968) | Groundwater microbial communities from aquifer - Crystal Geyser CG10_big_fil_rev_8/21/14_0.10 (SPAdes) (version 2) | ecosystem: Environmental > Aquatic > Deep subsurface > Groundwater ...
CAAAAAGGCCCATTTTTCCACCTCTAAGGATCGGACAAAACAGGTCAATGACTTTGATACCAGTTTCAAGGATTTGCTGGATATCTGGAAAGTCTGTATAAAGAGGCGCCTTACGGATGATTGGCCACTCGTCAGTTTTGGTGAGAGGGCCTTGTCCGTCAAGAGGATTACCGAAAATATCAATAATTCGGCTTAACACGCCTTGTCCAACAGGGCTTGTGAGAGGTTTGCCGGTGTTTTGTACTTTTGCACCACGAACAAGATTGACAGTATCTGTCAGAAGAATGCAGTAGAACATGTTTTCTCCTGCAGATGAGAAAACCAGCATCTTGATGTTTTGGTCTGATTCAAGAATCAAAAGATCATTGACAGAAGGCTTTTCACCTTGGAAAAGGATCTCTAGCACCTGACCTTTTATATTGATAATAGTACCAGAATTAGTTGACATAACAATATAATTTTCAATTTAAAATTTTATTTATTCCACAAGCTCATTCCCAGTAAGAGTTCTTGTTGCTTTTTGTTCTTCTCTCGATGTTCAAGAAGTCTCTGTTTTAAGTATACGTTTTTTAAATCAGCTTTGACATTCTCGGTTGCTGAGTCAAGCGTAATCATGCGCGAGGCGAACTTGGCAAGCTCAGACTCTTTGAGCGTTTGTTCAATAATCGATGTGAAGATCTGCTCTTCAAAAAAAATCATGATTTCTTCAAGTGATGGTTCGAAGAGATATTTTACTTGTTGGGTATTTGTCTGTTGATTTTGCTGCTCTTCTTCTTCCTCAATATTTTGTCCTACAACATCAAGGACGGTCGGCCTTTGGACACCGACAGACTCAAATCGTCCATAAAAAATATAGATTTTTTCGTATCCAATAAGAAGATTTGAAAGTTTTTCAACATCCATGGACTCGATATTGGTATCAGGAAGGTCAAAAAACGTATAAGGATGTCCTGGTAGACCTTCCTCAAAGAGTTTTTTCCCAAGCCTTCCTATTACAAGCACATCAGATTTGTTTGATTGAACATATTTAATAAACTCATCACTTAAGCGTTGAACAATATTGCCGTATAGACCCGCATTTGAGGAGAGAAAGACTGCCACTGTCTTGCCATTTCTGCGAAGAAGCGAGAATCCTTGTGTGGTTGACACATGACGTTTGTGCATAAGGGCCAAAAGCTGTTTCCTGTACGATGTTTTTATTTCTTTGTACATGTCCACAAGCCCTTCATTAAACAGACGACTTGCAAGCACAATACTTCGGTTTTTGCGCATTCTGTTTGCAGCAATCTCCTCATATGTTTCAATAAGGGTTTTTATCTGATTGAGCCTATCTATCTCGGCACTAATTTCTTTTTGGTTAATCATACCTTGATTAAAATTTTAAATTTCAAATTGAAAATTATTATTGTTACTCTTCTTTACCTTCTGTATCGTTTTGATTCACTTGTTGATTTGCTATTTGGGATGGAGAAGACTCGTTTGGTTGGTTTGTAGGTGTTTGTGTTGTTTGGGCAGGCTGAGGCTGCTGATTCGGCTTGGGTGTTGGAGGCTGATTTGAACTCACTTGTTGGGGGCTTGGGGTCTCAGACATGTTGACTCCTGCCATTTTGAGAAGTTCCTGGTACCTTTGTCCAATAACGGTAAGATACGAATTGAGTGACTTGGCTCCCTCAATGGATTTTGCTATTTCGTTTCTGTAAGAATCATTGGCTTCATAATATGCCATGATTTTTGCCATATCGGCTTTCATAACATCGATTGATTTTCCCCGCCACACACCAAACCAAATAAGGGTAAACATAAATGTTTGTAAGTCTTCAGAGAGAATGATTTCAGACGTTTGATCAAAAAAAGATGTGATCGCATCACCTGTAGCAAGCGTGTTTTTGATCGTCGATGATGTCTCTGCTCCAAAATGTGCAAAATTTTCAATTTTTTCAAGGAGTGTCAAGAAGCTTATTAATTCACGATTTATGGTCCGTCTCAAGTCAGTTTGAGTTTGGCGACCTACACGAGTGACTGAAATAAACGGATTAATCGCAGGGCGTCTACCTCTGGCAAAGAGATCAATATCAAAATAGATATGGCCATCAGTCATGGACATTATATTGGTTTGGATGTAGCCTGTGATATCTCCCTGGACCGTTTCACACACAGGAAGGCAGGTGATAGAGACAGAATCTGATGTTTCTTGGGGCTGTTTTTGATTTTTCGTTGGAGATCGTTTGAAGTTGCCTGCACGTTCCAAAAGTCTGGCATGCGTATAAAAGATATCAGCTGGATATGCGTTTCGACCGGGGAACCTCTTTCCCAGAAGAGAAATCTCACGATAAAATTTCGCATGGGTATTGAGGTCGTCCAGGACAAGAAGGACATCTTTGCCTTGGTCTTTGAAGTATTCTGCCATGGTCATTGCAGCGTATGGCGAAATAAAAATCGTACTAGCAGGGGATTCAACAAAGGCAGACATAATAATGACGTTTCCCATAACGTTGGTCTGTTTGAAATAATCTTCGGCAAGTTTGACATCGTGTTTTTTCTTGCCAACAGCAGCGTAAATACAAATTATTCCTTTTTTGGCTTGGTTTCGTATCGTCTGAAGTAAAAAGTTTGTCTTACCAGTCTTTCTGTCGCCAATTATCAGTTCTCTCTGTCCTTTGCCAAGTGGTATGAGCATGTCTACCAGGCTCACTCCGGTTTCAAAAACAGTGTCAATTTTTTGCCTTTGAGAAATACCAGGTGCAAGATTGTGAATTGGCCTCGTCAATTCAGGGCGCTTGAAGGATTTGCGCTTATCAAGAGGATTGCCAAACGGATCGATAAGTTCTCCAAGATATTCAGTTCCGACCGGCACCTCAAGTTGTTTTTTCGTACGTACGACCCTTGTTGATACGTCTATTGGGTATTTGCCAAATACGAAAATCTCAGCTTTGTCTTCCATAAGATATGTCGCTTGGCCAAGCTCTCCTGATTCAAAAAGCACAAGTTCCTGCGGCACGAGGCCTGGGAGACCAGAAACATACGCAAGGGACTCCAGAGATTCTTCAACAAAGCCAATTTCACTCGTTGTGTCTAGATATTCTTCAAAAGTAGATTTGTTCATAGTTTAGAATACTCAGAAAACTCAGTGTATCAGAACATCAGATGGTTAGAATATCAGATCTCTTCTAAGTTGCTGGTATGCCGATTCTCTGGATTTCTGACATTCAGAGTCTCCTGCCTGCCGGCAGGCATGGTCCGAGCTTTCTGGAAGATCACTTGATCATGGTCGCAATTTCTTGTTTTTTTGCTCCAAATAAGATATCGAGTTTCTTTTTGAGACTGAGATCAATGTACTTGCCATGGACGACCATCACAAGCCCTCCTAAGATTCCTGAGCATTGCGAAAGCTCTAAGATATAGCTTGGTCCAAAGCGGTCCTTAATCATGTTTGCGAGCTTGTCAATTGTGTTTTGAGGAGGATCAAACGCCAATGTGAGGGAAACTACCTTCATGCTCTCAAGAGCGTCCCTCAGGTCACTCAGAAGCAGTCTGATTTCTTCTGTGTTTTTGAGATCAAGATTGTTTTTTTGCATAAAGTCTATAAGTTTTTCGGCAGTTGCATGGGGAAGGTGTTCATTGATTTTTTCAAGAGATGAAGATGTGTCGACTCGATATAAAGATTTGAGAAGACTGTCAATTCCATCTTGAAGATAAGATACTTCTTCTGTCGTGTGTATAATTGGTGATACTGATTCAAAAATCGTTTGGGCAGACATAGGTAGAATTATGAATTATGAATTGGAACCGTTACGTTCCTTGCTTCTTGATTCGTGCTTCGTGATTCATCATCCTTGACTCGATGCATATTCGTATAGTTTGAATAACTTTGAGACATTTCTTTTTGGGCTTCTTCAAGGGCATTCACAACCAATGCTTCATGATCTTCAAGACTTAAGGCTTTTCCCAGGACGATTTCTGTTGTTCTCTGAAGCAAAGGGTAAAGCGATGCTTTGACGTTTTCAAGCTCTTGCTTCTTGTATGCTTCAATATCTGCTTTGGCCTTGGCAAATTCCTGCTCTACACGTTCTTTTACCTCTTCCTCAACGCTTAGCGTCTCTTTCTTAAGAGCACTTGAGAAATCCGTGAGTTCTTTTTCAACAGTTTGTTCAATTGTACTTGATGCCTTTTTGAGCTTCTCAAGATCCTGGAGTTTTATTTGTTCAAGTGACTCCCGATAGGTTTTGAGGAAATCAGAGGAGAGCGCATCAAGGGTTTGTACCTGGAGTGCAACAAGTCTATCAAGTTTGGTTTTGAGTATCTCTTCAGATGCCGTTTTGTTTTCTCGTGTCTCTTCAATGATCGCCTGAGCTTTTCGATTAGCTTCTGAGACTATCCGGAGATTATTGGTGTGGGCTTCTGAGAGGAGATTTTCGGCTTTTTGAGTAATGTTTGTATGAAGAAGGATTTTTTCTTTTTCAGTCTCCTCGATTTTTTTAGTCATGTGTGAATACACGCTGACAATAAACAGTATAGCTACTGAAAGTCCCAAGATACTTCCGACTAATAAAACCAATATAAATATATCGATATACATACTTCTGTATAATTTTCAATTAGAAATTTTCAATTTTTAATGAAACCTGCCTGTCGGCAGAAAGGTCTAAATGTTTTAATTTTTAAAATTTAAGTATAAAAAATGTATTTCAAATTTTAAATTTCGAATTAAAAATTGCATACTTGTTCTCTAGAGAACAAGTATGAGGTATCCTATCCCGACTCCGGCTGCGATTGTGAGAAGGGCAAGTAACATATTGATAATAACACTCACCAAGATTGCCCGTCCAGCAAGCGGATTTCTTCCGAGCGCTTCAACCCCAACCTGGGTTACACGTCCAAAATACCCCATTCCAAGCGCAAACGAGATAAGAAGTGCAAGTCCTGCCAGGATATAGCGAAGTGCGCTTGTTGGGGTGAGAAATGGTGCACTGAGAGCTAGATTTAAGTTTTCCAACAGATTTGACCTGAGCGCAGACACGTTTGAATTAAATGCAAAATTCAGATTCACCATAATTTCTCCAATTTCGTCTGGGTTTTCATTGGTGTAGTCCTCAAGTGCTACTCCTACCACGTACCCGTCTGCATCTGCCTTCATGCCAATGCCTGGAATATCAGAGGCTGTAATGAGATCTCCTGTGAGGATCGGTCCGTTACTTGTTGTGACGAGAACGGGTGTTTTTCCGGAGGTGACGACGTAATGAAGATTATTATCAGTCTCTTCAATCACCTCAAGGGTAACTGCCGGATCTGTTGTGACGATTGCGTAGACTGTTGGATCATACGCACGTTTTGAAAGTGTATACCCTCCTTCAGTGAAACTTATGATATGTCCATTGAGGATCTGATCTCCATCTATTTCAATTGCGTTAGCAACACTTAAACCAAAAAAATCATCACTAGAAGGAGGAATATTTGTTTGAGCAAAGACAGGCTGTTTGAGAACAGAAAGACCAAAGGAGAGAAGGCATACTGAAAAAAGCAAGAGATATACTGGGAATAAATACCGTTTCATTTGTGTATCCCACAGCCAAAATTCTCCTTGGGGCAGGATCAGAACTAGTATAGCAGATATGTAAAGGCGTAAATCAAGTGTTACGAATCACAAATTTCAAAATTCAAATAACAAACTCAAATAAAACCCAAAGCTTTACATTCAAAATAATAAACGCTTGATTTTGGATCTTGTAATGTATTTGGAGTTTGGTTTTTGATACTTGGGATTTTATTCTTTGCTTCTTGACCCGTTTCGCCTGCTTAGCCAGGCGAGTTCATGCTTCATGATTCAATACGTTAACATTTTGTGTTTGTTATTGACATGAAATCCACAAAAAATCAGATTACATTCGTTTATATAAAACATATTTGATCTCTAACAAATATCTCAAATAGGATGCTTATGATGCCGATTGATATATTCTTATATAAGGGTTTACTAAGGCAAACTTGGACACTATGCAAGCATCCGATAAGGTATTTTACTTATCACAAAGTTATCCACACCGTTTCATACGTACTAAAGACAATAGAAGGTGGAGGATAGAAAATCGTAGTCGAAGATAGAATATAGAAGGTAGAAAAAAACCATCTTCAAGCTTCTATTTTCTAAAACTACCTTCTACACTCTATCATCTATCGTCAAATAAATCGCGGTATAATCCCAAAAATAATTTCCCTAAAAACTTGGACAATCCTCCTAAAACACTATGTAGAAATATTTGAGGCCAAATAAAAGATTTTTGATAAGAAAGAGATAAGAAAAACTGCCTCTTGACAAGAAGTTCATAATTTGTCCTAATAAATATAGGTGGAAGTTGGACATTTGGGTAAGTTCAATTAAACCTAAATTTATTCCTGCCCATGAAATTATTATCTATCCAAGATGCTGCTACGTTGTTGGGGGTATCAACAAAAACATTGCGACGCTGGGAAGCAAAAGGTCTTATTAGTCCTAAGCGAACAAAAGGAAATCAAAGACGATATACTCTTGAGGAACTTGAGAAACTCAAAAAATCCGTTCCAAAAGTCAGCCTATATAATTCCCGACATACTTCCTCGCAAGCTGTTTTTCTACATGAACCTGGCAAAGCTCAAGACACATTTGATCCTCCACCGAGGCCGCCTGAGTTTATTACAGTCGATAGGATTACAGGAAAAGCCTCACGTGATGAGGATGTTTTGGTATCTGACCCCGATTCAATCGGGGCTGAGGGTCCTGAATTATCTTCTGAACGTTCTTTTTTCGTTTCAAAAAACCCTACTAATATTAATAATTCTTATATTGGAACAGCGCGGAACAATGCGAAAGAGTCTGATCTCTTGACTCGCAGACCTCACCCCTCCTCCTTTGGCGGAGTCCCTCTCCTAGAAGGAGAGGGAAAAGATGAAAGAAGTTATATTGCTGTTGATAGCTGGGGGTTGCCAATTCTTGAAAAAGCCCCTTCACGGTTGTCACGTGTCTTCAGTCGAGAGCGAGTGGTAAAAGCTTTTTTTGTATCTGCGTTTGCTACTCTAATTATGTTCACAATGGCCTCAGTCCTTGTGCTTGGGAAACATTTTCAGGTTTTTGGAATTGAGCAAGCTGCAGATTTGGCATTTTCAGGAATTGAAAAAATGGCAGCTATAATGGAATCTGAAGACAGCGATGAAAACCTAGCCTTGCAGGGGGATCCCTTGCAAGGAAAGAGAGGAGCTGTACTAGCTTCGGATTCATACAATCTTCAAAAACTGTTCCAGGTTCATATCCCTGCTTTTTTTGGCGAGAGTGTTGTATTTGGTGATGATGTCGATTTTGATGGTGGAATTGATGTCTCTGGTGAAGCTATTTTTAATGGCCCAATCACGATTGAAAACCAGGATTTAAGCCTTGGAACAGGAACACTCACAGCAGGCGCTGTTATCGCACCAAATGTCATAAATTCCATCACGGCCGGCGATGGAATAAGTGTTACAGCAGGTCAAACGCCAACAATAGCAAACACGGGCGTGTTAAGTCTTCAGGGCCAGGCAGGCGATCTTGCCTTGACTGCAGGTACGGGTATCACGATTGATGGTTTGACAATCTCAAGCAGCACAACAGGAGGCGGAAATGCCTTTGGCCAAATCGCAGTAACGGGTCAGTCAACGATCCAAGCTGGTTCTACAGACGATACAGTCACATTTGTTGAGGGTACAAACGTGACGTTGACTACAAGTGGCAAGACGCTGACAATTTCAGCTTCAGGTGTCTCTCCATGGCAGACAACAGGGGATGATATTTATTACACCGTAGGAAACGTCGGTATAGGCACAACGACTCCAGTAAGCGCGCTTGATATTGTCGGTGGTTTACGTCTTTCAGGTGATGCTGGAGGAACAGCATTAAGTATATTAAACTATACAGGAAGTGGTCAAAATATATTCACTGCGTCTGCTGCAGGCTCAACCGTCTTCTCAATCACAGAAACTGGGGCGCTTACGATTCCAACCTATGCTGGACAAAATGCAGTATTATATGCTTCACCAACAACAGGCGTTGTCGCAACAGCCTCTACAGGCTCAACAGGGCTTTGTTTAGTCTCGGGAGCAACAACACCTACGTGGGGTTCATGCGGTACATCAGGCACCTCTTCACCATTTCAGTCTCTCAACGGCGCAATTGTTCAAAACAACACGACAGAGGATCTCTTGATCGGTGGAGTTGCGAGCTCTTCTGCGAAGTTTGCGATTCTCAATGTCAACTCAGGTACGCCAGTTGCTTCTATCTCAGCTCCATCAACAGGCGATGGACTCTCACTTACTGCAGACGGAAGAATCCAAGCCGTCCAAAATAGAAATCTCATTCTCGGTGGAAATACGACAGGCACGATTCAGTTTGCTCCTCAGGGTTCTACGCTTATGACACTTACTGGTGCGGGAAATGTTGGAATCGGTACTACCGCTCCTTCACAAGTTTTGGACGTTACAGGTTCGATTCGAGCATCAGTTGGTTTTGTGGCAGGTGGTGATACTGGTATTTCAGAAAGTTCACCTTCTTGTGTGACGACCTCTGGTGGTATTGTTACAGGTACAGGTGTCTGTCAGTTTGGGACAGAACAGTGGATAGTCACAAACGGTACGATCCAAACTGGCAACCCAACGCTTGATCTTCTCTTGGGTGGTACGTCAACAAGCTCAGCCAAATTTGCAGTGCTTAATATTTCAGAAGGTTCGCCTACAGCTTCTGTATCAAGTGGTACAGACGGTAGCGGAATATATCTAACAGCATCAGGGGTACTTCAGACGACACGAAATCAGACTCTCACAATTGGCGGTGACACGTCAGGCAATATTGTCCTTTCACCACTTGATGGGACAGGAACAGTGACATTGACAAATCTTTCAACAGGAGTGGTGTATAACACGAACGGAACATTAGCATCAGAGGCACAACTTGCAATAGCTAGAGGCGGTACTAACTCCACAGCAACACCAACGCAAGGCGGAGTAGCATATGGGACAGGAACAGCCTATGCATTCACATCTGCAGGGAGTACTGGACAGATTCTCCAATCTAACGGGACGGGAGCGCCAACATGGGTTGACTCAGGGACAGTTGGTGTTAATTATTGGCAACAAAATCTCGGGACGCTTTTTCCTCATAACAGCACGCTTGATCTTCTTCTTGGTGGTACCTCAACATCTAGTGCAAAGTTTGGTTTCATCAATGTGAATTCAGGTACGCCAACTGCGACAATCGGTGGAAACCTGTCTCTCTCGGGTGCACCAGAGATTCAATCTACGCAAAATCAGCTTCTCACAATTGGGGGAGACATAACAGGAAACATCCTTCTTTCACCTCTCAACGGAAGCGGAACTGTCACGATCTCAGGACTTGCCTCAGGTGCGCTATATTCAAACAGCGGTGTGATTTCTTCTGAGACAAATCTTGACGTCACTCGGGGTGGAACAGGTGTTGGATCCTTTATTGCAAACGGTATTTTGTATGGAAACGGCACAAGTGATCTCCAGGTAACAGCAGCAGCAGCAAACTCAGTGCTTGTGACTAATGGTTCTAATGTCCCAAGTCTCTCACAAACGCTTCCAACAGCAGTGCAGGACAATATCACACAACTTGGTACTATCTCATCAGGAGTGTGGGAGGGAACAGTGATTGCAACAGAGTTTGGGGGTACAGGACAAGACTTCTCTGCAGTATCACAAGGAGCACTCCCATACTTTTCAGGAACAGGAGTGATGAGTGCTCTTGCAGCGGGAACAACAGGGTATGTCCTCCAGACTAATGGAGCGGGACAGAACCCATCATGGGTAGATCCAAACTCCAGTACATTTGGACTCTGGCAGAGTCTCAGTGGTACTATCCAGCCGAAGAATCAGACGCAAGACCTTCTGATCGGTGGCGTTGCTACCTCCTCAGCAAAATTCGCCGTTCTCAACATTAACTCAGGCACCCCCACGGCAACACTCTCTGCAGGAGCAGCCAGTGGCTTTGCTTTTTCAGCAGATGGGACGATCCAGACATATAGTAAGCAGGGATTGACGATTGGTGGGGCAAGCTCAGGAGATTTGATTTTGAAATCTAATAACGCAACAGTGTTTCATGTGAATGGCACGGAGAACATTGCTGTAGGAGCTGGTGCAGGAGCTGCCATTACAAATGGGTCACGGAACGTCTTCCTTGGTCAAAACGCAGGTGTTGCTACAACAACGGGAGCAAACAATGTTTTCATCGGTGATGACGTCGCTGAAAATAATATTGGCGGATCCCAGAACGTTATTATTGGTAAAGACGCCCGATCCAACCCAACCTCAGGTAATAATCAAACAATTATTGGTTATCAAGCTGGGCTTAACGCAACTGGAGGCAATAGTGTATTTTTTGGTTATCAAGCTGGTTCCTCAAATACTTCAGGAGCAAATAATATTTACCTTGGTTACCAAGCCGGTGATAATGGTACAAATGGGTCAAATAACATTGTTCTAGGATACCAAAGTGATCTTCCTGTTTCTGGAGGCAGCAACCAGCTTGTTATAGGGAATCTTATCTATGGGACAGGGATTGATGGAACAGGAACGACTCTTTCTAGTGGAAATATTGGTATCGGAACCACTGCTCCAGGTGCTCGATTTGAAGTATCAGGAAATACACTTCTCTCAGGTTATGCGACCGCTTCAGCCTCACTCAACGTTGGAGCCTCTTCAGTTGTCGGAGGTGTGGGCAACATCAACGTTTCAGGCTCATACTACATCAAAGGAACACAGGGAGAGACAGTTGTTACAGCAGCGTGTGTGACAACGGTTGGAGGAATCG
>Ga0210057_1010024_pt1 | contig 10825 bp, 10 predicted proteins | sample CryGeyCG2114_010_2_FD_183968 | JGI IMG/M metagenome (GOLD analysis project Ga0210057, IMG submission 183968) | Groundwater microbial communities from aquifer - Crystal Geyser CG10_big_fil_rev_8/21/14_0.10 (SPAdes) (version 2) | ecosystem: Environmental > Aquatic > Deep subsurface > Groundwater ...
GTGCTAGGATTAAAGAAGAAAATTAGACAGTGGAACTGTTATTATAATAACTTAGAACATTGCGCCCTAGACGGCCTCACTCCAAATGAGGCTTTAGAAAAAGTGCAATATGTGTGTACCTAAAACACAGGTTTTAATTTAATTTTACCCCTATTTTATAGACCCTTTATAAGACTATGGTTATAATTACCTCATGAAAACCAAGCCAATTATAACCACAATCATATTATTAGCCCTTTCAGCCCTAACTCTTAAATACACTACTCAGGCCCCTCTTCTAGGGCTGGAGATTAACTTTCTGGATGTGGGCCAAGGTGATGCGATATTAATCAGAAACAGCGGCGGCAAAACCATCCTAATCGACGGTGGACCAGACGGGCTAGTGTTGGAAAAGATTGGTCGGATTTTGCCCTACACCGACCGCACCATCGACGTCCTGATTCTGACCCATCCCCACGCTGATCATCTAGTGGGGCTCTTGGCCATTCTAGAAAGCTACCGAGTAGAGACTGTTATCTACACTGGGGTTAATTATAACGACCCGGGATATCGCTATTTTCAGGAAATAATCAAGCAAAAAGTGCCCCATATAGTTTTAGCCGAAACTCCGATAGAACTAGACCTAAATGATGATTGTCGATTAAATACTCTCTTCCCTCTTGTCAGTTTAGCCGGACAAGATTTCAAAAATATTAACAACAGCTCCATTGTTACCAGGCTCAATTGCGGTAACAAGAATATTTTGCTCATGGGTGATGCTGAAAAAGAGGTTGAGACAGAATTAATGGATAATTACCCCAACCTAAAAACCTCCGTCCTTAAATTAGGCCACCATGGCTCCAAGACTGCTAGTAGCCAGGAATTCTTAGACGAGACGAGTCCAGGACTGGCTGTGATTCTAGTTGGGAAGGACAATAAGTACAACTTGCCCTCGCCGGAAGTTATAGATGAGTTGCAAGAATTAAACCTTAAAGTTATCCGCACCGACCAGGACGGCGGGCTCAAAATGTGGCTGACAAAGACCAGTTTAAGCTACCAAAAGTCCCAGTTTTAAAGGGTTTTGGCTGATATTAGCCACAACTTAAAATCTGTGGATAAACTGTGTATTGACAAACCTTTTTTTATATGATATAGTTATAAGTTGTTAACAATGAGAGTAGAAAAAAGGTCACTTGTAACGGGTCAGGCACGACAAGCATGGGATTTTTTTCCACGGTTTTAGGGCTCACGCTCACGAATTCGTAGAAAAAAACTTTCTTGCCTATCCCGTTTTAACTGATCTTTTTTTGTAAAAAAATAATACCTTAATAATAACTCCCAACAAAATAAGTAAACGGTTTAATAATTTATTTTCAAAATTAAGCCATCTGAATTTATCGCTATTAGCTTGTTACCATCAGAAGATAAGGCAATAAATTTTCTAGCATAAGACCCCATAGTTGGCTCACTAAGCCAGGTCGTTCCACTGTCAGACGAAGTAAACTAAGCCGTCAATTTCGGCCAAGGCCAACCTAGAACCATTAGCCGAAACCTTAACTAAATACCAGGAATGTAGATCGACAGTGACGGCTTTATATTCCCATGTTGCACCATAATCAGTAGATATTAATGGATTTGACCAATATCCCACAGCAACTGTTATTATTTTACTGCCATTAGCAGACGAACATATATCTCCCAGAAAGGAAGTGCTGAATACTCTTGGCCAAGTGTCCCCGGCGTCGCTACTAGCCTTTATACTCCCGAACATCTCATTTGAGCCTATTACTAAATTATTACCATCGGCCGAAGAAGCCATTACCCAATAAGAAGCCCCCGAGGAGATCCGTTCCAACCAGGTAGAACCAAAATCATCTGAGGTATAAACATAGCCACCGGCGACAGTCGCCGCTAATTTACCGCCATTAGATGACGACACAATATTTCTCCAATCTTTAGCCCCCGAGCCTAGTTGTTCTTTTCAAGTAACACCAGAATCAACCGAAGTATAAATATTATTATTACGAGAAGCTAAAGCCAAATTATTAAGGTCAGAAGAGGCCGCTAGTTTCAAGGAGCTAAGGCCGGCCGGAATGGCAACTCCCCGAGCCCAAGTTTCACCGCTATCGCCAGAACTATAAAAGTAACCATCAGCGCTATTAACTGCAAACATTTTGCTGAGGTCAGAAGAGGCTACTATTGGATTTAGGCTAGCTCTAATATCTGCCTGTGGCTGATCATAGACGCAGGAGCTGTCTTCACAATTATAACCAATCTGACAAACCGGATTGCAAGATTCTATACCAGAACAGTTAACATCAATGATTCCTCCGGGGGTTAAACACTTAGGACCAGAATTCAGGGTGCCAGTATTACCTCCTAAACAAAAAGAGATGGCATAAGAAGCGCCAGCTTCAGTGGGAGTGTAGCTAATTGTATTTTGGTTGTTAGTACAAGTACCATCAGCTGGACCTACGGCCGCTGGAATAATCTGCATATATGTAGAGGTAGACTCAGTAGTGGTAGAATAGATTTGACCGGTAGCCCATTCTTCAGCTGTCGGATATCTATTCTTGTCATTGAAGAATAATTCTAAGGCCGTTTGCACCTGTTTCATGTCCCCAACACGCTTGGCATCCCGTGATTTAGCTCGAGCATTTGATAGGGCTAAAACTGAAATAGTTGCCAAGATGCCAATAATGGCAATGACGACCAGAAGTTCAATGAGGGTAAAAGCTTTTTTAGATTTCATAGAATTAATGTAGCTAAATTATATTTTATGGCTGCGCCGGGGTTGACGTTGAAATTGTTGTACTGCTAACTATCGCGGAGGATAATTTGGTCACACCAATTAAACAGACCTCCTGCCAAGGAACATAATGAGAAGAAAAGCGCTTCTCTTCTATCTTCTCATCAGCCGTTCCAGGATTATAGACGACAGTGTAATCAAAGTAAGCATCAGCGCCGTTGTGAGCCTTCTCGGTGCATTTCTTTTGACCCGGAGCTAGATCGGTAGTCTCGACAATCTTAGTCGAAGCTGGCCTAACAATATTATAGACCACGGGCTTACTCACAGTTATTTTTCTAGTATCTTTCAGCCCCCAAAAATCAAAATAAAAATCATTACCTTCAATCCGAGCCTGAATCAAAACATAGCTACCAGTATCGTTTAAAAAGCGAACATCGGGATTGGGAATATAAACAGCAGCGTCCATACCGGCTGGCTCGTAATAAGCGACGCGATAAGAATGGTTGCGGCGAGCGGTAATGGGCAAGCCGGAGTTCAAGGCAGCGCGAAAAACCGTGGTACCCACCTGACACAGACCACCGCCATATTCTGGGATAGTTTTATTCTCCTTAATAACTAACTCTGGTAAATAACCAGTTCGAGCCTCTACCTCTCCTAAAGTTTTAACTAAAGAGAACTCTTCTCCCGGCTTAAGTAATAAGCCGTTAACCGCAGCGGCGCCCACCGCAATATTATGGCGACGATTCTTGGGCGAACCAGCAAAATTAGAATGACCAGTACCAATAATTTCTTTAATCCCTAAATTATTAATATCTTCAGTGGCGATTTTTTCATCCGTTACAACATCAACCACGAGAGCCACCGAACTGGTAGCTCGGCTAACCAAATGATCTTTCATCGCCTGAATCGATTCTGAAATATTTAATTTCAAACCATCAGCGCTGACCTGAAAATTATCCACCTTACCATCCTTCACCTCAAACCGAGCCTTAGTTGGCTCTTTATCTACTTTAGGAGCGATCTCTGTCTCTAAAAATTTAGTGGCTAAATCACTTGAAATATTAACCTGAACCCTTTCATTCTTTTCTAGACCTAAAAGTGAGGCTAGTTTAATTTTATTAATTTCAAACTTAAAAGCCGGAACCGAAGAGCTGGCTTGATAGGATAAGTTTATTGGGGCTAAAGCCAAAAGGCTCTCAGCCTCAGATCGAAAATTACCAACATCGCTCTTTAGAATAGTAGCCGACTCAACCTTGGATATTAAAGTAATTGGTTTAATTTCGCCACTAGCCAAATTATTCTTCAAACTATTAATGGCTTGGTCATAATCAATGGTTTCTCCGTTGACGGCTTCATTAACACTAAACGCAAAAGTGCCGGAGTTAACTATTAATTCCGCATTCTTAACCGGAATTTCTAAATCACCAAATTTAGTTTTCAGCTCACTTCTAATTCCCTCCTCATTCAGACGATAGACAAAATCAATCTGTTTAGAATTAAATCTTAATTTAATCTGACCCCAAAGGTTAACCCAGAAATTCTCGGACCGGCCAACATTATAAGCATTTTTAGTGGTAACACTAGGATCGAAATCCCAAATAAAAGCCGAAAGGTCAATATCAAAAGATGATTTGGTAGCTGCAATGCCGACTGTTTTATTCTTATAAACAAAAGATAATTCCTGGCTGATTAAACTATCGCTTTTCCCCTTAACCAATTTCTCGGCATCAGTAAACGACAGACCACCTAATTTCAAAGAATCGACTTTGACCCCCGGATAGATCTTGTTGTCATAGACCTTGGCATAAACCAAATAGGCCCCTAAGATGAGGGCCATGAAAGCAGAAACAATAGCTAGCAATAAAAACCAAGTACGTTTAGAGCGAAGAGGTATCATGAGATTTAAGAAATTTTTAAAATTTCATTTAAAATATTTTTAGCTAATTGGGGTTCATCACTAATTAAATCTTTCTGTTTATAAATATTAAAATAGACGCTAGAACCTAAAATCAAATCGGCTGGTAATTTAACCTGGGGCCAAACCACCACTTCTCCCGACTCATCTTTGAGGATGACTTGATCGTCTTCAAAACCGAAAACGACAAAACGATATACCATATTATTCTTTAACAGTAACTTTTATATTTTTGGCGGCCCCCGCTCTTTCTAAAATGACCGTTAAAACGCCATTTTCGAGAAAGGCCTGAATCTTTTTGGAATCCACTTCATGGGGCAAGACCAAAGAGCGCGAAAAAGCCCCCCAATAACATTCCCGACAAACATACTCTGAGTCTTCATATTCCTTCTCTTCCTCCCTCTTACCCTTGATCGTCAACAGATCGTTATGAAGAGAGATGTTTAAATCCTCCGGTTTAACCCCGGCCATCGCCGCTTTGACAATAACCTGCTTGTCGCTCGAACAAACATCCACCAAAAGCTGACCTTCGCTGGCAGAATCATCCAGCCAGTGATCAGTCAAATCCGAAAAACTGCTCGGTGCAATCTGATATTTTTGTTTGTCTGTTTTCGAAAAGATATTAAACATATGATTTAAAATGATAAAGGTGTGGGCCCGACTGGATTCGAACCAGTGACCTCTACAATGTCAATGTAGCGCTCTAACCAACTGAGCTACGAGCCCTCTAATTTAAAATACTAATAATAATTTAGCAACAATATGGGAAAAAGTAAATAAGGATAAATCATCCCAAAAAAATTAGAAAAACCCCAATATTAGCCAACTTTACAAAGCAAAATAACTATGCTAAGGTTATTTTGTTATCCCTTAATAATTAATTAAAGCTTTTAGGAAAGTTGTGGTTGCTCCAGTTGTCATAAATCCAAAAAATTAACTCGTCAAATACCAAAAATCTCATAAAATATTATCATTGAGCCCCAGGCAAAACTCTTTTGCGCTGAACCAACTCAATCGTTTAGAGATTGCCCCACTTCCTAAAATCTAATCATAAAAATATGCAATATGCTTTGTATATTGTTATTTTGGCTGCTGGCTTTACTGTCGGCTATTTTGTCAATCGCAAACGTTCTGCCCTTAAAATCGGTACCGCCGAGAGTAAAGCGGAAAGAATTCTAGGCGACGCCAAGGCTAAATACAAAAAGACTGAGTTAGAAGCCCAAGAAAAAGCCCTTAAAATCATTAACGAAGCCAAGCGCGAAGAAAACGAACGCCGCAAGGAAATTAATTCATTACAACAACGCCTAGAACAACGCGAAACTGCTTTCTCCCAAAAATTATTAGACCTCCAGGAAAAACAACAGAAGTTATATGACAAGGTTAATGAGGTTCAAGAAATCAAAGAGAAGATCAAAGAGATTAAGGAAGAACAATTAGCTAAATTAGAAAAGATTTCTCAATTAAACAAAGGCGAAGCTAAAGACGTTTTATTAAAAAATGTTGAAAGCCAATACCAGGATGACATCATTGCTCACATCAACAAACTGCAATTAGAAAATGATGATGCTTTTGACGAGAAAGCTAAAAACCTGATTGCCAATGCCATGCAACGATTGGTTTCAACCTATACTCCAGAACTTTCCACTACTACCGTTGACCTGCCAAGCGACGAAATGAAGGGTCGCATCATTGGTCGTGAGGGTCGCAATATCAAATCAATTGAACAGATGACTGGCGTCGAAATTATCGTTGATGATACTCCAAACGCTATTACTATTTCTGGTTTTTCCTTGATTCGTCGTCATATTGCTAAGAAAGCCTTAGACTACTTAATCAAAGATGGCCGCATCCACCCTACCAAGATTGAAGATGCGGTAGAGAGCGCCAAAAAGGATATCGCCATTGATATCAAGAAGGCCGGTGAAGAAGCCATGTATGACGTCGGTGTCGCTGGTTTTGATCCAAAATTAGTCCAAATTCTAGGTCGTTTGAAATACCGCACCAGCTATGGTCAGAATGCTCTGAGACACTCGATTGAAGTGGCTCACTTGTCCGCCATGTTAGCGGAAGAACTAGGAGCTGATGTGACTATTGCCAAAAAGGGTGGCTTACTGCATGATATCGGTAAGGCTGTGGATCACGAGATCCAAGGTAACCACAATGAGATTGGTCGGGACATTGCTAAGAAGTTCAACCTACCAGCTGAAATTATTGCGCCAATTGAAACTCACCACGACGATCATCCTTCAACTTTGATTGCGGTGATTGTCAAAGTAGCCGATGCTATCTCCTCAGCTCGTCCTGGAGCTCGATCTGATACCAGAGAAAACTACTTACAACGTTTAGAAGAATTGGAAAAGATTGCTCTGTCATTTGAAGGTGTCGAAAAGACTTATGCTATTCAAGCCGGTCGTGAAGTTCGAATCTTTGTCCAATCAGATATTATCGATGATTTAAAATCACATAACCTGGCCCGAGAAATTGCTGACAAGATTGAACGAGAGTTGAAATACCCGGGTGAAATCAAGGTCAATGTCATTCGCGAAACTCGCGTCATCGAATTTGCTAGATAATCAATAATTATATGAACAAAGCTAAATTAATTGAAATCTTGGCGGAAAAAACCAACCAAAAGTTAAGCAAAGAAGGCGACAAGATTGGTAAAAGACAATCTGAATCCATGCTTGAGGCTTTAGCCGAAATTATCATTGATGAACTGAAGAATAATCGCGATGTAACCATTACTGGATTTGGGACTTTCTCCTCCATGACCCGTTATGCTCGAGGTGGTGTTAACCCTCGTAAACCAGATGAGAGAATTACTATCCCGGCCGTTAAAGTCGCCAAGTTTAGAACTGGTAAGAATCTGAAAGAAGCCTTAAAAAGTTAATATTTTCAAATAGCCTATTTAGTTAATAGGCTCATGGCATCCGTAGCGCAACTGGATAGAGCGTCTGGCTTCGGACCAGAAGGTTGCGGGTTCAAATCCTGCCGGGTGCACAAAAATGGGGTTTACAGACTTGATTTTTTTTATTATTATATATAAAATAATGGCTGGGTAGCTCAGTTGGTTAGAGCGTAGCACTCATAACGCTAAGGTCGAGAGTTCGAGCCTCTCTCCAGCCACATACCCCATATATATAAACACGCGCTGTTAGCTCAGCTGGTAGAGCAGATCCCTCTTAAGGATAAGGTCGAAGGTTCGAATCCTTCACGGCGCACAAAACAAGAAACAGTCCAATTATAGGGCTGTTTTTTGTTATAAAGGAAAAAGGCCATTTAACCGAACTTGACACCGATTGATAAACGTGCTAAAACTAGACATTAGTCATAGGTCTTTAAAAAATAAGGTTAGATTGGGTTAATTGTTAAATTCATCTTTTTTAAGGTGAATTTGAGAATTAATTCAATTATAAATTAACTTTAATATTATATAAAATGGAAAAAATCGCACCAGATAAAATTTCTGAGTTTTTAGAAAATTCGGTTAATTTTTTAAATAGCAAATTAAATCATTTAGGCGACCAGGCAAATTTTAGCCTTTCAATTATTAACGAAAAGGAAAATCCCGACAAAAATTATCATGTAAAAGTTGGGAATCTCTATTTCAGAAAGTTTGGTAAAAGATATTGGGCGAAAAAGCTTGATGACATTGTTTCGCTTGGCGCCTCAGGGACAGATATTATAGCAGTTTTAACGCCCACAAATACAGGAACGGAATATGACCGCTTGTTAATTGCTAAAATTATCTTCAGAGTCAACGCTAAATTAAGAGGTGAAATGGATTTTATCCGTGAATATTGTGGCGATATTGTTATGAAAGAATTCATCATAGCTCAAAACAACATTGATTTTATGGGTAAGAAACATAGGCTTTGTGAAATAACATCAGACTGGGATAATGGGATAAAACTCATTGGGATGAGTATTATTGACTTTGATAAAAACCCTGATTTATTTATTAAAGACAGAATTTTACGTCATAAGTAAAATTAAATTTTTTTACTTAATTTCTGTTAATATGAGAAAAACTCTCCTAATTCTTGGCATAATTTTCTGTCTGCTAGCACCAATCTATTATTTTTTCTACAATGAATTAAAAATAGTTGGAATAGCGATTGAACACCATACCATCATCACGACATTGTTGATCTGTGCCGCAGTTCTCTGCTTCTTATTTCGCTGCCTAGCCAATACGGTTATCGAAGCAGCCCGGGATCTAAATAATCAACTATAACAAAAAGCCATCTAAAACAGATGGCTTTTTAATTTGTCTATGTAATATAATTAGTCTACTCCTCCAACTTTTTTGTCCCTTCTTCTGGCTTGACCTCCTCTACCTTTGGCGCATCATGTTTGATTATCTTTTTGAAAATATAATAAAGAAAAATGACAACAATCAACAAAGTAACCAAGGTGGAAAATGGTCGGCCCAGATTAAAGACTACGCCCCTAACAGAAAAAGATAATTGGCCCAACTCATTGCCTGGAATCAAAAGGTTCAACAGGGGAACAAAGATTCCGGACACTACTGCCTCGACGAAGTCTTTGGCGGCCTGAGCCACGATCACGCCCAGAGCCACGCCAATAACTGAATATTCCTTCAAGAAAGCTACCAAGCGATCGAAAAACCCTCCCACCTCACGATTGATGTGGTGGAGTGGTTTAATCTCTTTGATTCTTTCTATCCGGTCCTTCATATTATTTCTCTTCCTCGTTAGTTTCTATCTTCTCTTTGGATGGTGTAGCTTCTTCAATTTTATCTTGAGCTAAAACTTGCTTGCGGATATCAGCAATTAATTTTGGGGTGTCCTTCAAAAACTGCTTAGCATTTTCTCGGCCAGTACCCAACTTAATATCATTGTAGGTATAAGTAGCACCAGACTTCTTGATAATGCCTCGCTCGGAAGCTAAATCAAGCACATCACCGGCGACAGAGATACCTTCATTATACATAATATCAAACTCACAAGTCTTAAATGGAGCCGCCACTTTGTTTTTCACAATTTTAGCCTTAACTCTATTACCCAAAATCTTGTCGCCTTGTTTGATTTGGGCCGTTCGTCTCACTTCCACTCGAATAGAACAATAGAACTTGAGAGCATTACCACCAGTAGTGGTCTCCGGGCTACCAAAGAAAACTCCGATTTTGTTTCTAATCTGATTAATGAAAATCACAATCGTTTTAGTCTTGGAAACAATACCCGTCAGCTTTCTTAAAGCCTGGCTCATCAAACGAGCCTGGAGTCCCATGTGTTGGTCTCCCATGTCGCCTTCAATCTCTTTCTGAGGCACCAGGGCGGCCACACTGTCGATAACAATAACGTCCACAGCATTGGAGCGCACTAGGGTCTCAACGATCTCCAGGGCCTGCTCACCGGTATCTGGTTGGGAGATTAACATCTCCTTGATGTTGACACCAATCTTCTGGGCATAATCCGGGTCTAGGGCGTGTTCTGCGTCCACAAAGGCCGCAATGCCCCCTAATTTCTGGACTTCAGCCACGATGTGTTGAGCTAAAGTTGTTTTACCCGATGACTCTGGACCAAAGATCTCAATGATCCGACCCCGAGGTACACCGCCAATACCAAAGGCTAAGTCCAAAGACAAACAGCCGGTAGAAACAACATCGATATTGGTCTTGCGCACGTCACCAAACTTCATAATGGAACCCTCACCAAACTTTTCTTTGATTTGGGTCATCGCCGAAACAGCGGCCTTCATTCTCTTGCTACTGTCCTTAGATTCTTCCTCCACTGACTTGGCTTTTTTTTCTTTACTCATACTTGCTTGTTAGCAACTTGACCGAAACAGGCAGGCCACCGTCGCTATAAATTAAATAATCGATAATACTATTATATTACTCTCTAGTTAAAACAGGCTTAAACCAACTATAAATTAAAACTAAAGAAAATAACTAATTATTAATAGCACAGTTACCATCATCTAAAATACTAGTACTAGTGCCATTACAACAGGAAGGATTTTCTTGAGTGGCAATACAATCCGGGCCACTGGATGGTTTAAAACAATTTTGGAAAATATCTTTAACCCCTGATCCCGCCTGAGAAACATAATCGATGCTTTCACCAAACATGGAATGATTAATCTTCGCCCGGGTAATATCTGGCTGGCCATCAAGTGGGGAGAAATCTAGATTTTCACTAGTAGTCCAATATCCA
>Ga0210057_1010026_pt1 | contig 10825 bp, 20 predicted proteins | sample CryGeyCG2114_010_2_FD_183968 | JGI IMG/M metagenome (GOLD analysis project Ga0210057, IMG submission 183968) | Groundwater microbial communities from aquifer - Crystal Geyser CG10_big_fil_rev_8/21/14_0.10 (SPAdes) (version 2) | ecosystem: Environmental > Aquatic > Deep subsurface > Groundwater ...
TTTATCCATATTCTACCTAATACCCAATCCCTTCATATTCTCGAACAGTAAGCTGAGAACTAATCTGCCTGGCAATCTCAAGCGCTACAGCCACCACAATCAAAAGCGCAGTTCCACCTAGGGTGAAAGCCCGCAAACCCGTGAAAAGCTGAACCAAGTTTGGCAAAACCGCCACGATACCCAAGAAAAGCGCGCCAAACAAAGTAATCCTACCAGTCGTACTCTTTAAAAACTGTGTAGTCGGCTCGCCCGGACGAATCCCCGGGACAAACCCACCGCTCTGTTGCAAGTTTTTCGCAATTTCATCTGGGTTAAATGTAATCGCTGTGTAAAAATAAGTGAAGATAACCACCAACAAGAAGTAAAGAATCGTATACAAAATTAAATTATTAAATATAGCGCCCACCCAGCCCTGAAGGGTTAGGGAAAGACTGGTTGAAAACACCGCACTAATTTGAGCAATGAATTGAGGGAACAATAAAATTGAAATTGCAAAAATAATTGGAATCACACCCGCCTGGTTCACCTTCAAAGGTAGATAGCTAGTCGCTCCACCATAAATCTTGTTGCCTCGCACTCGCTTTGCATAAGTAATCGGAATTTTTCTCTCACCTTCGCTCACAAATACCACGCCAGCAATGATCACGATACTGAGTAAGGCAAACACGACATAGGTCGTCAAAAGCTCAGTTGAGTATCCAAGAATTAAGTTCTGAATGGTTAATGGTAGCCCAGAAACAATACCAGCAAAGATGATAAGCGAGATACCATTACCAATCTTTTGCTCACTGATAAGCTCTCCAATCCAAGTCAAAATCATAGAACCCGCTGTAATCACTATAATATTCTCAAGCAGATTCATCGCTGTAAGCTCCGGTAAAACGCCTTGGCTCTTCAAAAGGTTCAAAAATCCAAAACCCTGAAGCGCTGCCAAAGGCACGGTCAAGTATCTAGAAATCTTATTAAACTTCGCCTTTCCAGCCGCACCGCCTTCATAGTACATCTCCTTCACTCGACTAGAAATCATCGTCAACAACTGCATAATAATAGTCGCCGTAATGTAAGGACCAACACCGAGCATCATCACACTCAAGTTACTTAGCCCACCACCAGAGAACAAGTTCAAAAATCCTAACAGCTGGTTTTCGCCCAAAATCGACTGCAGTCTAGCTACATCAATTCCCGGTACTGGGATGGCCGCCAAAAGACGAAATATCACCAACCACAAAGCCACTACAAAAATCTTCCTGCGTATCTCTGGAACCGTAAAAGCTTTGAAAAAATTCTTCAACATATTTCTCTATTTTTTAGCATTATTCTCAGCTACCTCCCCATTAACTTTCGCAATAATCTTTCCTCCAGCTTTTTCAATCTTTTCCCTTGCAGACCTAGAAACTTCCAATCCATCAATCGTTAGCTTTCTGCTCACCTCACCGTTTCCTAAAATCTTTACACGCTTATCGCTCTTCTTTATCAACTTCGCCTCAGTTAACGCCGAAATACTAATCTCGGTCAATCCACTTTTCTCTAAATCGCTAACATTAAAAACCCTGGGCTTATCGCTCTTTGGATTGTTTGCGTAACCACGCAACTTTGGCAGTCTCTGTATCAAATCTCTGACAGCCGGACGAATACGGTGTCCAGATCGAGACTTCTGTCCCTTCGTGCCGTGACCAGAGCTCGTACCCCTCTTCCCTCCTCGGCCCACTCTCGGCTTTGAGTACTTACGCTCGCTTTTTGATTTTAAATCGTGAATCTGCATATCGGGTAGTAGAAATTCGATTAATTTAATTACTTGAAATTTTATTTACTTTGACTAATTTATCTGAAATTTGCGCTTTTCGGATAGCTCTCCATTATCGAATTTTCACTACCCGACATATTTATTCATTATTACCTTCATCTTCGCTACTAGCAACAGCAACTTTTGCTGCCGGCTCGACTATCTTAGTGTCCTTCCCTTTTAACAGCTTCAAAGCTTCAATGGTAGCCCAAGCGTTAGTCAACTTGTTTCCAGTCTTACCCAAACACTTAGCAGTCACATCTTTAACCCCGGCTAAAGCCAAAACTGTTCGCACGGCTCCTCCAGCCACCAAACCATTTCCAACACGAGCCGGCTTAATCAAAACCTTAGCAGCAGAAAATTTAGCCAGAACCTCATGTGGAATAGTACCTTTTACAATCGCCACCTTCATCAAATTCTTTTTAGCATCGTTTTTAGCCTTACCAATAGACTGGACCACGTCCACTCCCTTGCCGGTGCCTACTCCTACTCGTCCCTTTTCGTCACCGATAATAATCGTCGTTCGAAAACGAAATCGCTTACCACCAGCCATAACTCGAGTAACTCGGCGAAGGTCAATCACCTTTTCCTTAAACTCTTGTTTCTCTCTTACAAAAGGCTTTCTTCCACCGCCCGACCCGCCACTACGTCGGCGATCCTTAAAACCACCACCCTGAAATGTCGTCTTCACTCCATCGGCCGTCTTAGTTACAAATTTTTTATCTTTATTATCTTCCATGTATTTATTCGCATTATTACCTTGAATTTATTCGCATTATTCGTGATTACTTCTAAATCGTTAATCCGGCTTCTCTTGCTCCATCAGCCAATGCTTTCACCCGACCATGGTAAGCAAATTTTCCTCGATCTAAAATAGCAGACTCTATCTTTGCCTCTTTGGCTCTTGTACCAACAATCTTTCCTAAACTAAAAGCTTTAGCTAACCCAGCCGTCATTTCTTTTCCTTCTCCAGCCTTAGCCTCTTTCAAGGAAGCCGAAACTAAAGTGAATCCATTCTCATCATCTATCAGCTGTACAAAGATATCTTTATTGCTTCTAAAAATACACATTCTCGGCTTTTCTTTCGTACCAAAAATCTTTGCGCGAACACGCTTCGTTCTCATCGTTCTTTTAACTTGTAGTTTTTTAGCTCTTCTCATATTTTTATGCCGCTCCAGCTACTTTCTTGCCCTGTTTTCTGCGGACCTTTTCTCCAACATATCGGATTCCTTTCCCTTTATATGGCTCCGGCTTTTTAAAAGCCCTAATCTCGGCAGCCGCCTGGCCGACCAAAGCCTTATCAATTCCAGACACACTCATAAATACTCCTTTATCTACCGTCACCTCCACTCCTTCTGCTGGGACATATTCAACTGGATGACTAAACCCAAGATTGAGCACCAAGGTCTTACCATTGAGCGCTGCCTTCAAACCAACACCCTGAATTTCCAAATCTTTCTTATACCCATTCACCACACCCTCAATAGTGTTTTTAATTAGGGCGGCCGTTGTTCCCCAATTGGCAATCGCCTGGGGCTTCGAATTATTAACAGTCAGCATGATGCTTCCATCCTCAATTTTCATATCCACTCCCGGCAAGATTGGGCTAGTCAAAACTCCCAATTTTCCAGAAACCTTAACCTCGTGTCCGTTAACTTCCACGGTCACCCCCTTCGGTATTTCAATTGGTCTTCGTCCGATCTTGCTCATATGTTTACAATTTTTTTAGTTCTTAGATAATAAATTTTTCTGATTCGCATTATTACCTTGAATTTATTCGCATTATTCGCGATTACTCTACCAAATTTCAAATAATAAAACCCCTCCAACCTTTTTCTTTTTCGCCTCTTGAGTAGTCATTAAACCACTAGAAGTAGAAATCACCGCAAGCCCGTAGCCCTGCTTAACCATTTTTAAATCCCGATAGCCCGAATATAAGCGACGAGATGGCTTACTCAAAAATCGGACTCCGTTAATCACTCCCGCTTCGTCCTTGTACTTCAGAGTTACTTCAATACTACGCTTCGGCATTCTCCCCTTCTTAGCCACAGCCTCAATAAAACCATATTTTTCCAAAATCTCCGCAATCTCGTAATCCATCTTTGAAAAATCACTTTTTAGCACGTCCTTCTTGGCCTGCTGAGCATTTCGAATTTTTGTAATTAAATCTGTATACATGTTCTTGGATTTTTCGTATTTATTTGTATCATTCGTACAATTCGTATACGTATATTAGTATCATTATTACCAACTGGACTTCTTAATTCCCGGAATCTCGCCTTTGCTAGCCATTTCTCTAAAACAAATCCTGCAGGTCCCAAATTTTCGCAGAAAACCGTGTCTTCGCCCACACTTAAAACATCGACGGATTATCCGTGTTGAAAATTTTGGTTCTTTATTCGCTTTTACGATTAGAGCTTTTCTAGCCATGATTATAATATTATTTACTGATTTTTTCTTTTTGAAGCGGTAGACCTAAATCACGGTAAAACGCCAAAGCTTTCTCCTTATCCATCGGCAGTCTTGGCACCAAAGTGATCTCCATCCCAAAGATAACCTTACTCTCTTCTAGAATAATCTCCGGAAAAACCAACTGCTCCTTAATTCCAAATGAATAATTACCGTTTCCGTCCACTCCCTGCAACTTTAATCCTTGGAAATCTCGAATACGAGGAATCACTATGTTAACTACTCTTTCTAAAAACTGCTTCATTTTTTCCCCGCGCAAAGTTGCTCGCAGTCCCAAAATCATACCTTCACGAATCTTAAAGCCGGCGATAGATTTCTTCGCCGGTCGCGGGTGAGGCGTCTGGCCTAAAATCATGGAAAGCTCCTTTTTAATCTCCGGCATAAACTTTGCCTCAAAATCCGCATGGGCGGTCGCCTGCTTACCAAAGCTTGTATTTACTACTATTTTTTCCAAAGAGTTTTTCATGTTTACTTAACCTTAACGTTAGACATATCAATCGTTCTCGGAACACTTACCACCTGACCCTTCTCACCCTGCTTGGTCGGCTTGCGGTGCTTTTTATACATATTAATGTTTTCAATCAAAACTCTACCAGTTTCTCGGCTAACCGAAAGCACCTTGCCACTCTTGCCCTTATCTTTTCCGGCAATGACTTCCACCACCACTCCTTTTTTTAACTGTTTAATAAGTTTCATGTATATGTATTTTTCTACTTTCTACTTGCTACTTGCTAATTTATACGACTTCTTCAGCCATTGAGAATATTGAATCAAACCCCTTTTCTTTTAGCTCTCTAGGAATTGGACCAAAGATACGAGTAGCCTTTGGCTGTTTCTTCTCATCAACAATCACAACTGCATTTTCATCAAAGCGAAGCACGGACCCATCTCTTCGACGAATCGGGTGTCGCTGACGCACCACCACGCACCTAACCACATCTCGCTTCTTCACCATCTTATTCATGTGTTTCGGATCAGCAGTTTGAACGGAAGCAACTACAAGCTCGCCAATCTGAGCATATCGCTTACGGCTCCCACCAAGTACCGTAAAGACTCGCACTGTCTTTGCGCCACTGTTGTCAGCCACTTTTACTAACGACCTGAGTTGCAACATATTTTTATTCTTTAGTCTCTTCTGCTTTATCTATAATTTCTTCATCTAGTTCTTCTTTCGCCACGTCCTCAACAAGGCTCACAACCACCCAACACTTATCTTTAGAAATTGGTCGAGTCTCCTCAATGATAACAATCTGCCCAGTCTTATATTTGTTCTCCTCATCGTGGGCCTTAAACTTAGTCGAAACATTAAAATACTTCAAGTACTTCGGGTGCTTCTTCTTAGAGGAGACCTCCACGACCACCGTCTTATTCATCTTGTCAGAGACTATTTTTCCTTTTATTTGCCTTTTCATCCCGTTAGAAATATATACCTAATGTTATATCAAAACCCCGCGACCTTAGCTCAAAAGCCATCTTTCTGCAATTCATATTCAGTTTTATATTTTGTACGAGATTCATATTTATAGCTTATTTGTTTTCCTCCTGCTTACTAGTCAAAAGCGTCTTCACTCTAGCAATATCTTTTCTCAAAGTGTTGGCTTCTCGGACATTTTTATTTTTACCAACAGCAATATCACCCCGCAACTTCCAGAGCTTCTCCCGCTTTTCTTTCAAGTCCTTATGCAAATCAACAACAGCCAGACCTTTAATTTTTTCTAAATCTTTGCGCTTCATGTTTATTTCCTAACAAATTTCAGTTTGACCGGCAACTTGTGCCCAGCGAGCCGAAAAGCCTCCCTCGCCTTCTCCTCCTTAACTCCATCCAATTCAAAAAGTATCCGTCCTGGACGAACCGGAAAAACATAGTGATCCACGGCACCTTTTCCGCCTCCCATGGTTACTTCTGGTGGTCGCTTCGTAATCGGTTTATCAGGGAAAATGCGAATAAATACCTTACCTTCTCGCTTCAGACTTCCTGTGATTGTCCTTCGAGCCGACTCAATCTGCCTTGAAGTCACCCAAGCGCTGGTCTGCGCCTTAATCCCAAATTCACCGTAGCTCAAAGTAGCGCCACGCAAACTAATCGTACGTCCCTTGTTGCGCCCCTTCATCCATTTACGATGTTTTACTTTTTTGGGAGTTAACATAAATTTTAAACTGGTTGCTTAAACTTACCAGTATCATTATCCTTAACATCTTTCGTAAATAACAGTCCTTTATATATCCAGACTTTAATCCCGACTGAGCCGTATGTCGTATGGGCAGTCGCCGTGCCGTAATCAATGTTTGCTCGCAAAGTTTGCAAAGGCAACTTTCCTTGAGCCAAAAACTCACTTCGCGCAATCTCACCACCGTCTAGTCGGCCAGCAACCTGAATTTTTGCTCCCTGAACATCCCGGTTACTCATCACGTTTTGCAAAGTCTTTTTAATCAAACGGCGAAATGGCATACGTTTTTCAAGCTCCCAAGCAATACTCTGGGCCACAAAAGTTGAAGCCACCTCAGTTCGCTTCAGCTCCTCCACGTTTAGGGAAATCGCTGAAGACGGGTTTTTCTCACCCCGCACTCGCATCAAAGCGTTCAGCTTATTAGTCAAAACCTTAGTCAAATCTTCAATTCCCTGACCACCTCGGCCAATGATAATACCCGGCTTAGCCGCCTTTATGAAAATTCGATACTGGTTATTCGCATTGCGTTCAATCTCAATCCTAACCACGCCAGCGAGTTTGATTCGTTCATTAATAACCTTGCGGATCAATACGTCTTCCTCGAGCTTGTTTTTAAAACCACTCTTAGGAAACCATCTGGAAATCCAGCCTTGGGTTATACCTAGTCTATATGAATCTGGTCGTATCTTCTGTCCCATAAGTTATCTATAATTTGAATTGCTATATTTTATACTATTTCTTTATATTTTTCAACTAAATCTTAGTCCTCATTCGCATTATTCCTGCCTACCGGCAGGCAGACGCGATTACTACACCGATTTCCTTCGGAAAAACTTCTTAATTCCACTCTTATCATCCTTCATTTTAGTCTTTGGCTCCTCTTTTTCCGGTTTGTCCATTACTGGCTTCTTCGCCCGCTTCTTTCCTCCCGAGGCGGATCCGCCTCGGGCGGACTTCTTTTCAGGCTTAATAATCGTAAATCTCTCACCCTTCTTCTTATCAGATTCGGCTAGAACAATCGTGATGTGGCTCATTCTCTTCAAAAGTGGAGTGGCTCTTCCCTGAGCTCTTGGCAAGAATCGCTTCAAAACTGGCGCACCATCCACCCAGATAGCCGAAACCACCAATTTAGCTACATCCATGTCCTTGTTTTTCGCATTAGCCACCGCACTTCGCAAAAGCTTCAATAACGGCCCCGAAGATCGTTGACTTCGCAAAAGCAACTGAGCTTCAGCTTCCTTAACAGGCAATTTCTTAATTGCATTGGCAATAAGCCGCACCTTTCTTGGCGCAACGTTTAGATAACTAAGTTTTGCAGATTGAGTCTTCATAATTGGGGATTATTCGTATTTATTCGTATCATTCGTAAAATTCGTATATTGGCATCATTCCATCTATTTAGCAGTTGCTGCTTTTTTAGCGTCGGTTTCTCGTTGAACCGCTGCCGCCTCTACTTGTTTTTGAATCTTACCACCGTGCTTGATGAACTTCTTAGTTGTAGCAAACTCACCAAATTTATGACCCACCATTTCCTCCTTTACTCGAACTTCTATGAAAGCTTTACCGTTGTGCACACCGAAAGTAAATCCGACCATCTCTGGCGCAATCGTAGAATTTCTCGCCCACGTCTTAATAACCTTGTTATCTTCCGGCTTAATATTCTCCATCTTCTTGAGCAAGCGATCGTAGACGTATGGCCCTTTTTTAAGTGATCTAGACATGATTTTTAAACTTTTAGCTTTAAACCTTTAACTATCTTACTTTTTACCACCCCGAACCGTTGGGCGACGCTTAACAATAAACTTCTTGGACCACTTCTTCTTGTCTCGGGTCTTTCTTCCACCAGTGATGTTACCCCAGATATCCTTTGGTCGCTTCGTACCTCTCGGTTGAGCGCCTTCTCCTCCACCATACTTGTGGTCTACCGGGTTCATAGCACTTCCTCGTACTGTCGGGCGAATCCCCAACCAACGACTTCGGCCGGCCTTCCCCAAGTTAATCAAATTATATTCGGCGTTAGATACCTTTCCTATTGAAGCGAAGCAGTCCGACGGCACTTTTCTAAGTTCCTTAGATGGCATCTTCAAATCAGTAAATCCATCTGAGCTACCAAGAACCTCAAGGCCGGAGCCAGCACTTCTGGCCAGCTTGGCACCACCGTTAACTCGCAACTCAACACTGTGCACCACCTGACCAATCGGAATATTAACCAACTTCATTCGATTACCCGGCTTTATCACAGTTTTGTCGTCAGTAATAACCTTGTCTCCAACCTTCATCCCTTCTGCAGCCAACATATATCGGTACTCTCCGTCAGCAAAGCAAACCAAAGCAATAAAACCACTGCGGTATGGATCGTATTCAATAGTCTTCACTGTTGCTGGGATTTTTCGCTTCAACTGCATCAAATCCACGTCACGAAAACGCTTTTTGTGCCCTCCGCCTTGGTGGCGAACAGTAATTCTACCATGGTGGTTTCTTCCAGAGCTCGCTTTCACCTTCTTAAGCAAAGACTTCTTTGGCTTTTTTACACCACTCAAAACCTCGCGGTAATTAACTGATACGCGCTGTCTTTGGCTTGGACTTGTTGGATTATACTTCTTCATCCCGTTAGAAATATACACCTAATTTTATATCAAAACCCCGCGACCTTAGCTGGATAGCCTTATCTTTGCAGTACATGTTCAATCGTATATTTTGTACGGGATTCATGTTTTTACGCTCCTGCTAAATCAATTTTTTGACCTTCTTTTAGAGTGACAATGACCTTCTTATATCCCGGCTTCTGACCAACAGATCGGCCCAATCGGCGAGTTTTTGGTCGTACATTGATAGTATTCACACTCATCACATCAATTTTATAAATCTCCTTCAGTGCCTTCTTTATCTCGGATGCATTAGCTCTTTTTTCTACCAAAAAGACATACTTCCCAAAAGCGCTCATCTGAGTGGCTTTCTCGGTCATTATTGGGTTTTTTATTAAAAATTTATCAGCCATGTCATTTATTATTCGTATTCATTAGTATCATTCGTACAATTAGTATATTGGTATCTGTTATCATTTAATCTCTTCAATAGCGCCCTTCTCAATCAAAACATTTTTATACTTCAATAAATCGTATACTCCGATTGAATCGCTGTGAATCGTCGCTACCTTCGTCAAGTTCTTACAAACCCGGACGATACTATTGTTGCCTTTAGCCGAAACTACCAAAGTAGATGGCGCTGTCTTGGTCTTGAAAAATGCGCTAAGAGCTTTATTCAAATCTTTGGTCTTTCCAGTTTCAATCTTTATCTCTTCCACAACTTTAAACTCGCCATCAGTTAGCTTTTTGCTAAGAACAGAGTAAATCGCTGCTCGCATCATCTTCTTATTAATCTTCTTGGTGTAGTCTCGGTCTTTGCTTGGACCATGGGTAACACCACCACCAGTCCAAATAGGACTTCGAATAGATCCGTGCCTAGCTCGGCCAGTTCCTTTCTGCTTCCAAGGCTTTCTTCCACCTCCAGCCACCTCGGCTCGAGTCTTTGCGTGCGCCCAAGGACGACGCTTATTAGCCTCAATAGAAACAAAAATCTGGTGAACCAAATCCTGATTCCAAGCTCGAGCAAAAATCGCGTCCTTTAGTTCAACGCTTCCAGTCTTCTCCCCCTGTATGTTAAATACATCCGTCTTCATATTATTCAGATTTATTTTCCTCTGTCATTCCGGCCTTTGAGCCGGAATCTACACTCTCTTTCACCTCCCCCTCTGTCATTCCGGCCTTTGAGCCGGAATCTACACTCTCGCTCTTTTCCTCGCGTTGAGTTTGTTCTACTACTTCCACCTCCATCAACTCTACTGGCAAAACAAGCTCAACTCGACGACCAATCGTCCCTGGCACTGCGCCATTTAACAAAATCATCTTATTCTCAAAATCTACTTCAACTATCGGCACATTCTTAGTAGTAATGCGATCCATACCCATTCGGCCGGCCATCCTTCGGCCTTTTAGCACTCGCTGTGGAGCAGTTGATCCAATAGATCCCGGGGAGCGATGTTTATCTTTTTGACCATGGCTGGCTGGACCACCGTGAAAACCATGTCGCTTCACAACACCAGCAAAACCATGTCCCTTACTTGCTCCCACCACTACCGCCAAAGTACCAGACTCGATACCTGCTAAATCAAAATTGCCGGTCACTAAAACCGGCGTCACTCCATAGGAAATACCATCCTTGAAAATCTGAGTCATTTTTAATTTTGTCCCAATCAATTTGGTAGACATGAATATCAACAAATTAAAAACATTTAAGAGAAATTTCTCTTAAATGCAGAGCCAACTCCATTCCTAATTGTCTCTAATTTATGTTCAAATAGTATAGGCGAAACCCGCCTTTATGTCAATATTACCCACCCGTCTGT
>Ga0210057_1010028_pt1 | contig 10822 bp, 11 predicted proteins | sample CryGeyCG2114_010_2_FD_183968 | JGI IMG/M metagenome (GOLD analysis project Ga0210057, IMG submission 183968) | Groundwater microbial communities from aquifer - Crystal Geyser CG10_big_fil_rev_8/21/14_0.10 (SPAdes) (version 2) | ecosystem: Environmental > Aquatic > Deep subsurface > Groundwater ...
GATTCTGACGTGCGAGAAGCTATACAGTCGTCGGTTTCCACTATCGTGGAGGCCACCAAAGAGGTCATTGAATCCGCGCCCCCCGAAGTGGTTGCCGATGTAATGAGGGTCGGGGTGTATTTGACCGGTGGAGGCGCACTGCTTCGCGGTTTACCCCAACTTCTTGCGCAAGAACTGAAAGTCCCCGTCCATGTGGTGGAAGATCCGTTGACAACGGTGGTTCGGGGAACCGGGCTTGTTCTTGAAGATGTTGAGAAATTCCGTTCAGTATTGGTCGACGATGATGAAGGGATCATTCAAAATTAAGGACTATGTTGCGCAGGCGACACCCATCGTCGTCATTCTCTTTGTAGCGCTCTTTGCAGTGTTTGGTTCTGTGTTTGGGCCTTCTCTTCGGAATATCTTTGTTTCCGTTGCCACTCCTTCCGAGACAGGGGAGTACGTACTGCTCTCGCGTGAAGTCTTGATCGCCCGATTATCTGATGCGGAACGCGAACTGAAACGTGTACGCTACCAAGCGGCGCTGTACGCACTTACCACTGAAGAAAATGTTCGTCTGCGCGATGCCGCGAACGCTGTAAAGATTTCCGGAGGGGCGACAGGACGTGTCATCTCGCGTCCGCCGCAGACGCTGTACGATTCATTGCTTATTGATGTCGGGACAATCCAAGAGGTTTCTTTGGGAGACTTGGTCGTCTTTGAAAATGTTGCCCTCGGCAGAGTCGTTGCAGTTACCGCGCAAAGCTCAACCGTTCAACTTTTTTCAAGCCCGGGCTCTTCTCAGGACGTGCTCATTGGCAATCCCGTAGCGGTTTCCACCGCGCATGGTCTTGGTGGGGGCGCTTTTGAATTGTCTGTCCCGCAAAGCGTCAGTGTTGAACCGGGGGACGTGGTTCGCTTGCCGGGGACCGAATCGTACGTGCTCGGCATTGTCGTCGGTAGTTCATTTAAAGCCACTGATGTTTCAAAGCTCGTGCGTTTTTCAGGAGTCGGCTCACTCGCGGATCTTGATTTTGTCAGAGTCATTACTGAATTACCATGATGAAATTCATCTCAACATTGATTTTTTTCGGGACGATACTCTGGGGTCCGTGGTGGCTTACGGTTGCCCTCGCCGTCTTTCTGCTGGCTCTCTGGAAAAGCTCAGCGACTTTGATTATCGGAGGAATGGTTGCAGACATGCTGTTCAACGTGCCACTTGCGCCGCTTTTTAACATCACCTTCTTCTACACCCTGCTGTTCGGATTTCTTATCATTATCGAACGATATCTGCGCGCGCGCCTTCTTGATTGATTCATATGTTATTTTCCAGACACAGAGGAGGTCCCCGTTATGATGCAATCGAACCGGACGAGATACTGATCGACGCAGCCAATTTGCCCGCATACGACACGTCCCGTTTGGAGGGCCGTATCGAACAGCCGTTCCATGTCACGACATTTAATCGTTTTTTTATTTTTTTAGCCGCGCTCGTTCTCGTATTCGTCGGTCGTCTTATCTGGTTACAAATTCTGAATTATGAATCACTGGCAGGACGGGCGGAAGCAAATCGCTTGAATCAGTCGATTGTTATTGCCGAACGCGGGCTGATTACTGACAGGAACGGGGTGGCACTTGCAGAAAACGTTCCGGGAACCGAGCCGGAACTTACGAAAAGGATGTATCCTCTGGGCCCTGCGGCGGCACAGCTGGTCGGGTACGTTTCATACCCGAAAAAAGACGCAAACGGACATTGGTTCCAAAACACAACGACTGGTATTTCGGGAGTGGAGGAGGAATTTAACACGACACTCCAAGGCACAAACGGAATAAAAATATCAGAAACAGATGCGTCGGGGAGCATCGTGTCCGGATCGGTTGTGCGAGACCCCCACACCGGGAAGAATGTCGCACTCTCAATTGATTCCGGACTTCAACAGACCCTCTACGATGCCATTGCGCATCGATCGGAAACATCAGGATGGCGGGGAGGAGCAGGTGCCATTATGGACATACACACAGGAGAACTTTTGGCGTTGGTGAGTTACCCATCTTTTGATCCGACTGTGATGTCGGAAGGGTCTCCTCAGGAACAAATAGCGGGATACTTGGCAGACGCACGTTCGCCATTTCTCGATCGGGCGGTGTCCGGAGTATACACCCCCGGCTCGGTGGTGAAGCCGTTTGTGGCAATCGCCGCTCTCGAAGAGGACATCATCAATCCGGATAAAAAGATACTTTCGACAGGTTCAATTTCGATCCCGAATCCGTACGATCAGAAGCATCCGACGATTTTTCGCGACTGGAAAGCACACGGCTGGGTTGATATGCGCGAAGCAATCGCCGTATCCTCGGATGTTTATTTTTATGAAGTAGGAGGAGGGTTCGAAGACCAGCGAGGTCTTGGGATCACACGCATCGAAGAGTATATGAAAAAATTTGGTTTCGGCGCGCCAACCAATGTTGCGTTACCAAATGAGGGGGACGGGGTTATCCCCAGTCCTGAATGGAAAGCGGCGAATTTTGACGGTGATCCATGGGTCTTGGGCGACACTTACCACACCGCAATCGGTCAGTACGGATTTCAGACAACACTCTTGCAACTGGTAAGAGGTGTCGCCGCAATCGCGAACGGCGGGACATTGGTAACACCACGTATCATCCATGGCGCGGGGAGGGAGGAGTACCCTACAAATATGTCTCCCGATAACCTTCAAATCGTAAGAGAGGGGATGCGAAAAGGAGTTACGGGAGGAACCGCACAGGCACTTTCGGTATACGGTTTGTCGGTTGCGGCAAAAACCGGTACGGCTGAAGTTGGTGTGCGAAAGGAATCGGCAAACTCTTTAGTGATCGGATTTTTCCCGTACGAAAATCCACACTATGCATTTGCAGTTGTCATGGAACGCGCGAAAGCAGGCACTCCGGAAGGTGCGCCTTCCGTTATGAGAGGTATTCTTGAGTGGATTGTTGCAAACAAACCGGAGCTCGCGGGTTGACTCCTGCCGTTTGACCGATACAATGTCCCGTTAGTCATGAAGCCACGAAGCAAGTCGGGAATAGCACCTGAGGAAAACCTCCTTTCTCAGGAGAAGTTTAATGAACTGAAGGAAGAACTTGAGCGTCTGACCACGGTTACCAGAAAGGAAATCGCGGAGGGGTTGGAGTATGCTCGCTCGCTGGGAGACCTGTCAGAAAACGCCGAATACCAGGCCGCCCGTGAGCTTCAAGCGGCCACTGAAGAGCGCATTCGCCGCCTTGAACACATCATCAAATCAGCGGTCATTATTTCTGAAAAGAAGAAAGGCGTCGTTGGGTTCGGTTCCCAGGTAACCATTTGCAAAAAAGGCGATAAGGAAAAGCATATATATATTATCGTAGGAAGCGAGGAAGCCGACATGAGGAAAAATAAAATCTCACATCTTTCACCGCTGGGTGAGTCGATGATGGGCAAGAAAAAAGGCGATTCGTTTACTTTCTCAACGCCGGCGGGGAGGCAAGAGTATTCAATTCTTGAGATAGCATAGGAGTGCGGCTTTATGGTGCCCGCTGTTAGATTTCAGTTTTTAACATCACAACACTGAAAGCTGAAAGCTGAAAGCTATAAACTGGAAGCTTTTTGTTGTACGCTGTTCATATGTTTTGGCTCGATAGGATTTTTGATGAAGCAAACAGAGCGCTCTCGGAAAAGATACGTTCCGGAAAGACGCTCGTTGTTCGTGATGAGAAAACCGCTTCCGGTAGGGTGCATGTCGGCTCTATGCGTGCGCTCGTACTGCACGCCGCTATTTCAGAGCGTCTCGGAGAAGAAAAGATTCCGCACGTATTTAAGTTCGAGATAAATGATTTCGATCCGATGGACGGATTGCCGGTGTATCTTGACGCTTCCGTCTATAAGGAACACATGGGGAAGCCACTCTTTCGCATTCCTTCGCCGGACCCGTCGGTCGCACCGAATTTCGCGGAATATTTCGCAAAAGAATATATCGATGCCATTCACGAGGCGCAGTTTTTTCCGGAGTTCTATCGTGCGAGTGAGCTCTATCTTTCCGGAAAGATGAACGAGGCAATCCGACGAGCACTTGAGCGCGCTGAGTTGGTGCGGAAAATCTATAAGGAAGTATCCGGTGCCACTAAACCCGATGACTGGTTGCCGCTTTCCGTGGTGTGTGAATCATGCGGGAAAATAGGAACAACCAAGGCGACCGACTTTGACGGTACGCTGGTAACGTATGCATGTTACAAAAGTGCCGTCACCTGGGCCGAAGGGTGCGGGCATTCCGGAAAGATTTCGCCCTTTGACGGCAACGCGAAGTTGCCCTGGAAGTTGGATTGGCCTGCAAAATGGATGGTGGTGGGTGTTGATATTGAAGGGGGAGGCAAAGACCACTATTCGAAAGGGGGCTCGCGCGATGTTGCCCGACGGATTTCGGAGGAGGTCTTTGAGTATCCCGAGCCGTTCGGTGTCCCCAATGAATTTTTTCTTATTAAAGGAAAAAAAATGTCCTCATCAAAAGGGGAGGGATCGGCGGCGGGAGACATTGTTTTCCTGGTACCGCCACACATCTTCCGGCTCGCGCTTCTTCAGAAAGATATTAATCAGCAGATCAATTTCGACCCGGCAGGCGATACCATTCCCAACTTGTTCGATCTGTATGACCGCCTTGCCGAAAAGTATTTCAATGGTGTTTTGGATGACGACACGCGTCTTTTCGTATACTCGCACACGCCGGATGAGCGAGGAACATTGACCGAGCGGTTCCTACCGCGTTTTTCTCAGGTCGCATTTCTTGTGCAGATGCCACACCTCGATTTTTTTGAAGAGATTAAAAAACTTAAAGGTAGCGACCTTACAAAAGCTGACAAGGAAGAGGCGAATCTTCGTAAAGAGTACGCCTCCCGCTGGCTTCTGCGTGCGGCAGGGGATGAATACAAGTTTGTTCTTCAAGACACCGTGCCGAAAGAGGCGCTCTCCTTTACCGATGAACAGAAAAAGGCGCTTCGCAGTGTCCTCTCGTATGTCGAGTCACACGAGGTTCTTGACGGACAGGAATTTCATACGGCACTTCACGAGATTCGTAAAGGATCGGGTTTGTCAGCCAAAGAACTCTTCGGCGCCCTGTATCTCGCTTTTCTCGGAAAAGATCATGGGCCCAAAGCCGGTTGGTTTTTGAGTGTTCTCGACAGAGATTTTGTCATTGAGCGCCTTAACAGCGTCACTTAAATTGATTTGACATTTACTATCTTTGAAGATATAATACTAAGATGGATGAATCATTGGGATTAAACAACACTGATCACGTTGCCGGCAAAAATCGTGTAGAAATGAAGTCTTCAATACGGCCCCTGTTACCCGAAATGTTACCTCGCCGTGAAGTACAAAAGTTTTCTCCTCGTGGGGGTGAAGGTATATCGAAATTATTATCACCGAAAAGGTTGGTGATTGACCGTCACGTTGCCGCATTCGCGGGTGATGGCAACGAATACCCTGAAACAAGAAATTCCTCGAAAGGCGGACCGCTAAAAACTTTTTTGGGAGTTTTGAGTCTGATAGGAGGGTTCGCATCAGCGCTGTTGGGTTTGGTCGGCGCGTGGCCCGCGTTACTGGCTGTTTCCCTCACACATTTTCTCTTTGGTGGCGGACTCGGCATGCTTCAAGCCCCGTGGTGGCTTGGCCTATTGGCTGCCGCGATGCCGCTTGTGGCGGTTGGCATGACGCCCATGGCCTTGGTGGCATCAGGTATCGGGTTGGCAAGTTATGTGATTGGTAAGTTTGCTTCTCGTTAAAAACAAAAAACCTTAAAGTTTTTTTGTTACATGCTTGATGTCCGACATCAAGCATGTTGATTATTTTCAAGAGTGAGTGATTCCTGAAGAACAATGCCTTTAAGCTCGCGTTGTATTCTCTTTCTATATCGAGATGTTCCGCCAAACAATTCAAGAAAGAAATCACGATAAGTGACTGACGCAAAATTTTTCAACCCAAGATAGTCGCGATGACTCGACCAACGATACGTTTCAAGAAACGCGAGTGCCTTATCCGGTTCAGCGGGAAACTGATGGCGCCACTCTGGCGCGTACAGGTCTAGCGGATTAAAATGTATATAAAAAGGAATAAAATTAAAATGTGAATCAGCGGTAATGGGTACTGATTTATATCCCCCTTGCCATAGCGTTCCCGTGCGTTCATTTTTATTATTAAAATATTTTGTATATCCGGCATTCAGTTTTTTCATAAAAAGAGGAATACCATTTTCAACCGCGGGAGAGAGCAACAGGTGATAGTGGTTTGGCATCAGCGCGAAACAGTGTATGTAGACCAACAACTCTCGTTGCACTTTCCTCGTCTTTTCAAATGCTTGATGTCCGACATCAAGCATTTGAAATTGGCGGGAAGCAATGCCATTTGAGGAAGCGGTGTTATTGAATTCATACATATCGTGGATGAAACGTATGTAATCTATAGTCTCTTTAAAGACTTTTCGCCTATCGACCCCTCGATTTAGAACATGAAAAAAATCCATAATTTATATGCTTGATGTCGGACATCAAGCATTATAGGGGAGGTGGGGTGGGACGTCTTATCCACTGAGTTGTGGATAAATACCATAAAGTGGGATGAAGTGGCATATAGTGAGACGTATGTCCACCCAAAAGCAGAATCGGGGCGATTCGCTCTGGGGTGCATAGGAAAGTATGTTTATCGGCGAATACAACCACACACTTGATCCGAAAAAACGCCTCTCCTTACCTTCTAAATTTCGGAAGGAGTTGGGGAAGTCGGTGGTCATCACTCGCGGTTTAGACCACTGCCTTTTTTTACTTTCCCAGTCAGCATGGAAAAAATTGGCACAGAAATTTTCCGAACTTTCGATCGGCTCTGCCGACACTCGCGGATTCAACCGCTTCATGCTCTCCGGCGCTGTCGATGTCGATGTCGATTCGGCGGGCAGGGTGCTCATTCCAGATTTTCTTAAAGAATTTGCCGAATTAAAAACCAATGTGGTTCTTGCCGGGGTAGGCGAGCGTGTCGAGGCATGGGATGAGAAACGATGGAAGTCATACAAAGAGCATATTGAGTCGCAAGGAGACGCCATGGCTGCGAAACTTGGGGAAATAGGAGTCATTTAGAGATTGGTCGGTTGTTGTTTCCAGTTTTCAAAACATGAAAAATCAAAATACAAAACACACCACAGTCCTTCTCACCGAAACCGTTGATGGCATGAATTTGAAGAAGGGGAATACCGTCGTCGATGCGACTGTCGGCACCGGAGGACATGCAGAGAAGATAAGCGAGATCATCGGCACAAGCGGGACGTTGCTGGTTCTGGATGCCGACGAGCTTTCGTTGTCCTTGTCGAAAAAGCGTCTTTCTGACTCATCTTCAAAGATCATCTATGTGCAGGGGAATTTCCGTCATTTGAAAGAACGCGCAGAAGAAGCCGGCATCGATACGGCCGACGGCATCGTCTTTGACTTGGGGTGGCACTCCGAGCAATTGAATTCCGGCAGAGGACTTTCATTCAAGAACGACGAGCCACTTATGATGACCCTTTCTTCCGCGCCGAATGAAGGCATGCTGACCGCGAAAGACATCATTGCGGATTGGGACGAGGAAGAGATTGCCCGCATCATCCGAGAGTACGGAGAAGAACGCTTCTCGGGAAGAATTGCGCGAGCAATCGTTGAAGCACGAAAGGAAAAGCCGATAGAGACCGCCTTTGAACTCGCCGAGGTTATTCGAAGCGTGGTACCCGCCTTTTATCGAAAAGGGAAGATACATCCGGCAACGCGGACATTCCAAGCATTGCGCATCGCGGTGAATGACGAACTTGAAGCATTAAAAGAAGGATTGGAGTCAGCCATTCAACTGGTCCGTCCCGGGGGACGTATCGCCGTCATTGCTTTTCACAGTCTCGAGGATCGGATTGTCAAACAGACATTTCGAAATGCGGAAGACAATGACCGTGGGGTGCGCATTACGAAGAAGCCAATCGTGCCGTCGCGCGAAGAACGAATGGAGAATCCCCGCGCTCGTAGCGCAAAATTAAGAATTTTTGAAAAAAAATATGGGAAGGCGTAGAACATTCAAAATCTCGAAAGACCAGCGAGCACTTCCGTTTCGGGGTGCGCGCGCCCAAACCGGAATCCTTTCGTATGCAACCCCGATAGAGCGGCGTGTCATCCTGGTGCTGTCAGTCCTCCTCTTCTCTTTCGGCGTCTTGTATACTTACTTTGTTATGGCATCCGTCGCCCATGTGGCAGCACGTGAAGAAATATCAAGGAAGGTAGCCCTCACATCGGCCGAGGTCGCCCGGCTTGAGGCCTCATATTTGGCGAGTTCGCAAGGCATTACGGAAGCATACGCACGTTCGCTTGGTTTCGTGAAGGAGAAAAACCGGATATTCGTAGAGAAAACTTCGCTTACCGCTCTTCGCGATGCGCGCTAATTTCGTATTTCGCGTTCGTCTCATCGCATTCGCGATATTTCTAATCGCGCTTGTCCTCCTGGTTCGCTTGTACTTTGTTCAGGTGGTCAATGGTGATGAGTACCGCCTCAAGGCGGAAAGTCAGTATGTCTCTCAGAGCGTCAACCGCATCGACCGGGGGACCATCTTCTTCACGCCCCGACGCGGGCTCCCCATTTCAGCGGCGACCGTGGAAGCAGGCTACACCGTTTCTCTCAATCCATCGATAATAACCAATCCGCAACAGACATACGATGTTTTAAAAAAATATTTTCCCGAACTGGACAGTTCCAATTTTCTCGCGAAAGCAACGAAACAAAACGACACCCATGAAGAGATTCAACGGAAGGTTTCCGAGGATGTCGGGAAGCAGATCATCGAGGAATCCATTCCCGGCGTTGACGTGTCGCGCGAGCGCTGGCGTTTTTATCCGGGCGGTTCGCTTGCCGCGCACGCGATTGGCTTTCTCGGGTATGCGGATGACGGAGTGACCCTTACCGGGCGATACGGACTTGAGCGTTTTTACAATGACACATTAACGAAATCGGACGGCGGGCTGTATGTAAACTTTTTTGCCGATCTCTTTACGAACATCCGTTCCCAATTTTCAAACGGAGACGCCGCGCCGGGCGCTGACTTGGTCACATCAATCGAACCGTCGGTACAGCAATACCTCGAAGGAATTTTGGAAACGTATCAGTCCGACTGGAACCCAGAAGTCGAAGGCGCGATTATCATGAATCCAAAAACCGGGGCAATCCTTGCGATGGCGGCACGTCCAACGTTCGATCTCAATAATTTTCAGAACGAAAAGGCAAGCAGTTTCTCAAATCCGTTGGTTGAAGATGTTTTTGAATTCGGGTCCACCATGAAGCCCTTGACCATGGCCGCCGGGATAGACGCGGGCGCGATCACTCCAGACACGGAGTACACCGACAAAGGGTACGTCATTTACGACGGCGCTCGCGTGGAGAACTATGACGGCAAGGGGAGAGGGCGTGTCCCCATGCAACAGATCTTGAGCGAGTCGCTCAACACGGGAATCGCATTTGTTGTGGATCGGATGGGAACCAACACGCTTAAAGATTATTTTGAAAAATACGGATTAACCGAGGAAACGGGCATTGACCTGCCGAGTGAAGCGCGACCTCTGGTTTCAAACCTGCAAAGCCCCCGCAAACTTGAATATGTCACGGCGGGTTTCGGGCAAGGCATTGCCGTTACCCCCATTGCCATGGCGCGTGCATTGGCAACACTTGCGAACGAGGGTGCCGTGCCCAGCCCGCATGTCGGCGTCGAATTTGATTACGGCGGAGGCATTACCAAAAAGCTCGGGTGGAGCCCCGAGCGACAGGCAATTTCACCGCAGTCCGCTGAAACGGTGACGCGCATGCTTGTTGAAGTTGTTGATAAAGCATTACGCGGGGGAACGGTAAAAATTCCGGAATATGCGATAGCGGCTAAAACGGGTACAGCGCAGATTGCCCGGACGGATGCGCGAGGGTACTACGATGACCGTTATCTTCATTCGTTTTTCGGTTATTTCCCGGCGTACGATCCGCAATTTTTAATCTTTTTCTTTGCTGCGGAACCGAAAGGTGCGCGTTACGCTTCAGAAACATGGACGGCGCCCTTTATGGAAATGGTTCATTTTCTGATTACCTACTACGATGTTCCTCCCGACAGGGTCTCTGCCGTTCAATAAATAACCGCAGTAACCGGCAATTATGAAATCCTTTTGTACGTTCGCTTTGCTTTCATTGCTTGTTTGGAAATAAAAGCGGACGTTTTTATTTTTTCTTGCTTTGCTCAAAAGTAGAGTCGTTATTCATCGCTTTACAGTGGATATTCATACGTGCAAAAGTGAAGTATCATATCCTTTAATAACGGAAATATGATAGTGCACACGACGAGCAACGTTATCAGTTGGAACATCACCGTAAGATGAAAGAATTTCTTCGGCGTATCATAGTGTGGATCATTACCTTTGAGGCGAAGACGGTTCTGAACCGGTATCGGCCAAAAATTATTGTCATCACCGGATCTGTCGGAAAGACATCAACAAAAGACGCCCTGTACACAACTCTCTCGAAACGATTCTTCGTTCGGCGGAGCGAAAAGAGTTTCAACAGCGATGTCGGCGTACCTTTGACGATTCTCGGCGTTCCGAACGGCTGGTCAAATCCGTTTCGCTGGATCAGGAACATCATCGAAGGTCTTGCGCTTATCCTCGTGAAGGCGCCGTACCCGGAGTGGCTCCTGCTTGAAGTAGGCGCGGACAGACCCGGCGACATTTCGAAGACGCTCCACTGGCTCACTCCGACTGTTGTTGTCGCGACTCGCTTTCCGGACGTACCGGTTCATGTTGAGTTTTA
>Ga0210057_1010029_pt1 | contig 10822 bp, 16 predicted proteins | sample CryGeyCG2114_010_2_FD_183968 | JGI IMG/M metagenome (GOLD analysis project Ga0210057, IMG submission 183968) | Groundwater microbial communities from aquifer - Crystal Geyser CG10_big_fil_rev_8/21/14_0.10 (SPAdes) (version 2) | ecosystem: Environmental > Aquatic > Deep subsurface > Groundwater ...
GTCGGCCGATCCCCCTTGGAAAAGATGCAAAACCTATGCAAGTTTGTGATAGGTTAATTGAGATTAAGACTAGAGGACCAAAGATTAGAGAATATGAAGTACTTGAGTATTATAATACTAATAGCGGATTTGGGAAAAATAGTGCTATTTTAAGTAGAGAATTAACTCAAAAAATGATTGCTGATAGAACATGGGATCCATCTGAATACTTGGCTCAAAAATTTGGAAAAGAACTTTATAAAGAATTATTAAAAGAATGGGCTCTAAGTAGGGAGAATGAGAAAAGAACTAGTAGAGCAATTAGAGATGAATTAAATAGGTTAGCTAAAATTGTTTCTTACCGATATTATATATAATATATAATTCTATATAAAACAAATGCGGGAGACAGGATTCGAATGAAAACCACCTGCGGGTTTTCTATCCTGCAACCACAAATCCTAAATGCGGGAGACAGGATTCGAACCTGTGTAAGCACTAAGCTAATAGGTCCTAAACCTATCCCGTTTGACCGCTCCGGCACTCCCGCATAAAAAAGAAAGTATCAAAAGCTTTAAAAATACTACTAAACACCTAATTTTAGACAGCCATAGTAGTCAGGCTCCACCTGTTCCCATTCCGAACACAGAAGTTAAGCTGATTACGTCTGACATTAGTTTCGCAAGAAGTGAAAATCAGATGCTGTCACCTTTTTTTTATTTTTATTAAAATTACAATTTATTTTCTTGGTTAAACATCTCGTGGGGCATTTAACTTAAGAAAATCAGAACTTCTTGAACTTTGTTGTTAGCTCTAATAAATCAACTTGTCCTAAAAATATAGACCTGCAACAGTATCTTTCTAGCCCAAGCTCATCTAGTACTTTGCCAGGAGCTTCTCCTTTGGAAACTTTTTCTTTAAATTGCTCCCATAGATGGGCAATTGGTTTACCACAGCTAAAACAACGAATTGGTATTATAATTTTAAACTCCTACTATAAGCCATAGTGATAAATTCCATAATCAAATCATTTTAAAGTAATTTAAAAACCTTTCTAAATCTAAAATTTTTATTTAACAGCCCGAATTCATAAAATTTAAAAGCTCTTATTAGATTAAGGTAATATGACTCATCTGATAGAATTGAAAAATGTAGCAAAATATTACTATATGGGCGATAACATAGTAAAGGCACTTGACGATGTGAATATTATAATTGAAAGGGGAGATTTTGTTGCAATTATGGGTCCTTCTGGAAGCGGGAAAAGCACTGGAATGAATCTTACTGGCAGTTTAGATCTTGCAACCAAAGGAGACATTTTTCTTGATGGAATAAATATAGAACACCTTTCTGAATCTGAGCTAGCACAAATAAGGGGGCAAAAAATAGGGTTTATTTTTCAGAGTTTTAATCTCATACCTAATTTAACTGCTTTAGAAAATGTCATGTTACCTATGATGTTTCAAGGAATTGATAAAACAGGAAGGACAGGTAAAGCTAAAAAGGTTTTAGTAATGGTTGGATTGAGCGATAGAATGGATCACTATCCTAATCAACTTTCCGGAGGACAACAACAGAGGGTTGCAATTGCCGGGGCATTAGCAAACAATCCTGAAATAATTCTGGCTGATGAACCAACTGGAAATCTTGATACAAAAACAGGAGAGATTGTTATTGAGTTTTTACAAAAGTTAAACAAAGATGGTAAAACAATAATTATGGTTACTCATGATCCTAACTTAGCAATGGCTCATGCAAAAACTGTATACTGGCTAAGAGATGGAAGAATAGAAAAAGTAACAAAAAAAATAAACGGAAAGTGGAAAACCACTAAGCAAGGGTAGTGAATTCTTAGAAGTAGAAAAACCATAATAAACTTTATATAACTACTATTTTTTGTTCGATAATGATAAAAAAATTAGTCTTGGCAATATTTTTATTGTTAATAACCGCCAACTTGTCTTATGCAATGATTGTTAGCAGTGTTAACCAGGGTGAGCACTTTCCTGGAGAAGAATCTAACTTAGACATCACAATCAAAAACACAATTAATGCTAATGCTGAAGATGTGTCTCTTAATTTAGTTTTTACAAATCTTCCATTTATACCTATTGGTGGAAGTGAGAGAAGCACTAATAAGCTTAAAGAGGATAAAGAAAAAACCCTTAGTTATATTGTGAAGTCATCGCAAGATATTGCTCCTGGAAATTATAATATTCCATATGTTCTAAGTTATACTGACAGCAGTAATGAAAGAATAACAAAACAAGGAAGTCTTGGGGTAGTAGTTAGTGCAAATACAGAATTAAAGATAAGCACAGAGCTTGATAATAATGTTTTAGGTCAAAAAGGAAAAATAACTTTGAAGATAGTTAATTCGGGATTTGGAGATATAAAGTTTGTAAATGTAAAAATAAACCCTGAGGGCTATACTCTTTTATCCAGCTCAAACGACTATATTGGAAATATAGGTTCTGATGATTTTGAAACATCTAGCTTTGATGTTATATTTAATGAAAATAGTCCTAGGTTAACTGGAGTTATTGAGTATAAAGATTTCAATAACAATGACAAAATTGAAAACATAAACCTTCCTTTAAAAGTTTATTCAAGGGAAGAGGCTGTGAATTTTGGAGTCATTCAAAATAGTAAAGTACCTATTTATATTGGAATAGTAATTGCACTTATTATTTTATTTTTTATTTACAGATTTATAAGGAAAAGGTTAAGAGGGAATAATAAGAAATAATTGCATAAGATTATAAATTATTAGTAATACAAATAATCATGATTAGGGATTATTTTTTTCTAGCTTTAGAAAACCTCAAACATAGGGGTTTAAGAAGCTGGCTAACAATGCTTGGAATTTTTATTGGTATAGCTGCTGTTGTCTCTCTTATATCGCTAGGAGCTGGTCTACAGGAGACAATTACCGACCAGTTTTCCTCACTATCGGTTGATGTTTTAACTATTCAAAACGCAGGCACTGGATTTGGTCCTCCTGGAAGTACAGTTGTAAGAAAACTTACAGAACATGATTTGGACATAATTGAATCTGTTAATGGGGTAAAAATTGTTGTACCAAGGTTGATTAGAGTTGTAGGTGTTGAGTATAACAAAGAAAGGCAGTTCTTATACATAGCTGATATTCCAGAAGAACCTGAAAAAATGAAATTTGTTTACGAATCTTTGAATATTGGTGTTGAAGAAGGAAAAATGTTAAGTTCTGATGATAATGGAAAGGTAGTCTTGGGCAATGATTTTACTAAAGATTCTTTTGGTAAGTCTATTGAAGTTGGGAGCACTTTAGTAATAAACGGAAAAGACTTTGAGGTAGCTGGAATACTTGAGAGAGCAAGCACATTCACTGTCAACAGTGCTATACTTATGTTAAATGACGACTTAGAGGATTTGTTAAAAATAAATGATGAAATGGACTTAATTGTTGCACAAGTCGAGGACAAGGATAAAATAAATGACGTTGCAGAAGAACTTGAGTTAAAACTAAGAAAAGACAGAGATGAAAAAATAGGCGAAGAGGACTTCAGTGTTCAGACCCCAATACAAAGTTTAGAAAGCATAAATAATATTCTTGTAATAATTAATCTCATTGTAATTGGTATAGCTACTGTTTCTTTATTGGTTGGAGGAATTGGAATTATGAACACAATGTACACTTCTGTTCTGGAAAGAAATAAAGAAATAGGAATTATGAAGGCTATTGGCGCCCAGAATAAAGATATTCTTTCTATATTTTTAATTGAATCTGGTTTACTTGGATTAGTTGGAGGTGTTGTTGGAGCTTTGATGGGATTAGGGCTAGCATTTGGTGTTAGTAAAATCGCAGGCATTTTCTTAGGAGAGGGTGGAATGAAAATCACTATATCTTACCCGTTATTATTTGGAGCAATTGCTTTTTCATTATTAATTGGAACTGCATCCGGATCTCTTCCTGCAATGCAGGCCAGCAAACTGAGACCTGTGGAGGCTTTAAGAAAATGATCCAGGACTCATTTGTTTTAGCTTGGAAAAACCTTAGGAAGAGACAACTAAGAAGCTGGCTAACAATGCTCGGAATAATTATTTCTGTTGCAATTATATTTATTTTAATAAGCCTGTCAATAGGCCTGCAAAATGCTGTTGAAGAGCAATTTGAAATACTTGGAGGGGACAAATTTTTTATTCAGGCAAGGGGCCAGATTGGTCCACCGCAAGCAGGGGCTTCGGTCCAGTTAACTAAGGAAGATGTAAAAATAATTGAAAGGGTAAGTGGTGTTAAAGAAGTTACTTATATGACTCTTGGTAATGGTGAAATAGAATTTAACAAAGAAAAAAGATATTTTATGGTGGCGGGAATTCCTCCAGATGGAATGGACCTTTACACTTCTTCTGGTTCTTTAGAAATAGAAGATGGAAAAACCATAAGTAAAGGGGACACGAGAAAACTTGTCATAGGAAACCACTATAAAACAAGAAATGTTTTCAGCAAGTATGTAAAAGTTGGAGATAAATTTTTAATAAATGGTTATGAATTCGAAGTGCAAGGAATACTTACCCTTATTGGAAATCCTGAAGATGATAAAAATATCATAATGCTTTCTGACGATTTTGAAGAGGTTTTCAGTTCTGGAGACAGGGCAGACATGATAATTGTGCAAATAAACGATGGGGAGGATATAAATGAGGTGGCTGACAGTGTTGAAAGAAAATTACAAAGATTCAGAAATGTTAACGATAAAACTCAGGATTTCACTATCCTAACTCCCGAAGAGCTATTGGCCACATTTCAAACAGTTCTTTCAGTAATAACTTTATTCTTATTTGGAGTTGCAGCTATTTCTCTTTTAGTTGGGGCAATTAATATTACAAATACAATGTACACTTCTGTTCTTGAAAGAACAAAAGAAATAGGAATTATGAAGGCTATTGGCGCCCAGAATAAAGATATTCTTTCTATATTTTTAATTGAATCTGGTTTACTTGGGTTAGTTGGAGGTGTTGTTGGTGTTATTTTTGGTTTTGGCATTTCCAAGTTAGTGGAATTTATTGCTGTACAACAATTAGGAACTAAGTTACTTCAGGCAGCTTCTCCTCCATATTTAGTTATTGGCTGTTTAGGTTTTGCATTTTTGATAGGAGCTGTATCTGGGTTATGGCCTGCATGGAATGCGTCAAATGTAAATGTTGTTGATGCCATAAGGTATGAATAAAATTAATAATTAAATAATTGGTCTATAGATTGGACCATAAGCATCCTGGAATCCTCTCTGAACTCTAATAGCTTCATCAAAACCTGATATTCTCCTTTCTTTGTGAGAATGAATATACCTAATAACCTCTTCTGCATCAAAAGTATTTTTCAAAGTGCTTTTTTCATTACCTCTTCGGTTATTTTCCATTTAAAAATTAACAAACTTAAATATAAATAATATATTACCTCATCTACCATAAATAAATTTAAAAACTATAATCGGATAGATAAATAAAAGAGGGATAAATGGCAAAAAAATGCGTATACTGCCGGAATGAAATATCTGACGATTCTGTCATAGACTGTTGTGATGCTTGTGGAGTAGGAGTTTGGGGCCATAAGATGTTCAAGGCAATTGTCAAAAACATGGAACAGGCCCGAGATAGGGGAGATATATAAAATTTCTAAGATAAGAAAAGATATAAAAAGGCTTTTAAACGACCTATTTTTAGATAATTTGTAATATGGCGAGCAAAAAGAAACCTATGCACCAGAGAGGTAAAATTAAATTTAGTGAATACTTTAAGGAATTAAATAAAGGAGACAAGGTTGCTATAAAGAAAGAGAAGTCAATAGCATCTAACTTTCATCACAGAATCCATGGCAGGACTGGAGAAGTTGAGGGTAAAAGAGGCTCGAATTACATCATTAAAATAAAGGAATTTAACAAAGAAAAAACATTTATAGTTCACCCTATTCACTTAAAAAGGATAAAAGTAAAATGATTAAAGAAATAAAACCGTTAACATTAGTAGAAGCACAGGGATTAGTCAAAGCTAATGATGGTAGCAAGGAGATAGAACCTTACTTCAATAAATTCATTAAGATTAGTGAAAAAGAGTCTGGGGAATTAAAAAAGGAATTGGAAGGTCTGGACAATCATAAAATGAAACCTGACCATATTATCAAAATAATTGATTTCCTTCCTGAAGATGCTTCTGATTTAAACAAAATATTTTCAGATATAAGCTTAGATGAAAATGAAATTAAACAAGTTGCTGAAATTGTGGCAAAGTACAGGTAACAATGGCAAAGAAAGAAGAATATGCAATAATACTAGACTATCTTCCGTATGGATATCCTTTGGAAGGAAAAATGATGCCTTTAGCCCAAGCTATAGGTGAAACAAATTTTACTCTTTTACAACTCATACCTAGAAAAGGAGTTATTTTAGACCTTAAAGAGAAAGTTTATATAGGTGAAGGTAAAAGAGATAAAATATACTACATTTTCGGAAGACTGCCTTCAGAGAAATTAACTGAAAATGCAAAAATTCAGTTAAATGAATTTGTAGAGAGTGTTGTTACAGAGAGAGAAAAAGAATTCATAGAATTCTTTAATAATTCAACGGCAATAAACACAAGAATGCATCAGATAGAACTGCTGCCAGGATATGGAAAAAAGCATATGAGAGAAATACTTGAATCAAGGGAGAAAAAGAAATTTGAATCATTTGAAGAGATGAAAGAAAGAGTAACAAGTTTACCTGACCCTAAAACTGCAGTAGTTAAAAGAATAATAGAAGAAATAACTGGAAAGGAGAGAAACAGGCTTTTCGTAATTTAATATGGCACAAGAGCAGATACAAGAGAAAAAACCGGTAAGAAAAGAAGATAAAACTGAAACAATAGTCAGAATTTTACAAACTGACATTCCTGGAAGAAGGAATGTTTACGCTGGCTTGGCAAAGATAAAAGGAGTTTCATTTGCAATGTCAAGCGCAATATGCAACGGATTAAAAATAGATAAGAGAAAAAGAGTGCAGGATTTAAATGAAAAAGAAATAGGTGCAATATCTGAAGCTGTCAAAAATCCAAAAGTTCCGAAGTTTATGATGAACAGAAGATCTGACCTTGATACTGGATCTGACAAACATATTATAACCACTGAACTGGACTTAAGAAAAGAATTTGATATTAAAAGACTTAAAAAAATAAGGTCATATCGTGGATCTAGACATGCTCTAGGTCAACCTTCTAGAGGACAGAGGACAAAAAGCCATTTCAGAAAAGGTGGAAAAAACAGGGTGGTTGGAGTTAGGAAAAAATGATTCGTAAACATAAATTATTTAGCAGACCGAGAAAAGCGTTTGATTCTCAAAGAATAAAAGACGAAAATGCAATAGTTGCTAAATACGGTCTGAAAAATAAAGAAGAAATATGGCGAGCAAAAGAGAAGTTGAAAATAGTAAGAGATGCTGCTAAAAGAGTTATCCATAGCTCTGAAGAAGAAAAATCAGAATTTATTACAAAACTTAATAATATGGGCTATAATGTAAAAAATCCTGTAGAAGTTTTATCTTTAACAGAAGAAGATATTTTAAGAAGAAGACTTCAGACAGTTGTTTTAAAAAAGGGTCTGGCAACAACTCCAAACGGATCAAGACAGTTAATTACACATAAAAAAATATCTATAGGTAAACAAATAGTAAACATTCCATCTTACCATGTTAATGTAACTGAGGAAAACAATATCAATATCTTGAAAAGTGCTAAGAAAGGTACTCAGAAAGCTTTAGTAAGTGCTGAATCTGGTGAAATGGAGGCTGGTGAATAATGGCTAAAGAACAAAAAGAAGTTAGTGCAATAGCATATATTTACGCTTCTTTTAATAATACAATAGTGCACATAACTGACTTATCTGGAAATACTATCTCTAGAGTATCTGGAGGAATGGTTACAAAACAAGATCGTCTTAAAGCAAATCCTACAACTGCTATGTTTATCACGAAAAAAATAGAAGAGGAAATCAAAGAGCATGGAGTAAATAATCTGTATGTTAGAATGAGGGGGCAAACAGGAGGACAGGGATTGGGCCCAGGAGCAAATACTGTTATTAAAACACTTTCAAAAGATGGATTTAACATATTGAGCATTAGTGATGTTACCAGAGTTCCTAGAGGGGGACCAAAGAAAGCTGGAGGAAGGAGAGGAAGGAGAGTTTAAAATAAACCTTTGAAAAAAGATTCAGAAAAGGAATCGAGCCTAATGGCTCAAAGGCTTCCAAAACATAAAATAAACCTTTAAATATAAATTTTAATTACATATAAAATGAAAACAGTTGAGAAAAAAGAAAATAGAATAGGGATTTTGATTGAAGGAAATGAAAGCTTAGCAAATGCTTTAAGAAGAAACATAAATGAAATCCCTAATTTAGCAATTGATGAAGTTGAGTTATATAAAAATGACTCTGCTCTTTATGATGAAATAATCTCTCACAGGCTTGGATTGGTTCCTTTAACAAGCAACAGAAAATTAGAAGAAGTAAAAGACAAGCCAGACATGAAATCAGAAATCAAATTATCTCTTCAAGCAACAGGGCCTTGCACTGTTTATGCTAAGGACTTAAAGGGAGATGCTAAGCCAGTGTATCCTAACACTCCAATAGTAAAACTTGATAAAGACCAGGAAATAGAACTTATTGCTTATGTCCGTCTTGGAAAAGGCAAAGAACATGCAAAATTCTCTCCAGGATATGCATATTACAGGAACACTAGCACTATTAAAATCAAAGACGCCCAAAAGGTACAGGCAATTATAGACAAAATAAAGGATTTTTTGATTTCTACTCCAAAAAACATGAAAGTAGGAGAGGTATTTAATTCATTTAATGATGAAGACTACATTGAATCATTTGACAAAGAAGGTAAAATATTTGAAGTATCCCAAGGAGAAGATATAGTATTATTTGTGGAATCTTGGGGGCAAATGAAACCCAGTGATATTCTCCAAGAAGCTATTAAGGCATTTGACCGAAACCTTAAAGAAGTATTAAAAGCACTGAAATAAATCGTGCGGGAGTGCCAGAGTGGTCAAATGGGTCACGTTAAGGCCGTGATAGCTTAGTGCTTGCATAGGTTCAAATCCTATCTCCCGCAGTAAAACAAATTAAAGATCGATCAAAATGAATAAAGTAAAAATTGAAAGAAAACTAAGAAGAAAAACAGATCCTAGCTTAGTAAGCACTATAATCACTTCTAAAAAAAATCCTGCCTGGATAAAAATTTCACACATTATTTCAGGACCAAGAAGAAGAAAAATAGCTTTGAACTTAGATGAAATTTCAGCCCAGTGTAAAGATGGTGAAAGTGTATTGGTTCCTGGAAAGGTTCTTGGAACAGGAAATTTGGACAAAAAATTAAAAATAGTTGCTTTGCATTTTTCAGAAAGTGCCAGAGAAAAATTAAAAAAATCTAAAATAGAAATGCTGCATATTGATGAAGAGATGAAGAAAAATCCTCATGCTAAAGATATTAAAATTTTAACGGAGAGAAAATAAATGGAAGTTTTAATTGATGGTAAAAATGCAGTTATGGGAAGGCTTTCCAGCTATGCTGCAAAACAGGCTATGCTTGGAAAAGAAATTGTGATAATTAATTCAAATGATGTGATAATAACTGGAAGGAAAGAGGATATTTTTCAAAAATATTCTGAACTTGTTAAAAAAGGAGGATATAGCCAGAAAGGCCCAAAAATAACAAGAACTCCTGAAAGATTGCTTAAAAGAGTAATAAGAGGAATGTTGAGCCATAAGCAGGAAAGAGGAGTAGAGGCGTTAGGCAGAATAAAGTGTTATAACGAAACTCCGGAGCAATACAAAGACTCTAAGAAAATTGTTGCGGGAAAAGAAAAACATGGCAAGTACATAACTTTAAAAGAACTTTGCAGGTTATTGAAATAATTGGAAACATGGTAAAAACAGATTTAATTATAGTGGGTGGGAAAAGAAAAACAAGTATAGCTAAAGCTCACATAAAAGAGGGTAAGGGAATTATAACAATAAACAAAGTTCCCTATACAACTCTTCATGACTTTCACAGATTAAGCATTGAAGAGCCTATAAGAATTGCAAAAAGTATTCTTGGTGAGATAAAATATGACATACATGTTAAAGTAACTGGTGGTGGTAACGAATCTAGAATTGAAGCTTCAAGACTGGCAATTGCAAGAGCACTTGTTAAAAAATCAAAGTCTGAAAAACTAAAAAAGGCTATGAGTGATTATGATAAGTATTTATTGGTAGCAGATACAAGAAGAAAAGAGGCCTACAAGCCTGGAGATTCAAAGGCCAGGTCAAAAAGGCAGAAGTCGTATAGATAGCTTTATTTTTAGTTAAAAGATTCGTGGGGGCGTGTTACCTAAGGTTAACATTAGCATGACTTTATGTATAAAAATCAGCCCAAATTATACTAAAATTGGTTAAGTGCCCCCGCAAGAGCGTTTACACAGCGAATATAAAATTTTTAGGTGTAATATTCGGGGGGCGTTTAACTGATTTATTGCGCCGTAGGATTATTTACTCTTCCCATGAATAAAATGTTTCCCGTATCTTTTTGTTGAATTATAAATATAAATGGATGGTCAGCTGTAAATACCTTAGGTTTTGTTACAGGACCCGGACCAGCACTAGTTTCTGCCATGATTACTGCAGTTGCTGCGGCTGCTTCTGTTCCAGCTTCTGCAACCTCAATAAATGTTTGATGGATAACTTGAGAAATATAAAGATTTTCATCACGTTGTCTATTCCACATTCCTGTGAAATCTGCCAAAGAACCATCAAATGCAGTTGGCATACCCATCTCTTTTAAATCTT
>Ga0210057_1010033_pt1 | contig 10818 bp, 7 predicted proteins | sample CryGeyCG2114_010_2_FD_183968 | JGI IMG/M metagenome (GOLD analysis project Ga0210057, IMG submission 183968) | Groundwater microbial communities from aquifer - Crystal Geyser CG10_big_fil_rev_8/21/14_0.10 (SPAdes) (version 2) | ecosystem: Environmental > Aquatic > Deep subsurface > Groundwater ...
CGCTGGGGCCCAGCGCCAGTCGTCCCGAGCGAACAACCTTTACAACCGCAGCGACGTCATTTTCGTTGATTTCGGCGCTCGACATTTCAATATTGGCCGGTTCCGCTACGTCGTTTGTTGACGGAAAAAATTCTGGCATAGTTGCAAAGCCTTGGGCACTGATGCCCTCTTTGCGAACCACCTGATACAAAGTAATAAATAGGATTTTTAAATCTAGGGCAAAATTTCGGTGATCGACATACCAGACATCGTCCTCGAATCTTTTTTCCCAAGACTGCTGGTTTCGTCCGTGAATTTGCGCAAGACCGGTGATTCCTGGCCGGATATTGTGGCGACGGCTTTGATTAGAGTTGTATCGGGGAAGGTACTCAACGATCAGAGGGCGAGGGCCGACGAAACTCATATCGCCAACAAAAACATTCCACAGCTCTGGAAGCTCATCCAAACTGGTTGCGCGGAGAAATTTTCCCAAACGAGTCAGTCGAAACTCATCAGATTTAATGGCTGACGAGGAGGCCTCTTTCATTGTTCGAAATTTCACAATTCGAAAAATTTTGCCATGTTTCCCGGGGCGTTTTTGGAAAAATAGAATTGGTGCGCCATCGATCAGTCGGACCATTAAGCCAATGGCCAACAGAAGCGGGGACAGAACTGCCAAGGCGATACCTGAGACGATCAGATCAAAGGCTCTTTTGCCAAAGGAATCCACCGATTTAAGCCACGAGTTGGGGCGTTTTGGTGTTGCCACGAGAGTCTCCTTTGCTGAGTTGAAGAGAGCTTTGGTCCTGACTCTCAACCAGTTGATGAAGTAAGCTGCTGGCATCTTTTGAGCCAGACCTTGCGAGATCAATAATTCGTTCGATCGTGAGCACGGATTCTCCAAAGGAGTTATGAATGCCAGGAAGCTGAGCTCCTTTGGGGAGAACCACGATGTCGGGGTGGGTTGTCTGAATTTCATTTCTAGACAGATAGAGCTCCTCTTTCATTTTTTCGCCAGGCCTCATGCCTGTGAAAATAAGAGGGACTTCGTCTTGTTTTTTTCCCATCAAGGTCATCAAGCTCTTGACCACATCGAGAATTTTAATGGGTTCACCCATTTTTAAAATATTGATGTCACCCGGCTGCGACATTGAGGCAGTTTTTAGAACCAATGAGACAGCCTCGGGGATCAACATAAAGTAGCGTTCCATGTCCGGGTGAGTGATTGTCACAGGTCCGCCATTGTGTATTTGTTTCTTCAACAGTGGGATAAAACTTCCGCTGCTTCCGATAACATTTCCAAAACGCACTGAGCAGTAGTTGCGATTTTCAACTTCGCCGGCATGGGAAACCAACATTTCACAAGCTCGTTTTGTCGCGCCCATAATTCCTTGGGGATTCACGGCCTTATCAGAAGAGATCATGACAAAGTTTTCGACCTGATATTTGATACAAGCATCCAGCAAATTTTTTGTGCTGGTGATGTTGTTGAGAATCGAGGCATTGGCATTGGCCTCCACCAAGTGAACATGCTTGTAAGCCGCGGCATGAAAAACGAGGTTGGGTCGGTAGAGATTAAACAGCTGTTGAAGCAAAGTGACTTCGCGAAGATCTGAAAGAATTGGAATCACCTGAGAAGACAGACCCATCTCTTTGATCTCTGAATCAATGGCGTAGAGATTGTACTCGGCCTGGTCTAACAGCAGGATTTGTCTTGGATTCATGCGAACCAGTTGTCGAACCAGCTCTTGGCCGATGGATCCCCCGGCGCCAGTGACCAGGACGGTTTGTCCTTGGACCAGTCGATAAGTGGGCTTGAGGTCTACGTCCACTCGGGGTCTCAGCAACAGGTCAGAGAGATTGATTTCTCGCAAAGTTTCAACTCCGGCGTGGCCGGTCTCGCCAAAATTCAAATGTGCCATGATTTTTGGCCGAATACCCAGGCGATGCGCTTTCTGCAAAAGGTCCCGAAGTCTTGCGCCATCAGGAAACTTTTGAGAAATCACCAGCTCTTGCACTTGATTGTCGGTGAGGATTTGCTCAAAGTTTTCAATTCCGCCAAGAACATTGACTCCCTCGATTTTAGAACCGATGGACTTGGAATCATCCGTGATAAAACCAACCAAGCGAATTCCCAACGCGGGTTCTCGGGTAAAGCGGGCAGCAAGACTGCACGCCGGAACTCCGGTCCCAAGGATGAGAGTTCTGCGCCCGGTGACATTGGCTTTTCGGTTTTTTCTCTCAAAAACAAGTCGGCGTGCAATTCGAACGCCGCAGAGGCCAACCAGAGAAAAAAGAGAATTGAATAGAATCCACTGCAAGAAATGAATGTTGAAATAGCTGGTCACATAAACAGCGATAAAACCGAGGGTTGTGAGAGTCACGCCTTTGGCCAAACGAATGGCATCGTAGGCGGAAACCAGCCGCCAGGCTCGCCCGCGGACAAGAAAGGGCCACAGAGTGATCAGTGAGAACAGGATCAGGAATGCGGATGGTGGAAGCTTGGAGCGGTCAAAGGAAGGGCCCGAACCAATGAACGTTAAGATTATAGCTAATTGAGAGGCGGCGCCAAGGACGGCAATGTCCACGTATCGGCGAATATCTCTTGTTGCGAATTGCAGAATGTTCCGAAAATTTCTCATTCACCCCCCAAAAAATTAGCATTCTTGAATTAATTATGATGAGATTGTTAAGATTGAAACAAGAGGCAAGATTTTCCCATACCAGACTTAGACATGGATTTTCCTGGCTGTTGGTCGGAAACCTAGTTTATGCAGCAACTCAGTACCTAGTTTTGGTCGGGTTGGTGAAGTTGACCAATCCCGAAATGGTTGGAGTGTTTTCATTTGCCTTGGCGGTGAATGCGCCGATCAACTTATTGATGTCATTGGGACTTCGAGCCGTGTTGATCAGTGACGCGGATCAAAGATATTCTTTCTCTCAATATTGGGCGGTGCGCGTTTGGACTTCGCTGTCCTCGATCTTTGTCGTTTTTCTGGTGACGCAACTCGCATCATTTTCTTTTTTCGAAACTAAGACCATTGTCATTATTAGTCTCGTCAAAGCCTTCGAATCTTGCATCGATATGGGCTATGGTCTGTGGCAAAAGCACCATCGTAATGATCAAATTGCGTTCTCGATGCTCTTTCGAGGAGCTCTTTCTTGTCTGATTTTTAATCTGCTCTTATGGAAAACTTCACAGCTCGATGTCGCCTGTTTGGGATTGTTAATGTCTACCGTCATCATTGGAGTTTTTCACGACATTCCTCGCTGGCGAAAATACGCTGGCGAAAACTTCAGTCTCAAGCTCCGTCACCAACCAAATGAGTTTATCGCTTATCGAAATCTTCTTTTTCTGTCCATGCCCTTAGGTGTTGCGGCGGTATTGAGCTCTTTGGAAAGCAACTTGCCGAGGTATTTTATCGAGCACAGTTTGGATATGAAAGCCTTGGGGATCTTTGCAGCACTCAGTTATCCGTTGATGTTGGGAAATCAAGTGGTGGGTGCTCTCGCGGCCGCCCCGGGGCCAAGACTTGCGACCATGACCGTCACCAATGAGTTCAAAGGGTTTCGGCAGCTGCTTTTCAAGTTGGCCTTAGCGGGAGCTCTGATCGGAATTGTGAATAGCTTGGTCTGTTATTTTTGGGGAACAGAGATATTAACCCTGATCAATAACTCTGAATACGCACAAGAGAGTAAGTCATTTTTTATCTTAGCAGTAGCCGCTGGTTTTAGTTATATCACGGCTTTTTTTGGTGCTGGTATCAGCGCCCTTCGGAAATTTCGTACAAAGATGATTTTGCAGGGGCTTGGATTCGTCATTCATTTTGCGTTTCTTACTTGGGCTGCTCAAGATGCCTCTTTGATCAAAATGAGCTTGGCCTTGTTGTTGGGCGCTATTTTGAGCTGTCTATTGCAATTGATGGCTCTTCTTTATCACGAGAGACAATGGCGTCTTCTGCGAGAAACCCAATGATAAAACAGCTGAAGATTCTGCATATTTTTGGAAAAATGGATCGAGGCGGCGCCGAGATGCGGGCCATGGATATGATGGAGAAGCTCCAAGGGCCAGACTCTTTACGGTCGGTGTTGTTTGATTTTGTATCTCTGTCAGGACAGGACGGGGATCTGGATCCAAAAATTCAGAGTCTGGGGGGGCGTGTTTTTCCCATCAAGCTAAATTGGCTTTTTCCTTGGAGGTTTTATCGACTTCTAAGGCGAGAAAAATATGATGTGGTTCACTCTCATGTTCAACTGTTTTCAGGCTTTCTTCTGCTGTTGGCGGCTTGGGCGAATGTTCCTGTTCGATTGGCGCACCTGCACACGACTGGATCTCGGCATGGGCTGAGCTTACGCCGGAGACTTCAGGACAAGTTGATGATTCATTGGCTTTATCAATATGCCACAAGCCTGGTTGCGGTCAGTCGGGGTGCCTTGGAAAATTTCACGCGGCAAGCACCATGTTTCAACGGAGATGATCGTCTTCGAATGATTTATGATGGGGTGAATGTTGATCATTTTTTATCAGTCCGGTTTGGTCGCGATATTTTTGAGGAGTTGAAACTTCCTAGGTCGGCTCGAATTCTTATCCATGTGGGGCGTACAAATCCGGTCAAAAATCATGAAAAGATCATCGGTGTTTTTCAGAAATTGTGCGATATTGATTCGTCATTGCACTTAGTTTTGGTGGGTGCCTCTGAGCCTGAACGAAAGAAATTTTTGGAAGAGATGATCAGGGAGAAAGGCCTTTCAGGCAAAGTCACTTTGCTGGGGGCCCGTACGGACGTTCATCATCTTCTGAACCAGGCGCAATTGATGATTTTTCCGTCTCATTATGAGGGATTACCTGGGGCCGTTCTTGAAGCTTTGTCGTTGGGTGTGCCGGTTCTTGCCTCGGATCTTCCCGGGTGTCGAGAGTTGGCGGAGCATTTTCCTTGGATACAGATTCTGCCCGTTGAGTTATCTGACGATCAGTGGAGCAAGCAGGCTGCTTTGATTTTGCAGGGCTCCGCGCCGGAAGCTGAGAGAGCACTTCAAATATTAAAAAGCAGTCCCTTCAACCTAGAGAACACTCTGAAAGATTGGATGCGACTGTGGTCTCATGTTTTATCGGCGGACGGCGCTTCCAGTCGGGACCGATGAATTTTTTGTAGAACAAGGATCGCAAGATAAGGTAAGAGCGAATACCAGACCAAAGGCCGAATGACAGACTGCGAATCGGCTCGGGCAAATGTAATTAAATTTCCAAAGAAACTTGCGGCGATGGCAATCTTGGCGGGGTCGGCCTGAAAGAGACTCCAGCGAACCAACGCAGAGACCGCATATCCAATCAATACAAGAAGCAGCGGCCCAGCCCACCAGCCAAAATTCAAATACGTTTCTGCGATGTACGAATAACCGATGCCACCGCCCATCCGAGCGATACCAGGGTCGACCGTTTTGACCAACCAAATCGAGGGAGAACCTCTGGCAATGGACGGGTGTAGGCTCCAAAATAAATTTGGAAAGACGGAAAAGGCTGAATAGAAGTAACTTGCGCCGAGGTCATAAGGGCGATATTTGGGAACCAGCTCCATGGTGTAAGAGACCGACTGCATTGATCCACCCATTTCGCTCAGGGCCGTGGCCATGGGGTTGTCAATGGACTCAAAGGCTTTGACCATGACATCCAAATCAGCGCGACTGTTCAGGTCGACGTTTCGGATCATCGCCATCAATGGGAAAATCACTCCGATCACAACCAGGGCTGCCGGCAAAATTATTTTTTTGGGGATGGGTCGGATGCAATAGTGTCGTACCAAGGCATAAGAAATCAAAACTTCCCCGCCATCTCCGCGGCGACCCAAGAGCATGAATGTCAGGGCATATAAAATCAGTCCAACTTCGGCCCCCATTCTGAGTTCGGGTCGTTTTCTCGAGCCCGCAATCAGCATCAGCATTCCAGGCACAAAAAGACCGGAGATGAGAGTTAAAATGTTGTCGGCACCGACCAGATCGGAGCGCTCATAAAGTCCGAAATACCCCGATGACTGGACAACACTGATCAGGTTCTTAAGTACAATCAGAGTCGGTACGATGGAAAGTATCGTTAACAGGGCCCCTATTTGAAAAAGTTCAGGAGGAGCGTCTTTAAGTGAGCCTGCTGGGAATATTTTTTTTATTCCTCTTAATCTCAGTAGGGCGCCAAAGTGAATGGCCACCAGTGCAAAGTCGATATAGAGAACTGTTTCAAATAAAGTTTTACTGGAAAATCTACCCTCGAGAAGACCGGCCTCAGTATTGAGGCCAAAAACCTGTAGAATAATTTGTCCGCAGTTAAAGGCCACGGTTGAGAGAATAAATAAAGTATAAAGGTCAAAGGACTGTTTCGTAACTCGGTTCCAAGTGAAAAGAATCCACGAGATCAAGGTCAGAGTCAGCCAACAAAGAGGGTCGAGAAGGCTATGGGTCGGAAGGCCAAATAGAAAGTAAAATAGAGAGAGAAAGCCAATGCCAATCAGAATGGCGGTATGAATAGCTAAGATATTTCCCAATCTCTTAGTGACTTCACTCATTGGCTTTTAAAAGGTCCGTCAGTTTTTGGTGTCCAACCCAATAGTCTCGAAGTTTTTGGAGCTCTCGTAAGCTCCATGTCTCTAGGGCGGCTCTCGATTGAAACCAAAGTTCTGGGCTGGCAAGACCATAGTGGTAGGTTCGATCAATTTCCCGGAAGACTTCCTCCGAAGCGGTGATTTCTTTTCGAATCATTTGTAGGTCGCTCCAATCCTGTTGAAGATTGTCGATGCGCCTGCGAATTTCAAAACTAAAATTAGATCGTTCATTCTGGAGATCTTGACTGAGCTGGTATTTTTTTTCTCCATAGACTCTTTTTCGAGCAAATGAGCTAAAGCCACTGAACAGCGGCAGGGTCAGCTGAAGCCCCACGTTGAAACCAGGCTGGTAGACATAGTTGACGGTCATGGGTGGCGCGGTCTGGCTGTCGCCGTAAGAGGCAATAAAGGAAAACTGAGGTCTTTCGGACGAGAGGTCTAGACTTTTTTGCGCCTCTAGAATGCTTTCATTGGTGTGCAGCCATTGCATGGTGGGTGAGTTTTCAAAAATTTCTTCCGCAGTGTTCGCTTTTGAACGGTCGATCGGCTTTGGCAAAAGTCTGAACTCCATTCGTTCTGATAATGACGACAGAGAAAAGTCGGGGTCTCGCAACAGCAAAATTAGTCTTCGCTCGGCAAGTTCTACAGAATTCTTTGCCTGTAAGACGTTGGCTTGACCCTTGCGATATTCGACTCGAACCCGGAGTAAAGTGTCCCGGCCAATGGCTCGAAACTTCACTTGTTTTTCCGCAGCGGCGACTGCTTCCGCGACCAGTTTGGCGTTGTTGTCCAGTAAGGACTTCTGTTGCAGAGTAAAAAGACCGTCATAGTAAGCTTCGACCACCCGGTCCCTGAGCGATTCGTTTTCCTTTTTTTTGTCCCACTGAGCTGCCTGTTTTTGGCTTTTATAGAGGTCAACGGAGGCGAAGGTATTTCCACCATCATAGATTTTTTGGTTCAATAGAACTTGATGACTGTATCCGGAGGTCACCACAGAGAGGTTCGGATAATAGTTGGATCTGGCGAGATCCAAATTGTCTGACATTTCTGTGATTTTTGAATCGGCTTTTTTAACAGTCAGGCTATTCTGAGCTGCTTTTTCTAAGATCGAGTCTAAGGTTCCCAGTCGTTGGGTGGTCGCCGCGGTCGATATCGAGGAGCTGATAAAAAAACAAAAGCAAAAAAATAGATGCAGAACTTTTTGAGGTTTCAAGGTTTCACCTCCGCAGTGGGGAATCGGGGAGCGGTCATTCGCTGTTGGTAAATTTTAAGTAGATCTTCAACGATCGGACGAATTTCAAATAGTTCTCGCACCAAAGCTTGGCCCTTCTGAGCCTGAACCTTGGCTTGTGGCAACTGATCAAGAGTTTGGATAATTTTTGCGGCCAATTCCGCGGGATTTCTAGAGGAGACCAGACTGCCAGTTTGATTTTCAATGATCACCTCTGGAATGCCACCAACCCTTGAGGCAATCACCGGCACGGCGGCCAACAGGGGCTCGACAACGCCACCACAGTTTTCTGATCGAGGAACATGGACCGCCAAATCAGAGTCTGCCCAAATTCCTGGGATTTCAAGTGCGGGCCGGTTTCCCATAAAATGAATTCGATCACCGGCTTGTCGAAAGGCTTTTGCTCGGAGTCTTTTTTCATAGGCCTGAGCGGCACCCCAGGCTCCACCGACCAAGACGCCAACGACATCTGGCCGTGTTTTGGTCACGATTGTCAGGGCGTCAATAAAGTCTTCGTGGCATTTCAACCCGGTCATCTGTCCTAGATAGTACTTTGGGGGATACATATGACTGACATTGGTGATGATTTTTGTATTTTCAGGAAGACCAAGATTTTGTCGCAAATGGGAGCTGCCGCGGCTCGCGATTTTTTCCAAATCAAGTCCATAATAGCTCTGAAAAACTCGATCAGCGGAGATCCCCGCCTTAAGATAAAGGCCTTGAATATATCGGCTCGAAGCCAGCCAAAAATCTGCAGGCCCTGCTGTTGCTATCTCCATTCTTCGAAAAAAAGAATTTTCCATATGAAGAGGGCCAGGAACTTGGAAAAATCGAGGGATGGGATGTTTTTTTCCCAAGGCCAATCTCAAGGTCAGCGTCGTGCCGACAAAGTGAGAATGAATAATCTGTGGTTGTATTTGTGCCACGAGAGCTCGAGCTGTTTTTAGCCGTTTCCAGAGTTTCCATGGAGCGCGAACGGGGAAATCAAGATTGGCAAAATGCATTTGTGCTCCCGAGTTTTTCCAGAGCTCCATGGTGCTGCCATGACTTGAAGGAACGATGACGTGTACCTCGACTCCTCGCCGAGTCAGTTCAGTGACCTGGCGAGCAGCCCAATCTCCTCCACTCGACGTTTTTAGAACATGCAGGATCTTCATCGGATATTCAGCGGTTTGGCGGGAATTCCCACCACGGTTTGGCCAGAGGCAACATCTTTGGTGACGACAGCTCCGGCGCCAATACTCACGCCTTCACCGACCTTGAGAACTTGCAGAATCTGGGCTCCGGTTCCAATCAGGGTTTCTCTTCCAATTTCAACTCCACCTGAAACATTCACGCTGGGATTTAAAACACAAGCCGCGCCAATGTCGCTTTCATGCCCAAGAGTGCAGGAAAGATTGATGAGAGCAAATTCTCGTATTTTAAGATTCACGGTCCCGACGACGTTTGCACAGATCAAGACCCCTCGCTCAATCGAAGAAGATTTTCTATCAAAGAGCACGTTGGGATGAATAAGTGTGGGCCAATCAAGAGGCCCCAGAGATTTTTCCAAATCCCGCGGAAGTCTGGCTCGAGATTCAGGAGTTCCGGTTCCCAGGATCAGAGCGTCCCATTGATTTCGATTTTTCTCGAGCCAGCTGAGATCGCCCAGAAGGCCACCTTCGAGTCGAGTTTCTGGTTCAAGTTTAGAAATGACATGACCGACGAGCTGGAATTGTGGGGAATTCGAGGCTTGATTGATTTCACGGATCAACCAAGCTACTTCCCGAGCGAAACCTCCGAAGCCAATGATCACAACTCTGCGAATAGACATGCTTTATCCGACCCTTGCAGAACTGAAATGTCTAGCTTTTTTTGTGCAATTCGCGCAAAAAATGAGCGCGTTTTGCTTCCAGTTTAATATTCAGAAATTCTCGGCTTTTTTCCAAGTTCGAGCGAGAAATTTCTCCGAGACCCCGTGGGTTTTGCAGGGCCGCAGCAAGGCAATTTGCCAAGGCTGTGGGATTTTCGGAGGGCACGAGCTGAGAGGACTCTAAAAGTTCGGGGATTCCACCCACGCTGGTGCCAATGCAGGGCAATGCTCGAGCCATGGCTTCGACGAGAGCTCTTGGGAGTCCCTCAGTTCGAGAGGCCAATACAAAAATATCTGATTGATCCAATAACTTTCGAATGGCTTCGCCGCCGGAGACCGCACCAAGCCAAGAGACTTCATTCTTTAGATCAAGCTGATTCGTGAGCTCTTGCATGGCAGTTTGAAAGCGTCCTCCGCCAGCCCATGTCAGATGGCAGGAAATTCCCTGAGATTTTAATTGCGACAATGCTTGCAAAACAATGTCAGGCCCTTTGTAGAGCTGCTCTAGACTGCCGATGCAGATGAATTTCCAAGGCAACTGAAGAGGTCTTTTTGCGAAATCAATGGGGCCTTCTGCGAGATGCTCCGGGCTCAACTCAACATTTGAAACGCCCACCGAATAAGATCTGGCGGAGCTCGGATATCTTTTTTGCAGAAATTTTTGCGTGACATAGGAGGCCGCTTCAGCCCGCCGGACAAGACACTTTTGCCCGAGGGTCAGAAGAACTCGAAGGACCGGACGAAGAGGATGGTGAATACCATGGCTTGATAAAACTTCCCAAGGATCTCCCATCACTTCGACTCCATAGGGCTTCTTTTTGATCCATAAAAGAAGGCCAACGATCATCGCAATGGGGGACGGTAGAGACAGAATGGCGGTATCTGATTTTTTAAGCGCCTGGTTTGTTTGTGTGCTGATTTTTTTCAAGGCTCCTAAGAATTGGCGGGGTCCAAGGTAAGTGGGAAGAGCGATAAAGGTGACGTTATCGCCCGTGGCCTCTCTCCAGTCGTCATCCAGCGAGGAAACCTGATTCACTCGGGCCATTACGAGAACTTTGTCGAAAATATCGAGATATCGCGCCCAATAGGAATAGGGAAAGGCAGTCTTTGTCCAAACTCTTTGGTCCAGCGTTTGTACAAAACGATATTCTGAAGTGATCAATACG